>Ga0116193_1002988_pt1 | contig 12423 bp, 10 predicted proteins | sample AD_UKC115_MetaG_FD_89892 | JGI IMG/M metagenome (GOLD analysis project Ga0116193, IMG submission 89892) | Active sludge microbial communities of municipal wastewater-treating anaerobic digesters from Hong Kong - AD_UKC115_MetaG | ecosystem: Engineered > Bioreactor > Anaerobic > Digestate... | reverse complement strand
CGTGAAGGGACGACTGCCACCATGTCCACCGATACCGCCACCTGCTGGGTCATCACCGACGGCGCCGCCGGCAACGAACGCCAGGCCGTCGCGCTTGCCGAAGCACTCGAGGTCAGCGCCCGCGTCTGGCGCGTCACGCCGTGCGCGCCGTGGTCGTGGCTCGCCCCGCGGCTCGTCGCCAGTGCGCGCGCCGCGCTGCCGCTCGTGCAGCGCGAAGGGTTCGCACCGCCGTGGCCGGCGCTCGCGATCGGCTGCGGCCGCATCGGCGCCCTGTACACGCGCGGCCTGCGCCGCTGGAGTGCCGGCCGCTGCTTCGCGGTGCAGATCCTTAATCCGCGCATCGCACCGGCGGAGTTCGACCTGGTCGTCGTACCGCGTCACGATGGGCTCGCCGGGTCGAACGTGATCCTCACGCTCGGCTCGCTGAACCCGGTCGACGATGCCTGGCTCGCCGCTGGTGCCGAGGCCTGGCCCGGACTCGCCGCCTTACCTGCACCGCGCACCGCGGTGCTGATCGGCGCGAGCCACCGCCATGTCGCCGTCGATACCGATTACTGCATCGGCCTCGTCGAGCGGCTCACGGCGCTGCACCGTCAGACCGGCGGCAGCTTCCTCGTCAGTACCTCGCGGCGTACGCCACCGGCATTGCGTGACTGGCTGCGCAGCGCCTTCGCGCGGTTTCCCGGTAGCTTCTGGGGCGGCGACATGGATGGTCCGAACCCCTATGCCGGCATCCTCGCCCAGGCGGATCGCATCGTCGTCACGCCGGATTCGGTGAACATGCTCAGCGAGGCCTGTGCGAGCGGCCGGCCGGTCTACGTCTGGCTGCCGCAGCCCGCTCGCGGCAAGCTCGGCCGGCTGCATGCCGCCCTGTTCGAGGCCGGCTGTCTGCGCCGGCTCGCCGAGGCATCGCCGCCATCCGCCGTACGGCCGCGCGTATTGCGCGAGACCGGCGCGGTCGCGGCGCAAGTCCGGCAGCACTGGTTCGCCGCGCGGCGCAAAGCGGTGGAATGACGTCGCCGCTGCAAGGCCGGATGTCGCTCAGCGGCATCCGGCCCCGGTGCCTACTCGGTCCGACTCGCCCAAGGTCCGAAGATCTTCTCGCCGAAGGTCGGCTCGGTGACGGCCTGACCCACCTGCTGCAACGACGGCAAGTACGGCATGCAGCGCACGCAGCTCGCCTTGCAGGAATCGAAGGCGTTCTGACAGGCCGCCGCGTAGTACGACATGCTCTTACAAATGATGAATTGGTTCTCGCATTCGATCGTGCAGTAGTAATCCATGTACGTACTTCTGCACATGGCCGCCTGCGCGGCACTCGAAACGGCGAAGAGGATGGCACCGATCAGCAGCAAACGCTTGAGCATGAATTCCCCCGCAGAGGTGATCGCCGGGATCCGCACCTGCGCACGATGCCCAGGCACACCCCGACGGGCGTGCAATGCACGACCCACCACGAAGCAAACACTGCAGTTTAATAGGCACGAGCGGGCCGTCGCCGCGGCGGAGGCGCGCACGGTGGCGGGAGTAACGGGATATCCGCCGGCGAGTGGATGAGACCAGGACGGACACGCCGGATGCCGCAACGACGGCACCCGGCGCGCGGGATCAGTCCGCCTTGCTGACCTGACGTCCGAGGATCTTCTCGCCGAAAGTCGGTTCGGTCATCGCAGAGCCGATCGTCTGCTTCACACCGAAAGTTCCGCACCGCACGCAGCTTGCCACGCAGGCGTTGTACGCGTTCTGGCAGACCGAGGCGACGTAGGACACGCTCTTACAAATGATGAACTGGTTTTCGCACTGCATGGTGCACCAGAAGTCCGTGTACTTGTAATCGCAGACCATTGCAGACTGCGCAGCACTCGAAAGACAGAACGATGCGCCGAGGAAAAACAATCGCTTCAACATCGGAAAATTCCCCACTGGCTGACGCCGGGGATCCGCTCCGGGCACAATGCCCGGATACGCCCCGGACAAGCGCTCAATGCAGGGGATGCCCCTAAGCGAACATCAAGCCAGTCGTCCACCGTTTGGCCGCCCAGATCGGCCTGGCGTACGCCATGAAGTCACCCGGGAAAACGCGATGCCGCCTGCGGTGTATGGGGCCATTCGTGCGGATCGAGGCGCCGCGCCGAACCTATCCGGAACTGGAGATACGGCCCCGCTAATAGGCCAAGTTTGCCTCGACGAAATCGCGTGCCGGAACGGCCCGCTTAGCCCCGAGCCGGATGCCGCAGGTATGCGGCATCCGGCACATGGCATCACTCGGTCTTGCCGAGCTGGGCTCCGAAGATCTTCTCGCCGAGGGTCGGCTCGGCGGGCGTCACGCTGCCCAGATACGGCGAAATGTAAGGGGAACAGCGTATGCAGCTCGCCATACAGGAGTTATACGCGTTCTGACAGACAGCCGCGTCGTACGAAACACTCTTGCAGATGATGAACTGGTTTTCGCAGTTGATCGAGCAGCGGAGGTCCGTGTACGTGCTCCGGCACATCGCAGCCTGCGCCGCACCCGATACGATGAGAAGCAGGGCACCGATCAACGACAGACGCTTCAGCATGGTATTCCCCTAGAGTTGGTTGATTTCCCCGGCAAATCGCACCGCCGACGATCATCGGTTGACCCACCGGCATCGACGCCAATGGCAAGGCTTCTGTCGAACGAACATGCGCACGCGTATGTCTACGCACGAATGTAACGGGTCCGGAAGAAAAACCTTTCCAATTCATTTGGATGGCAAACCCTTCGGCATCGTGAAATTTGGTTTCCGGGGTCTTCTGAACGGGTGGGGAGGCGAGCTGCACATGGGCATTTCATGCTCCGTGGAATCGCATCGGGCGGAGGTGGAACGGCACACGCGAGCCGTGTCGTGAACGGGTCTGGCGACCACGTTGGATTCAGACAATCACGAGACCGAGTTCGCCGGATACGCAGCGCACGGCGGCGGTGGCCGCCTGCAGGCCCGCATCGCGTGGCGCGAGGCGCGGCCGGGCGTCGAGCGTGCACGCGAGCGCACGCTGGAGTAGACAGGCATGTGCCTCGCGCAGGGCATCGGCTTGCGCGGCCGTAAGCAGGCCGGCAGCGCACACTGCAGCGAGCAGGTCGGGCGTGTTGCCGCTCGCGAGCAGGGTCGGCACGGCCGCAGCCCGGGTCAGCACGAGGCCCTGGAGCAGGAACTCGAGGTCGATCAGGGCGCCGGCCCCCTGCTTGAGATCGAGCATCGCTTCGGTCGAGCGGTCGCGGCCGCTGCGCCAGCGGGCACGCATTTCCGCAATGCGCGTCAACACCTCGGCCATTTCGCGCGGCGCGGCGAGGATCGCGGCGCGGATGTCGAGGAAGCGGCGGCCGAGCCGCGCGTCGCCGGCCAGCGGGCGCGCCCGCACCAGGGCCTGATGTTCCCAGGTCCAGGCCCGCTCGCGCTGGTAGCCGGCGAAGCCATCGAGGCTCGCGACCAGGAGCCCCTTGCCGCCATCCGGCCGCAGGCGGACATCCACGTCATAGAGCCGACCCGCGCGCGTCACCGTGGTCAGCAGATGCACGATCTTCTGCGCGAGCCGTGCGTAATAGCGCTGACCGTCGAGCGGTCGCTCACCGTCGCTCTCCACCTGGCCGAGCGCACCGTCGTAGAGGAAGACCAGGTCGAGATCCGAGGCGAAACCGAGTTCGGCCGCGCCGAGGCTGCCGTAACCGAGCAAGCAGAGTCCGCTGCCGCCCGATGGCGCGCCCGGCAGGCGGCCGTGCCGGCGCTCGGCCTCACGCTCGGCGAGACCAAGCACCGCGGCCACGATCGCCTCGGCGAGCGTGGCGAGGCCGCGCGCCGCGGCGGCGGCATCGCATCGGCCGGCGAGGAAGGCGAGACCGAGCCGCAGCGCGGCGCTGTGCTTGAACTCCTGCAGCAGCTCGATCTCGCGCTCCGCATCGCCATCGTCGAGCGTGCCGAGCCGTCGCAGGATCTCGGCGGTCAGCGTGCCGCGATCGAGCGTGAGCCGTTCCAGGCGCGGATCGAACAGATCGTCGAGCAGCAGCGGATGTTCGATCACACGCTCGGCGAGCCAGGCGCTGCCGGCGAATAGCTCGACCAGGCGCCGCCGCGCGGCCGGCTGCTCGTCGAGCAGGGCCAGATAGGCCGAGCGCCGTAGCACACCCTGCACGAGCCGCAGCAGGCGGTCGAGGCAAGGCCACGGCGCCGGCGAGGACGCGGCCGCCTCGATCAGCAGCGGCATCAGCCGATCCAGACGCTGGCGCGAGCGCGCCGACATGATCCGCGCCGATGGCGAACGTGCGAGTGCGGCCAGCGCCTCGCGTGCGGCCTCCGCGGGATGGAAACCGGCCCGGTCGAGCTGCGCGGTGGCGGATGCATCGCTCTCGATGCCATTCCAGAGCGACGTCCATGCGCTCGATTCGCGCCCCTCGCCCGCGTGCAGCGGAGCGAGCAGCTGGGCGAAGGCTTCGCCGACCGCGGCACGATGGCCGGCCAGGGCGGCCTCGAACCCGGCCGTATCGGCGAAACCGAGGCCGCGCGCGATGCGCAGGCGCAATACCGGATCGGCCGGCAGGGAATGCGTCTGCTCGTCGCGCAGCATCTGCAGGCGGTTTTCGGCACGGCGCAGGAAGGCGTAGGCCTCGCGCAGGCGCGCGGCCTGCGCGCGGTCGAGCAGGCCGAGCCGTTCGCAGGCCGCGAGCGCCGGCAGAAGGCCGCGTTCGCGCAGGCTCGGCTCGCGTCCACCGCGGATCAACTGCAGCAGCTGAACGATGAATTCGATCTCGCGGATGCCGCCCGGCCCGAGCTTCAGGTGATCGGACAGATCCTTGCGCGCGACCTCGGCGTCGATCAGCGTCTTCATCTCGCGCAGCCCGGCGAACGCCGTGTAGTCGAGGTAACGCCGGTAGACGAACGGCCGCAGCGTCTCGATCAGGCGCTGCCCGGCCGCGAGATCGCCCGCGACCGGGCGCGCCTTGATCCAGGCGTAGCGCTCCCAGTCGCGGCCTTCGCGCTGGTAGTACTGCTCCATCGCCGCGAACGACAGCGCCACGCGCCCGGCATTGCCGAACGGGCGCAGGCGCAGATCGACGCGGAACGCCTGGCCATCGGCGGTCGTCGCGGCCAGCAGCTTGACCATCTGCTGGCCGACGCGCGCGAAGAAAGTCTCGTGATCGAGCGCACGCGCGCCATCGGTCTGGCCATTCTCGGCAAAGGCGAGGATCAGGTCGACATCCGAGGAGAAATTCAGCTCGCCGCCGCCGAGCTTGCCGAGCCCGAGCACGACCAGACGCTGCGCTGCGCCAATCGCATCGCGCGGCTGGCCATGACGCACAGCGAGGGTCGCCTCGGCCCAGCCCAGGGCGGTTTCGAGCGCGGTCTCGGCGAGCGCCGAGGCACCGGACAGCGTGTCCGGCACGCTATCGAGACCGTTCACGTCGCGCCAGATCAGGCGCAGCGCCTCGCGGCGCCGGAAACGCCTCAACTGGGCGAACTGGTGCGCCTCGTCGGTCTCGCCACGATCGAGCAGATGCGCGCGCGCGTCGGCCGGATTCGGGTCGGCCATCAAGGCCAGCCCGTCGGCACCGAGCAGGGCCGGTTCGCGCAGATAGCAGTCCCAGGCGAAGTCGCTGACCAGCAGCACGCGGCGCACGTGCTCGGCCACGCCGGCATCGTCATAGAACGCCACGCCGCTCTCGCGGCAGCGCGCAAGCACCTGGCCGTAGCGGTCCTCGACCAGGGCATGCAGGGACGTCGGCAGCGGCATGGACGGCATCACGGCGGCTTGCATGCGCACATTGTGGAGGTTCGCCGCGGCCGGCGCAGCCTCCTCCACGCTATGCGCCCGCCGCAGGCCCGGCGCGCTGCCGGAATCGCGTCAGCGGACCGGATAGGTCTCCGCCTCGCCCTCACGGCGCGGGGTTTCGCGCCTGTCCTCGCCGCGCGCGGCGTTCCTGCCGCAGGCATAGACGGCGAAGCGCTGCCGGCCATCCTGCGGCTCGTCGAGCGCGCGGATCGTGTCGCCGTGCATGCCAGCCGCTTCGTTGCGCGCGAGGCTCTCGAGTTCGTCGCGAACCTTGATCTCGTTGCGCTGGTACGCACCGACGCTGGCCTTCACCGAAACCTCTACCTCACCAAGCGAGCGGCACGCGCCGACCCGGCCGTCGTAGACGACGCGGACCACCGCGCCGCCCTCGTCGAGCTTGACCCAGGTGCAGGCGCCAAGGGTGGCGCCGAGGGCGAACACGAGCAGGTACCGGTTCATCGAAATCCTCCTGAACGGATGGGCTAGCGGGATGGCGCGGGCTGGTCATGCCGCGCGGTACCGTGATCATGGCCCGGTCGCACCGACCGGGCCATGACCGGCATCCGCCTGGGTTCAGCGCAGGACCTTGCCGTCCGCATCGATGACCTTGACGTCGCCGAGGTTCAGCGCGCGCACGCCGGCCTCGATCTTGGCGAGATCGCCGACGATGACCCAGGTCAGCGCCTCCGGCTGGATGACCTCGCGCGCCGCGGCACGCACGGCCTCGTCGGTCTGCGCCTCGACGCGCTGCTTCAGGGTCTGCACGTAATCGTCCGGCCGGCCGTACAGCACGATGTCGGCGAGCGCGCTGAGCACCGCAGCGCTGGTTTCGTACTTGCCCGGCAGCTTGCGCACGTCGTTGAGCTTGATCTTCTCGATTTCCTCGTGGCTCAGCGGGCGCTTGCCATTGACCTCGATCGCCTCGCGCAGCAATTCCTTGACCGAATCGGCGGTCTTGTCGGTCTGCACCGGCGCCCAGAGCGCGAACAGGCGCGGGCCGAGCGCGTTGACTAGGAGGCTGCGCGCCCCGTAAGACCAGTGCTTTTCCTCGCGCAGGTTGAGGTTCACGCGCGAGGTGAAGCTGCCGCCGAACGCGCCGTTCATCGTCGCGATCTCAAGATAGTTCGCGGCACGCCCGGAGGGCGCGATCTTACCGGCGAGGATCATCGACTGCTCGGCACCCGGCTTGTCCATCAGGAATACGCGCGGCTTGCCCGTGGCCGGTACCCCGGCGACCTGGCGTGCCGGCAGCGGTGTGCCCGGTGCATTCCAGTCGCCGAACACCTCGTCGAGCACAGCGACTGCCTCGGCGAGCGTGGTGTCGCCGGCGACGAGGATGCGCACGTTGTCCGGGCGCAGCACGTCCGCCTGGAAGCGTACGAGATCATCGGGCGTCAGCGATTCGATGGAGGCCTTGGTGCCGGAGCCGGTCAACGGAATCGCATAGGCATGGCTGTCGCCGAATACCAGCGGCGGCAGCACGCGCAAGGCGAGCGATTGCGGCTCGGTCTTCTCCTGGGCGATGCCGGCGATCCACTGGCCACGCACGCGCTCGAAGTCCGCCGCGGCGAAGGCCGGGTTGCGCACCACGTCGGCGAGCAGCGCGAGCGAGGGTTTGAGCTGCGACTTCAAGGCGCTCAGGCCGACCGTGTTCGCATCCAGCGTGGCGCCGGTGCGCAAGCTCGCGCCGAGTTCCTCCTGGCGCCGCGCGAGGGCGAGCGAGTCCAGATGACGCGTACCCTCGTCGAGCATCGACATCGTGAAGCTTGACGTGCCGAGCTTGCGTCCCTGATCGGCCGCATAGCCACCGTCAAACATCAGCTGCACCTGCACGACTGGCATCGCATGGCGCTCGGCCAGCACCACCTCGATGCCGTTCTTCAGCTTGCCGCGCTGGATCGCCGGGAAGCTCAACGCCGGAAAACTCTCGAGCTTCGGCACGCCCTGGCTGCGGTCGACGTCGGTCTTGGCCGTCTCGTAGGCCGGCACCGGATCGACGGTCAGGGTGTAGTCGCCACGCGCGACCCAGCGCTGTGCGGCGGCACGCACCGCTGACGGCGTGGCCCGGTCGAGCTCGGCGAGATCGCGCTGATAGGCAGCCGGGTCGTCCTGGTAGACCTGTCCCTGGGCGAGGATCACGGCCTTGCCGCCGAAGCCACCCACCTTTTCGAGCGCCTTGAGGAAAGCCGCGCGCGTGCTGATGCGGGCCCGTTCGAGTTCGTCGGCGGTCGGTCCCTTGTCGAGGAAGCGCTGCCATTCCTCGGCGATCGCGGCTTCGACCTTGGCCGGATCGACGCCCTGCTTCACATCGACCTGCAGCACGAACAGGCTCGCCAGCTCGAACGGCATCACGCTGATCGACACGTCGTCCGCACTGCGGTCGCGATAGACCAGCCGTTCGTACAGGCGCGAGGTCTTGCCGCCGCCGAGCACCTGTGCGGCCAGCTGCAGGCGGGTCAACTCGGCCCCGCGCAGCGAGGGCACGTTCCAGCTGCGGTAGAGGCGCGTCTGCGCGACGCGATCCTGCATGGTGTCGCGCGTCGATTCGCTGCGCGCGGCGATCCACTCGACCCGCCGCGAGACCGGCGGACCGGCCGGGATGTCGCCGAAGTATCTCTCGACCTTCTCGCGTGCGGTCCTGGTGTCGATGTCGCCGGCCAGCACCAGCGTGGTGTTGGCCGCGCCGTAGTAATCGCGGAACCACTGCTTGACGTCCTCGAGCGAAGCCGCGTTCAGATCGGCCATCGAGCCGATGGTCTCCCAGCGATACGGATGGCCCTCCGGGAAGCTCGCCCACTGGATGCGCTCGAAAACCTTGCCGTAGGGTTCGTTCTCGCCCTGGCGTTTCTCGTTCTGCACCACGCCGCGCTGCTCGTCGAGTTCGGCCTGGCCGATCGCGCCGAGCAGATGGCCCATGCGATCGGATTCCATCCACAACGCCATGTCGAGCGCGGTGGTCGGCACGGTCTCGAAATAGTTCGTGCGGTCGAGCCAGGTCGTGCCGTTCATGTCGGTCGCGCCAGCGAGCTCGAAGGGCTGGAAATATTCGCCCTTGTGATGCTCGGAGCCCTGGAACATCAGATGCTCGAACAGGTGCGCAAAACCGGTGCGACCGGGCCGTTCGTCCTTCGAGCCGACGTGGTACCAGACCGATACGGCGACGACCGGCGCCTTGTGGTCCTCATGCACGACGACCGTCAGGCCGTTTTTCAACTGGAAGCGTTCGTAGGGAATCTCGATGCGGTCGGCCGGTGCGGTCGCGGCGGCCAGCGCCTGGCTGGCGACGAGCAGGCCGGCGACGAGACCGGCGAAAGGCTTGGACATGCGGCGTGCTCCTGCGGGTGCTCGATGCGAGCGGGCGAGGCTAGCCCCCGCGCCGCAGCGGTGCAACGGACATCGGTCACGGTGCGGCAATCGGCCAATGTGCGGGGCGTCCGGCTCGCGTCCGCGGACAGTGAGCACGCAGGCGACATGACTTCCGACATGGCAACGCAAGCGCCTGATCGCGCATCCATTTGCATACCGAGACCGGTGTTGCCGACATTGGCACGGCAATTGCGAATCCCTGCAAAACCCGGCACCAAGTTCGAGCAGGAGGAATCCGTCATGAGCCTCAAATTCCAGATCGTCCGCGGCGCTTTCGCCTTGACCGTACTGGCTGCGCTGAATGCGCTCGCGCTGGTCCATCCCGCCCCGGCCGCCCGTACCGGTCATGACGTGGCGATTGCCGCCCGTGCGCCGGACGCGGCGTACTCCACGCCCGTCGTCGATCAAGCCGTGGGCCCGGTCGCGGTCTGCACCCGCGACGACGATACGACGGTATCCGTGCTCATCCTCTGAAGGCCAGCCGCCAGCGAACGGCGGTGGCCCGCGCGGCGTACGCGGGATGCCGCGTCTCACCGGCGATCCGTGGCAAGACGGGCAACCGCGACAAGCCGGCACGGGCGCTCGATACGGCGAACGCCAAAGCCCGGTTTCAGCCCCCGACGCGGCAGGACCCGGCGTCACGCACAGCCACGCGACGATGCCTCGCCGGATGGGCAAGACGGGAGACGGCCGCGCATAATCAGCGCGTGCTGCACGTCGTTCTCCATCAGCCCGAGATCCCGCCGAACACCGGCAACGTGATCCGCCTGTGCGCCAATAGCGGCGCGCGGCTGCATCTGATCCGGCCGCTTGGGTTCGAGCTCGATAATGCTCGCCTGCGACGCGCCGGGCTCGACTATCACGAATTCACCGAGCTGCACGTACACGAGGATTGGCCGGCTTTCGTCGCCGCGGTGAGGCCACCGCGCGTCTTTGCCTTCTCGACACGCGGCACGCGCCTGTACACCACGGCGCGCTATGCGGACGGCGACGCCCTGCTCTTCGGCGCGGAGACACGCGGCCTGCCGTCGGCGGTGCTCGACACGCTGCCGGAGGACCGGCGTCTGCGCCTGCCGATGCAGCCGGGCAACCGCAGCCTCAACCTTTCTAACGCCGTGGCCGTGGTGGTCTACGAGGCATGGCGCCAGCACGGTTTCGCCGGCGACGCCAATGCGACGGATTGCGCGCTCGTGGACTGAATTCCGCGTAAACCCGATGTGAGGCGCGCAATTTCGATGCACAAGCGCGAGAGGGTTGCCCTGTAATTTCCTGTGCCGCGGGCCTGCTGCCCGTTATTTCGCACAGGAGAAGATATGCGGCATTCCGCTTTGTTTATCGTTTTGGCATCCGCCCTGCCGCTGGCTGCGGGGCACGCGGCAGACATCAATTACACATGGATCGAGGCGGATTATCTGCATACGCGGCTCGATCTGCCGAAAGCCTCGGCGCCACCCCAGGCGGCGACTCCAGCGACGGCCGCTGCCGCCACGACACCAGCGACCACGACGACCACGACCGGAAAGAGCCACGGCACCCAGAGCCTGAACGGGTTGGCGGTACGCGGCAGCGCGGCGCTCGGCGAGAATATGTACGTTCTCGGCAGCTGGGCGCACGTAAACGCACCACACACCGGCAAGGGCAACAAATCCAGTGATGCCGGCGCGACTACGGGGGGCCAGAATGACGTCTGGGATCGCCTCGGCATTCACGGCGGTGCGAACCAATGGTCACTCGGTGCCGGTTTCCATACGCCGATGTCTCTTACCGAGAACAGCAACTCCGACCTGTTTGCCGATGTCAGCTACGTGCGTGGCCCTCTACGCAAAGAGCACGGCTACAAAGCCCGGGTCGGCATGAACTTCATGCCGGCGGACAACTTCACGGGTGGCTTTGCCGTTGCCTATGCGCGGATGAGCGAGCCTTGCACCTGGGCGACCTGTCCCAAGCAGATGCAGGCACAGGCCGCCAGGACTGCACAGACACAAACACAGCCGCAGCAAGCACAGTCCGGTAGTCAGAAGGACAAGAAAAAAAAGCACAAGGGCAATCCTAGCTTCAGTACGGGCGGCGCCGAGCTGCAGCTATTTGCGCAATATCACTTCACGCCGAATTTCAGCTTGAGTGGCCAGGCGACTCTCGGCAAGCACGAGAAGAGCTTCATGGTCGGCCCGCGTCTGGACTTCTGATCTTACTTACAGTCTGAACTGCCGAAATGCTCGCGGGATCTACCCGCGGGCATTGGCTTGACCCTGCGATGAATGCAGGAAGCAATCAGCGGAAACTCGGGCACATGCCGCAGTGAACGTCTTTTCTTACTCTTTTTAAACAGGCTTTCTTTCGCCTGTCTCGTTGAAAAGGAGTTAATTGATGAAAAGAACGGCACTGCTTCTGGCCTTGGCCGCTGCCCCGGTAGGTTTCATCCAGGCGGCGGATCTCAGTTATTCATGGATCGAGGGCGATTACGCGCGCGTCAAGCCCGACAAGCTGCCGAGCGCGAATGCGTTCATGCTGCGCGGAAGCGGCGCGCTCGGCGAGAACTTCAACATCGTCGCCTCCTGGAGTCATACCCAGCGAGAGAAAGGTTACGAAGGTGGTCAGGCTTGGGGGCTAGGCTTTGGCTATCACGTGCCGGTCAGTGATTCGGCTGACCTGTTCGCCGAGGCCAAGTACGTCAAGGCCGTGGGTTACGACGTGAAAGGTTTTGATGGGCGCGTGGGTGTGCGCGGTGCGGCTGGGCCCAATTTCGAGGGCGGTGCGGCCGTCATCGTGAGCAAGGTGAAACACCAAGGGAAAGCAGAAATCGGGCTCGACCTGTTTGCGGAATACAAGTTCACGCCAGCATTCGGCCTGAGCGCCGAGCTCAACGTCGTCAAGTCTGGCAGCACCGTGCTAGTGGGACCGCGCCTGAACTTCTGATCGCAATCACGATGCCGTTAGGCGGCCCGGTGGCGACCCGCCCCGGGCTTTTTCATTTTCAAGCCAACGGCGTCCTCGCGGAGCGCGCGCCGGTTCCCGTCTCGGCACCCAGGAAACTATCCGGATATTCCGGCTTCTGTTCGCGCGCCAGCAGCAGGCGCAGGCCTTCGTCCGGCGTGATTTCCTCATGCAGCACGCGCTGCACGTGCATGGCGATCGGCAGCTCGATGGCGTACCGTCCGGCCAGTCGCATGACCTCGTCCACGGTCTGCACGCTCTCGACGACCTGACCGATCTCGGCCACCGCACGCTCGAGCGGTATGCCCGCGCCGAGCGCGAGACCGAGGCGGCGAT
>Ga0116193_1002986_pt1 | contig 12427 bp, 8 predicted proteins | sample AD_UKC115_MetaG_FD_89892 | JGI IMG/M metagenome (GOLD analysis project Ga0116193, IMG submission 89892) | Active sludge microbial communities of municipal wastewater-treating anaerobic digesters from Hong Kong - AD_UKC115_MetaG | ecosystem: Engineered > Bioreactor > Anaerobic > Digestate | place... | reverse complement strand
TCTGACAATTCCTGCAACGAAAATTACAGCCTGCCGATGCGACCGACAAGCATTGACTTCCGGGAAGAAAATGCAGCAAAGGCTTCTTCTCCACAGGATCCATATTGAAGGCACAGAGCCTTCCGTAGACTTCTGAGCAGATCAATCCGTCATGATTTACACGTGTGCGGCAAACGCCGTACTGACCTTCAGACAAATTACAATTGTGCGGACATATTACACATTGCGCTCCCTTTTCGGTACGTAGTGAGAAAATACTTTTCATCCTTGTTATTTTTCCTTGAAAACCACGGCTTCATAAGTGTAAAGGTCGGCATCCTTCCAGCCGTCCCAGCCTATTCCGGCTTTATCTCGAGCACAATGTCCCAGAAATTCCTCTTTAGTCCAATCTGTTTCTTCGGCCACTTGCGGCAGAAAAGTACCACTTCGTCCTCCCTTGGATATATAAATGCCTTGCTTGCCTAAAGTGAACTCATCTATACTATGGATGCGCTTCATGGGCGACAGTACCGATATTTCGATGTCCACCCGCGCCAGCTCTCCTTGTTGCAACGGATAGAAACGAGGATCTCCAAAAGCAGCCTCCTTTGCCATTTCTTCAACAACTTGATATAAAGGAATATCACTACCAAAATGCCCTATACATCCCCGAAGCTGTCCACCTTCATTCAAAGTAACGAAAGCTCCGCAATACATTTTCAAGGTCGGAGTCAGTTCAGTCTTATTACAAGCAGACTTCTTTTCCCTGGCAAACTTATTTTTAATAGAGGTGCGCGCGATACTCAGTAACGTGTTTCTTTCCGATTCCGTCAAAGTAAAAGCCTCATCCATCCCAGTTTCCCTAGAGAATACGAAAGAATGATAGCCGACCACCTGTTGATGATCACCGTAAGGAGAATCTCCCGAATTTCTGTACTGAACATGATTGATTCTAATATTCTTATTCCCTTTTATCAAATAGAGCAGAGTAGCGATCGGGCTCTGTCCGCAAGCACTGGTAGCCAAATTGCGAATGCCTTTTTCATCATTTACTGACAGAGCTTCCAGGAACTCATCCAAAGATCCTTTTTCTATAGCATCCCCGGTGCGTTTGTCTACTTCGCAAGCATCTTTATAAGAAGGATAATGGGAAAAGTCACTGCTGATAACAAACAAATTTTTATCATTGAAATACGGTTTCAAAGCTTCTGCAATTTTCTCGATGGTGGCAAGCGTCTGTGAAGCAATAATCACAGGCACTATCGAAGGCATATTCTTTAATTGATAAATGAGAAACGGCAATTGCACTTCCAGACAGTGTTCCTTATCATGGGCAGCGGAATTATAAGAAAAAGCCGAACAATTCTTTATCAACTGATTACACAAGGATGTATCCACTTTCACATTGCCCAAAGGAGTGGCATAAGCCGCAAAACGGTTATTCACCGAGGCTCCGTCCATATATATATGATGGCTGGGACCCAGTAAAAACACATGTTCATACTTTCTTTCAGGAGCAATCCGGGCAAAAGCCGAAGCTGCTACCGCACCTGAGAATACATATCCTGCATGCGGCACAATCACGGCAGCTACGCCGGTTTCTCCCTTTGCATTCTCAAACGGATGAAAATATTCTTTCATCATCTGCATGACAGAATCCTTGTCGGCCGGATAGAAAGAGCCGGCTACAGCCATCGGGCGAACGGAATCCGAGTCGTCCTTGTCCTGTCCGTTGCAGGTACTACACGAAAACAGCGAACTGATTGACATGATAAGTAACAGTTTAGACAAATTCATTTCTACAAAGTTAGAAAGAACTTTAGAAAGAACAAAAGAAAGTGACTAGAAATAAAACGCTAAAATCCGTTATAAACCCATGAAATACGGATACCATGGCGAACTGTTGTCCGGATGTGCGGATTATAATGGGGAAGGTCGTATCCATGGTGGTAGCGCCTCCTGCAGTAATCGGTGCCAGAGGTCCGAACCATTTTGCGAAGAGAGGTGCAAAAAGCAAGGTAATGATTTCCCGAATAAGATTGCTCAGCAATGCGATAGTTCCGAGTTCAGCGCCCTTGCATCCGGTAATGAGAACGCTACTCAAAGAATAATAACCCATGCCCGACCCCACAGCCAGACAGTCGGCCAACGAATGGCGTTGCAGCACCAGACCGATGGCCAGACTTCCCAATAGAGTGCCTGTAATGGTAAGGAAAGGAAGCAATGCAAGCCGGGGCGATACGGAGCGAAATTTATGCAGAATCTGAGAATCATTGCCAAGACTGAAGCCCACGCTGAACATCAAAGCCTCCAGTGCATACATGCTGATATCGCTGAGGAGATTACCAAAGGATATCCATTGGAAGAGACCACTCAATACCCCCAATAGAAAAAAACCTACTATGACAGCACCGCCGAATTTGGAGAGTTTGCTTTCTTTCACCTCGGCTTTCGGGGAAACATCTTGTGAAGTTTTCTTTTTGGAAGCCCATTTCCATAGCATCCATGCCAATAGAATGCTCCCTGCCAATGCCGAGCAGGAAATAAGCAGGGCCTCCAGTCCTAAAGTGGGAAGAGATTGCACAATATGCCTGTTCTGCCCCACTTCCACGCCAAGCAAGAACAGAAGCGACCATATCAGCAGAGTGATAATCTGTTGAATCCGACCGAATGGCTTTCGGCGAAACACTACGCCCAATGCCGCGCCGGACAACATGGATAAAAGTATCACAAACATAATTCCGTAGTCTTGAATTTTTCGCAAAAATAACTCTAAATATCATATTAGACAACAAAAAAAGTAATTCCACATCTTATATTTTCTTTCTTTTATGTTTGGAGAATAGAAAATAAATTCTTAAGATTGCAAAATAGAAATCTAAGCGAGCCTATGAAGGACATAAAAAAGATTATTGATTGCCTGCTTCCATCCTATGGTCTTAAAGTGTCGGCAATTGTGATTCTTGGCGTAATAAGCGGCATGGGCATCTTCTTTATGTACCTGCTCAGGGCACAAACTTACCTCACCAATGATCCTGCTTCCTGCATGAACTGCCATGTCATGGCTCCTTACTACGCATCGTGGAACCACAGTTCACACAATCGTGATGCAACTTGCAACGATTGCCATGTTCCTCATAAAAACTTCGTCGGATACTGGTTCTTCAAAGCTACCGATGGAGCTCATCATGTATATAAACTAGTCACCAATCAGGAACGGGATGCAATCATAGCCAGCGACGGCACACGCGAAGTCATCATGGGCAATTGCGTGCGCTGTCATCAACAACTTGTCACGGAAGCCGTGAAGGACGGACGTTCGGATTATATGATGACGAAAGTAGGTGAAGGCAAGGCCTGTTGGGATTGCCACCGCATGACTCCTCACGGACAAACACGCAGTCTCTCTTCCACACCGGGAGCCAATGTGCCTTATCCGCCATCACCCAATCCTGACTGGCTGAATAAATTAATCAGATAAAAAATTTAAAACTGCGATACTATGGGAAAGAAATTAAAAGCTTGGCAAGGATGGCTAATTTACGGCGGCTCGCTCGTTGTTGTTTTTGTATTAGGCCTCATCGTATCCTCCTTGATGGAGAGAAGAGCCGAAGTTGCCAGTATCTTCAACAACCGCCGTGTGAAGATGAGCGGAATCGTACCCCAGAACGAACTTTTCAAAGCCGATTTTCCTCGTGAATACGAGACTTGGAAAGCTACTCAGGACACTTCATTCCAAAGTGAGTTCAATGGAAACAAAGCCAATGATGACCTTGCCACGCATCCTGCCGAAGTCATCTTCTGGGCAGGCTATGCCTTTTCAAAGGAATATACTTCACCCCGCGGACACTACCACGCCATCGAGGACATGCGTGCCACTTTGCGCACCGGTGCCCCCATTACGGAGGACCAGAACGTACAGCCGGGTACTTGCTGGACTTGTAAAAGCCCCGACGTACCTCGCTACATGAAGGAACATGGCATTGCAGAATTCTACAAAACGAAATGGTGCAAGTTGGGAGCAGAAATCGTGAACCCTATCGGATGCTCTGACTGCCACGACCCTGCCGACATGAAACTGCGCATCAGTCGTCCTGCGCTCATTGAGGCATTTCAACGCCAAGGACGCGACGTTACAAAAGCCACACAGCAGGAGATGCGCACCCTCGTATGTGCCCAGTGTCATGTGGAATATTACTTCAAGGGCGACGGCAAGTATCTTACTTTCCCTTGGGACAAAGGCTTCACAGTAGAAAACATCGAACAATACTATGATTCTATAGGCTTCTCTGATTTCACTAACCCTATCAGCCGCACTCCTATTATCAAGGCACAACATCCGGGCTACGAGACTTCCATGATGGGGCCTCACGCACAACACGGTGTTTCCTGTGCCGACTGCCACATGCCTTACAAGAGTGAAGGCGGAATCAAGTACAGTGACCACCAGATTATGAGTCCGCTGGCACATATCGACCGCACTTGTCAGACTTGTCACCGCGAAGATGCCGAGACGTTGAAGAAATACGTCTATGACCGCCAGCGCAAATGCGAAGAAATCCGCAGGGAACTGGAAACAGAGCTTGAGAAAGCCCATCTTGAAGCACAGTTTGCCTGGAACAAAGGAGCCACAGAAGCCGAAATGCAACCCGTGCTGAAATTCATTCGCCAGAGCCAATGGCGTTGGGACTTCGGAGTAGCTTCCCACGGTTCCGCATTCCATGCACCTCAAGAGATGACGCGCATTCTAAGCAATGGTTTGGAACGTGCCATGCAAGCACGTCTTGCCATAGCCAGAGTGGTGGCCAAACATGGATTCACAGGCGAAATTCCATTGCCCGACGTATCCACCAAAGAAAAGGCTCAGAAATATATCGGCCTAGATATGGCCAAACTACGTGCCGACAAGGAAAAATTCCTTCACACCACCGTACCTGCATGGCTGAAGGAAGCCAAGTCTAAAGGACGCTTCGCAACCGAATCATAAATTCTGCCACAAGCACGATAACGAAATTAAAGAATGTGGAATAAACCTTTCGGCTATTCAGAATATATTGCGATTGATGCCGGACTGGTAATCACAGGACTTCTCCTGCAAATTACCGTGGGTCCTATTGACTGGAGTCTGATAGCTTTTCCCGCCAACATTATCCTGCTGGCATGTTTTCTTGCAGCCCTCGCCACGATGTTCGTTTTGCGCAGAAAGTTCTACTTTTTCCGCTGTCTTTTCAATGGGAAGAATGCTGTGGTTGTCCTTTCATTTGTGGCAGCACTCACACTCGTCATGGGTCTTATCAAACAAGACGGAATTTCGCTTCCTCTGGGCTTCAGCAAGATGCTTGGGGCATGGTGGCTCGTGCTTCCCTACGTATGGCTCACAGTCATTCTCGGGATGACAGCCCTCACCCGTACAGTTCCCTTCCACCTTCGCAACATACCGTTTCTGCTTAATCATTGGGGACTTTTCATTGCCCTTACAGGTGCCACTCTGGGCAATGCCGACGTGAAGGAACTCACCATGCAGACCTTCCCCGGTAAACCCGAATGGAGAGCCGTAACCAATGAAGGCGAAGTCACAGAGCTACCTCTGGCTATAGAACTCAAAAAGTTCAGCATTGAGGAATATCCGGCCAAGCTGATGATCATAGACAACAATACGGGCAATGCACTACCGGGAAAGAAGCCGCAGTTTGTAAGTATTGATGAGAAACAGGGTTCCATTGCCGACTGGAATATCCGTGTGATACAATACCTTGACTATGCCGCACCCATGGGTCTAGAAGGTTCCGTGAAATTCATAGGCTGGGGTTCGGATGGAGCTACCGAAGCCGCTCTGGTAAGTACCTTCAACCGGAAGACAGGCGAACATCACAAAGGTTGGATAAGTTGCGGAAGCTATCTCTTCCCTTTTCAGGTACTCAAGCTCAACAAGAAACTCTCGCTGGTAATGGCAGAACGCGAACCCAAGAAATACTCCTCGGCAGTGAAAGTCTATACCAAGGACATGAAGATTTATGAAGACACAATTCAAGTGAACAAGCCCTTTGCGGTGAAAGGATGGAAAATTTATCAGCTCGACTATGACCGCGAGAAAGGCCGTTGGAGCGAAATGAGTACCTTCAAGCTGGTAAGCGATCCATGGATACCATCAGTCTATGCAGGCATTTTCATGATGCTTGCAGGCGCCATATTCCTGTTTGTCCGCAAAGGCCCCCAAACCTAACCCTCAGAAACCATGTGGAACTATTTCATCCTATATGCAGTTATCGCCGCAGTGCTCTGGACTATCGGAGCCACAGCATCCTATAAAAAAGCCAAGCCATGGCTTGTGTATAGCAGCACCGTCTTGGGCCTGACCGTATTCTTGCTCTACATTATTCTGATGTGGAAGGAATTGGGACGCCCTCCCATGCGCACCATGGGCGAAACGCGCCTCTGGTACTCGTTCTTCCTCCCTCTGGCAGGCCTAATAACCTATCTACGAAAAAAGTACCGTTGGGTGATGGGCTTCGGCACCCTGCTGGCTGTCGTCTTCATTTGCATCAATATCTTCAAGCCCGAGATTCACAGCAAGTCTCTCATGCCCGCCCTGCAGAGTCCGTGGTTTGCCCCTCACGTCATTGTATATATGTTTTCTTATGCACTGATGGGCGTTGCCGCCCTCACCGCCATTTATATCCTTTGGAAGAAAAAGACCGATCTCTCCGGATGCGACGACCTTGTGTATCTAGGTCTGGCCTTCCTCACCATCGGCATGCTTTTCGGTGCACTATGGGCTAAGGAAGCCTGGGGAACCTACTGGGCCTGGGACCCCAAGGAGACTTGGGCAGCCATCACCTGGTTCACCTATTTGGTGTATATTCACTACCGCCGCATTCCGAACTCTTCAGTGCAAAAATCGGGCATTCTGCTCATTGTGGCGTTCATATTCCTGCAAGTGTGCTGGTGGGGCATCAACTATCTGCCTGCCGCACAAAACATGAGCATGCACACGTATAATCTGGATTGAGAACATTTATGTCTAATAAATGCTCTTAAGAGATACTGATTGAAACAAAGCCATCAACCGGTTTTCGTCCTTACGATTTTCCTGCAGACAGGCCTCAAAACCACTTGTGTCAGAATCGATAGCCGCCAAAGCTACTTCCAGAACTTTTTTAAAATCATTCTGTGCAGTCTCCGTTGGTGTATCCTTGTCTTTTGCTTTCCTCAAATAAGCTTTTTCCAATGCCCGAACAGCATTGTAGATAGCAGGTTTTTTTATAACAGTCCTCCTCATAGGATCCCCCGGTACCACTTCTTCCTTAGTAACATAAGCTTCTTTGAATTTCTCATAATAAAATGAAACATCTTTCCCCAAATTATGGAATGGCTGTAAAACCGACAATTCTTGTAAAGTAGGAGGATTCTGGCTTGAATAGAATTCCCATGTCTGGCTATTCTTTTTATCTGCATTTTCATCTACAGCAAAGACTGATGAAACTTGAAACACTAACAAAATTCCTAAAATAATACTTGTTCTTTTCATATTTCTTATTATTTAAAACAATGCAAAGAAACAAAGTCGTCTTTACAGAAGTATTACAAAAAAATGACGTTTTTGCAAAAGAAACATTACAAATAAAATAGTAAAAAGTCAGATCCTTTCTGTTTTGATTTTGTAACCGAAATGGAAAGACTATGTAATATAGTCGTATTCTTCATGAAACATCGATCCACTTACTTTGCATTCGTAAAAAAACAGTTTGATAATGAAAACGAAACTAAAATTAAGTAGAGATGCAATTTTCAGGGGCATTCTATTATCATTTTTTTCTCTGATTACCTTTGCTCCCCTATGGGCGGGCGGAGGCAGAATAATTCGTGGAAAAGTTCTGGATAGTGACAAGAAGGCACTGCCTGGAGTTTCCATCGTTCTGAAAAACACATCAGTCGGCACAATTTCCGATATAGACGGAAATTTTTCCATCACGCTGAATGTGGATAAAAATCCTACTCTTGTTTTCTCTTTTGTAGGCTACAACACCAAAGAGATGATTATTAAAAATGATTTACATCTAACGGTGACTATGACGGAAGAAATCCATTCATTGAAAGAAGTGGTTGTTGCGGCATTGGGAATCAAGCGAGACAAGAAATCCTTGGGTTATTCAGCTCAGGAAGTGAAAAGTGACAATCTGGAAACAGGAAATGATGCCAACATGCTGAACAAGCTGACAGGAAAAATTGCCGGTGTACAAATTACGGCAGGAAATTCAGGAGCAGGTTCCTCTAGTCGTGTCATTATTCGCGGTGAATCCTCTTTCTCTAATGATAACCAACCTCTATATATTGTCGACGGAATACCTATTAATAACTATATCTATTCCAACCTGCAGGGAACACCTCAGGAAGTAGATTATGGCAACGGGGCAGGAGAAATAAATCCGGATGATGTGGAGAGCATCTCTGTACTGAAAGGTGCCAATGCCGCTGCTCTATATGGTTCGCGTGCTGCCAACGGTGTTATTCTGATTACCACAAAATCCGGGAAAAACAAAAACAAATTCCAGGTGAGTGTCAATTCCACTACCACATTCGAAAATGTTCTCAGACTTCCAAAATACCAGAACGAATATAGCCAGGGACTGAATGGCGTATTCGAATATTGGGACGGCAACAACGGGCACGGAACTCAGGACCATCAGGACATGAGTTGGGGACGCGCCTTAGACGGAAGTTTGGTTGCTCAATTTGATTCTCCTTCCATCGGGGCTGATGGCAAAACATACCGCGGAGGAGATGTTTATGCACGCAATGGGGCTACTATTACCCCTACACCTTTAATACCTCATCCCAACAATGTAAGGGATTTCTTCAATACAGGAGTTACTTATGACAATAACATTGCCTTATCGGCCAATAATGACCGAGGAGATATCCGTCTTTCTTACACGAATATGTACAGCAAAGGTGTATTACCCAACGTCGATTTAAGGAGAAATACCTTTAATATCAATACAGGCTACAAGTTCACCAACAGGTTTACGGGAAAAGCCAGCGTTAGCTACATCAATGCGGCTAGTACCAACAGGCCGAGCATGGGTTATGGTCCTGAAAATCCGATGTACACCTTTGCTTGGTTTGCCCGCCAAGTGGATATAAACAGCTTGCGCGATTACTGGCAGAAGAATTGCGTAGGGACCAAACAATTTCATTGCAACTCGGGATGGAACGATAATCCGTTCTTTACCATGTACGAAAACACCAATGGTTATTCCAAGAACCGCATGTACGGAAATATCTCCTTATCATACGACCTGCTCGACAATCTCACACTGACGGCGAGTTCGGGCATAGACTTCTTCTATGACTTGCGCCAAAGTAAAAGAGCCTACAGTACCCAAAGATTTCCTACAGGTGCCTATAAGCGCGAAAATGTATTCTTTTCAGAATGGAACACCAATGCCATGTTACAATGGAACAAGTCGTTTGAGAACCATTGGAGCACAAACTGGGCAGTCGGTTCCAATTCCATGGTTCAAAAAAATGCATATGACTATAGCTTTGCCAATGGCCTTTCGGTTCCCGGAGTATACAACCTGGGCAATGCCTCTTCCAATATACAATCCATGCAGAAAGACAGCAGGAAGCGTATCAACAGTGCATACTTCACAGGCGAAGTATCCTACAAAGACTTGCTATTCCTGAATGTAACGGGAAGGAATGACTGGTCCAGCTCACTTACGCGTTCCGACGGAACCGGACACAATTCCTATTTTTATCCATCAGTCTCTTTAAGTGCCGTACTCAGCGATATTTTCAAGTTGCCACGCACCATTTCTTACTGGTCAGTCAGAGGAGGTTATGCAGAAGTAGGTAGCGATACGGAACCCTACAGACTGGAGAACAGTTATGCCTACAGTTCGGCTTACGGTTCCCAATCGGGAGTTGTGATGCCAACCACACTATCGAATTCCAATCTGAAACCAGAAAGAATGCATTCTATCGAAGTGGGTACCGATCTGAAGCTTTTCAATGATAGGGTCGGCTTGGATTTAACCTACTATAACACCTTGAACAGTAATCAAATAGTACAGATTCCCGTATCGGCCACGTCCGGATACAATTCACGCTTCATCAATGCCGGCGAAATCAGGAACTACGGGGTAGAGGCCGTTCTATCCTTCACCCCGCTGAAAATGAGAAACAGCTTCCAATGGGATAGCCGAATCAATTTCTCAGCCAATCGCAGCCGTGTGGAAAAAATCAACAGCGAGTACAAACAATATGTATATTCATGGGCTGCCATTTACTCCGATCAGGATGCCCGTGTCTATGCCATAGCTCGTGAAGGTGAACCTATGGGCAATCTGTATGGGACCGGATTCAAGCATACGGATAAGGGTGAAATCATCGTAGACAAAACAGGCTTGCCTGTGGCAGATCCTACTCTGGTAAAACTGGGCAATTACAATCCTGATTTCATTATGGGTTTCTACAATAAGTTCAGCTACAAAGGATTCAGTCTCGACTTTCTGTTGGACTGGCACCAAGGAGGAGTATTCGTTTCGCGCACTTTCGGCATGGACATGGAGTCCGGAGTGCTCGACAAAACGGCCAACCGTAAACCGGAAGATATGGTTATAAATGGTGTCTGTTGGGATCAGAGCAGCAATTCATACGTCAAGAATACCATTCAACTGAGTCCGCGCGACTACTATAGAAATCTCTATCGCCGCTATCATGAGACTCAATCCACGTTCAGTTCCACATTTGTAAAGCTGAGAGAAGTCAAGTTGGGGTATTCTCTACCCTCATCCCTTTTGAAGAAAACACCAGTCAAAGACTTAAAACTGTCTATCGTAGGGCGCAACCTGTTCATGTGGACTAAGGGTCAAAGCTATGTAGACCCTGAAGCCATCACTTACGAAGGCAGTAGTATAACCTCGGGAGTAGAAGAAATGTCATATCCGACCACTAAAAGCATCGGATTCAATATTAACTTAATATTCTAGAAAAATGAAAAGAATCAACTATATAAATTTTATAAAAAAAACTGCACTAGTTCTCGTAGCATCAGGACTAACTATCTCTTGTACAGATAATTTTGCATCCATAAACACAGACCCCAACAGTCCTACTAAAGTCACGCCGGACCTACTGCTGACTCCGCTGTTACACAATATCGTACAAGGACAGTTCAATTATGACAGCGGTGCTGGGCTCGCCCACCAAATAGCGCACACCAATTACAATGAAACCGAACAATATGCATTCGGAACAAACGAAGGTACATGGTCAACTTATTATCTGAATCTGAACAATATCGAAGAGATGATAAAAGTATCCGACAGAGACAACCGTCCTTCCTGCAAGGCCATTGCCTACGTTCTGAAAGCCTTCTGTATCTCTCAACTCACGGATATGTGGGGCGATGTTCCCTATATCGAAGCAGTTCAGGGCAGTACTAAGACCACTCCAAAATATGATGTCCAAAAAGATATCTACACAGCCGATGGAGGCATCATTAGTCTACTCAACCAGGCAGACAATCTGTTGAGCACAGGGAATGATGTTCTCCCCTCGGATTTAATCTACAAAGGCGACCGTACAAAATGGCGTAAGTTGGCCAATTCACTCCGTCTCCGTTATTTGATGCGCATCAGCAATAAAGCGGCGGACATCACTACCTTCAACTTGAAGGAAGAAATCCGGAAAGCGATGAGTTCTCCTCTGATGGAGACCAATGCCGACAATATGTTACTACCTTTTCTGAACAGTCGTCCCAACATGAGCCCTATCTACGAAATGCGTTCAGGCGAGTTTGAATACAACCGTATGAGTGATGAAATGGCTTCCGTGCTCAATGCATTCCATGACCCCCGTGCGGCAGTATGGTTTGCCCCTACCACTAATTCGGCTTCTACATCATCTCCTGCGTATAAAGGTGTGGCAGTGGGCTGTTCATCTACAACACTGGAAAAGATAAAATACTCCATGGCCGATGTATCCATGATTGGCAATTATTACCGCACAACACCTGATGCATGTAGTGCCATACTCATGAATTGCTCCGAAGTGAAATTCCTTCAAGCTGAAGCTATCGTCAGAGGTCTTGCTGCAGGCAATGCAAAGAATCTGTACGAACAGGGAATCAATCTCTCGATGAATTATTACAAAGTGGTAATGCCTTCCGGTTATCTCTCTCAGGAAGGTGTTGCCTACAACGAGAATGATGCCATTAATGAAATAATGGTACAAAAATGGTTATCTCTTTTCTTTGTAGGTTATGAAGCCTGGTTCGACTATTTGCGCACGGGACTCCCCAAGCAGAATACATTGCTGGACAATCGTAATCCGACGGTTTCAGGTGGTACACCCTCACGGTTCTATTATCCAGAGAACGAGCAGGCTCTGAACAGTGAAAACTACAAGCAGGCTCTGGAAGCTCATGGCGGCAAAGACG
>Ga0116193_1002984_pt1 | contig 12442 bp, 14 predicted proteins | sample AD_UKC115_MetaG_FD_89892 | JGI IMG/M metagenome (GOLD analysis project Ga0116193, IMG submission 89892) | Active sludge microbial communities of municipal wastewater-treating anaerobic digesters from Hong Kong - AD_UKC115_MetaG | ecosystem: Engineered > Bioreactor > Anaerobic > Digestate... | reverse complement strand
CTGGAAAGCCATGTTGGTCTTTTTGTACGAGCAAATACCAATGGTGCATCATTAACCTTCCATGAAAATGATAAGGTTGCAACTGTACAGCCTAACACCATGTTCAGGAATAGCAACACACAAAACGAGGTACACAGCAAGTTAAAACTAACATTAATAGCAGATAGTCTGCAATATACAGATGAGGTAATTGTACGTTTTGGCGTGGACAATGCCACGGACAATTTTGATGAGCAGTACGATGCCCACAACCTTGCAGGCAATGCACATGATTTGTATGTATTGGATAACAAAGACGACAAGTACAGCATCTACCACGGCAGCGAACTGAAGCAATGGCAGGATGAAAGCAGGGAAGTGAAATTAGGCATAAGCCTTGCCACCAAAGGAACAAACCAAGTAGCAATGGCAACATCGCCTATTTAAAAGATGCAAAACTGAATACACTAACTGCCATAATAGACAGTATTAATTACAGTTTCTCCATCAACAATAATCAATCATTAACAATCAATAATCGTTTCAGCATTGTCTTCAATCCAAAAGAAAAAATGATTGAACCAACCAATGGATTAACTGTAAGTCCCAATCCATCAACAGCCAATATGTTTGTACTAACCACAGGTAAAGCATACAAACAATTAAGCATACAGTTGAATGACGCATCGGGAAAAACCATTTTCACCAAACAAACAAATGGCATCAACACCAATCAAAGCATCACCATACAAACACCAACACTTGCAGCAGGTACATACTACATTACTGCCACCAGTGAACATGGAAAGGAAACCTTCAAATGGGTAAAACTATAAAAACTAAAGACTTCCGTCTTTTCAACACTATAAAAAATAGTATGATGAAAACTAACAAACAATTTATTACAATCATCTTTCTCTTATGTTTGCTCTTACCAAGTATGCTTCATGCACAACCCATCTTTGAAGATGATGTACCCGATGATATTCCAATAGATGGGGGGCTATGTTTGCTGGTTACGGTAGGGGTTGGCTACGCTACAAAAAGACTCAGAAAGAAATGATTATACAAAGAGGCTGTCCGATTTTTTGGGGCAGCCTCTTTTTTAAAGAAGCTACTTATTGGGTTTTGTATTTCGCTTTTAAAAATCTAATTATAGCAGAAAATACAATTATCAGCCAACATAATGTTGATAACATTAATAATGTGTCACCTAAATTTTTGTTTGAGTTAATTTTTGATAGAATCCCTAAAAATGAAAGCAAAATAGAAATTCCCAATAAAATTAAAAATTTATACTTTTTCATCTGTATATAATTTAAGTTTTTGAATCAATAGCATCTAAAACGTTTAAAAAAAGAGAAAGCGTACCTCATACCGAATTTAGTTTACAGTTTTTACAAATTTAAATAACTATAATTGTTAAGCTATTTTAGAGCAAGACGAAGTACAAAACTTCAATTAAGCACTGTTGCCCCACTTGCAACAAGCCCATGTTATAGCTAATGGTTATTATATTCTGTTCGTGTCTAACAACCAATTAAATACGTTTATATGCTGTATCCCACTTCGGTTTTGAGTAAACCCATCTGTTGTGAGTAAATATTTCGGATAGCTGTCGTTTATCTTTTCTAACGCTCCAAATTCACGTTCTACGGTGCTTTCATTGTTCATTTGCCAAGCTACTTGATAATATTCAATGTTACCTGTTTTGGTTTTACATACAAAATCTACTTCGCTGTTTCGACTTGTACCTGTCCATACTTTGTTGCCTCTGCGAAGCAGTTCCAAGTAAACAATATTTTCCAAAATATGTCCTCTGTCGGTGGTACGTTCTTTGCCTGTGAAAATGTTGAGCAAGCCAATATCTACCAAGTAATATTTTTCTTGTGTAGCTAACTGCTTTCTGCCTTTCAAGTCAAATCGGTTTACTTTATAAAATACAAAACTTGCTACCAAATATCCTAAATATTTTTCAACAGTAACTCTATGTACGCTTTGCCCGTCTTGTTTTAAAATATTTGAAATATTGTTTGGAGAAAGTGCATTTCCAACGTTTGAAGCCATAAATTTAACGATATTTTCAAATGCTCTTTTATCGTTTATTTGATGTCGCTGTGTAATGTCTTTTTCTACAATAGTAGTGTAAATAGCTTCTAAATATTCGTAAATTTTATCATAACCGTCTTCACGTAGTTCTACACCTTTAGGCAATGATGTTTCGTTTATATAATCAAAAAACAACGGTTCGTAATTCAGATATTTGTTGCTTGTGTCAATATTTCTTGCCGTTAAATATTCGTTGAATGAAAACGGTAAAATTGAAATTTCGATATATCGACCGCTCAACAAAGTTGCTAATTCGCCTGATAACAGAAAAGCGTTTGAACCTGTTATGTAAACATCCACGTTTTTGGTAACAAAAAGCCCATCTACCAATTTTTCAAACAATGGGATATTTTGTACCTCGTCCAAAATTACATAGTTGGGCTTATCTGCTTGTAATTTCTTTTTTATATCAAAATAAATATCGTCCCAATTCTTTCCTACAAAATTTTCGGGTAGTTCAAAGTTGTAAAACTGGATTTGTCGTTTACCAATACCTATTTTAAGCAATTGTTCCCGATACAATTCCAAAAGTGTGGACTTGCCCGACCTGCGTAAACCACTAACCACTTTTATAAGGTCTTTATCCTTATATGACAGTAGTTTTCCTATATATTCCTTACGGTTAGTGTAATTTTCCATAGGGCAAAGATACAAAATAAAATAGCGAAACTTGCAAAAAATGCAAGTTTCGCTATTTTACATAACGAAAAACGAAACGCTTAGCCTTTGATGGATTTTACAGCACTGCCTTTTTCATACCGAATTTAGTTTACAGTTTTCACAAATTTATGTAACATATAATTGTTAATCTATTTTAGGGCAAGACAGTCTTCTCTGTAGTCATTCGTTTTCTTCGTAGTAGTATGAATAGTCAATTCCTTTCATAAACATTTCTCTGTCGTTGATTTTGGTTGTCAAAGCATTTTTCAAAAGTGTTTTTAGCACGTTGCTTTTTGTCGGGCTAAGCATCATTGCGTTCATATAATCTCGCTTGCTTATTTTACTCCAATCAACACAGTTTTTCATTCGTTTTTTCAATATCAAGTCTAACCAAATTCGTGTGCTTCTTCCGTTGCCCTCCATAAACGGATGTGCAACATTCATCTCAACGTATTTGTTAACAATTTCGTCAAATGTCGTTTCGGGCATTTCTTCTATTTGCTTTAGTGTGTTGCCAAGAAAACGTGATACAGCAAATTGAAAACCACCTTTTGAAATGTTTTTTTGTCTGATTTGCCCTGCGAAATCATATAGTCCACCAAACAAGTATGCATGTATTTGCTGTAACCCTTTGGCAGTGCCTATTTCAAATTCATTAATCAAATTGCTTTCAAAAAGTGTGTATGCTTTTTTCTTGCTTTGTCCGTCTATACTGGTATCGCTATACAAAAACCAATCTAAAAATTTCATTGCCCTATTATTGGGAAATTTTTTAGCAAGTTCAATAATGCCTTCGCTATCCAACGTATCTGTTAAGTATTTTTTGCCGTCAGCAGCCATTAATTTCAGTCTGTGAGTGGTACTCACAAACTCAACTTGTTCTTTGAGTAATTTACGTTTGAGCCAACGCCAATAGTTACCTGCTTTGGTGTAATCAAGTTCTTCATTTAAAATGCCAACAACATCAACCACACTAAACCGCCATTTAGAATTTTCTTCATCCCAAATAGCACGTACTTCACGGTCATTAAAAAAACGTATGGATATTTTAGCATTACTCATATTTAGTAAACTGATGTTGTAGCATTTATTTATAGAAAAAGTGAATTGTGCAACAGTTACAAATGTTGGTGGCAGTTTTATTGGCAGTCTTTCATTTTTCGTTCTACCAAGTCTTGCTTTTTCTCACTCCAAATGTAACAGTGCTGCTCAACCAAAACCATTTTGTTATTTACTACTTTATATTTTGCAGTTGTGTGTTGTCGCCCTGCACAACATTGATTATGCTCTAAAATTCGTTTTGTCTTTTGGTCAAAGTCTAATGAAACACCTTCAAAGTTTGAGTCAAAGAATTTTTTTGTTTTGGGATTGTATAAAAAGTATTTTCTTGAAGTATTTGGTCCAGCATAGCTTGATTCAAAAACCGAAAAATCATTAATTCCATCAAAGTTATAATCGTCAATTTTTAAGCTGCCCAAACCTGAAAGTTGACAGTCCAACTTTATAAACTGAATTAAACTGTCTGTTTGTTTTTGAAAAATTTTGATGCCTGAAACAAATGGATAAAAATAGTCTGCTGTCTTTGAAATAACCAATTTGAAGTAGAAGTTTTTTAATGAAACTTGTTGAATAATTTCTCTGTCTTCCCAAGCAATGCTATCTCCATATTCAAGTTCAAACTCTTTGTCTAACTTAATTGGAAGCTCTTGTTTTGTCTGCAAGTTTTTCCAAGTCCCCATTAATGTGCTTTTCTTTTCATTAAAGTTCAAGAATGTTAGAGTTGCAGTAACCTTTCCTTGTTTGTCTTTTTCAAGCAAAATCAAAGTGTCTTTACATTGTCTGCCATTAATCACAATTGGGTCGTCAAACTTTTGATAACAATAAATTGCTCTTGCATCTCCGTCTGAATAAATGTGTGTTACCAATTCAATTGGAAATTTGTCAATATAACCCTTGTAATTTGTCTGTGCCAAAAGGTTAAGTGAAGTTATCAAGAATGTGATTATGAATAGATGTTTGAGCATTGTCAGAAAAATTTCAAGCAACTCTCAAATATACCCCTCTTTTCATATTCAACTAAAACATTTTTTTTAATAATCGCTTTCAATTTCCTTGTCGTCAAAATCACTTTCAATTTCTCTATCGTGTGAATGATGGTCGTGGCGTTCTTCTCTTTCGTAGTCCAAATAATCTCTTACTTCATCTTCTATTCCTTCACCTGCAAAGTCGTTAACTAAATTATGTATTTCATTTTCGTTTAATTGACTGCTTTGCTTGGTGTTGCTTTCATTTATTATTAGGGTTTTGTTGATGATTATAGGATTGTTTGTGTTTTGTATGTTTTCGTTGTAGTTTAAAAAGTTTTGTTGTACATAACTTGACGAATTATTGGTAATAGTTTTAGTAATTGGTTTTATACTTTTTGCTATAAAAAAGGCAATTATTGCTACTATTAAAACACACCACCAAAAAAGTTTATCTGTTCTCATTTCTGGCGGTACAATTAAAAACATAATACAACAAATAACAGTAATTGCATACCAAAATATTTTCATCGGATTTGTTTCTGTTATTTCAACTTTTTCTTTTTTTGTAGGTATCTTTTGAGTTGTCTTTTTTGCTTTGTTAGTATTTCTTTCAATTACTTTTCTTCTTTGTTCTCCTACTTTTGAAAGTGGTATTCTCCATTGCTTAGGTTCGCTTTCTATCTGATATGCGTGTGGAATTTCATTTGCTTCTAATAGCTGCTTTAATAACTTATTACTATGTTCCTTATCTGTAATAATTTCTTCACTTAACAATAATTGATTGGCTTGTCCCAACAACATATAACGCTTGTCTGTTTCTAATAACTTATCATCAATTGCTTTGATAATTTGTGATGTTTTTGGCTTTTGGCTTGCCATATTGGTAGGCGGTTTATTTGTGTTATTTTTCTTAGTGGCTGCCATAAGCTATTGTTTTTAAAAATAGTTATTTCTACTTTTCATATCTCAATCCTGATGGGTTGTTTGTTATCTACCGTTATTTTTCTTGTTTTAATTTAAATTATTGTTTACCTTTGTGCCAGCTCAGTAACCAAACTTTTATTAGTTGTAAGCGTTAAAGGAGTTTAGAAGCCGTTTAGTTCTGCTAAGCGGTTTTGGCTTTTATATAGGCTTCATAATCTTTCTTTTTCTTTCTAATCGTATGGTTATCTTCAATATAAAATGCTGTCCAAAACAAATAATATCCTTTTCTTTCTGTGAGAACAATCAAGTATCTTTCTGCCTCGTTTAAGATATGAATTCTGTTATCCTTCCCAACTATCTTTTCCCAAATGAGAAAGTCTTTGTGAGAACAATTGTCTATACAAAATTTAGGAAACCTAATTCTTTCCATCCTCCTAAAATCTGGTTTACGTTCATTTTCTATTTCTCCTTCGTGTGTGATATGATAGAATGTTCGATGAATTCCGTCTACTTCAGGATGTTTTTGTGCAGAAACCCTTAACTCATTGTAAATTGGTTGAGACTTTATAAAGCTATTTTCAAAAATCTCATAAACACTTGCAAAATATAATTTAAAATTACCACCAAATTCTTCCAAAAGAATTAAATCAGGGAAAATCAATTCATCATTCATAGGAAATACGGTTTTTGAGGTTCCCAAATGAATATATTAAATTTTCTTTCCTTTAATAAGGTGGATTTATTGAGTGAATATTTTGAACGCTTACGTATCAATTCTATTAATTCATTTTTTGATTTACTATTAGTAAGTTGTCTATTTACATAGGACATTGCTCCAGTTAGCAAATCTGTTAATTGAAGAATTTCGACTTCGTGCGAACGCACTTGTTGAACTTTTTTAATAATTTCTTTAGAATAATCGTATTTATCATTCCTAAGAACTTGTTCTAATTTATGTACTTTTTCTTTGCTACGAGTGTCCTTAATATCAATGTATATATGATGCGAGTATTCAGGATTAAGTATTGCTGTTAGCATTCCAAAATACATTTTGTAATAAAATGTATCGTGAGTATGCTTATATTTTTTATAATCAATATTACTTTTGTTAGACACTACTAAAACTCTAAATTGTAAATCATCGTCATCAAAAAAATAATTAACTACATCCTTGTAATATTCTATTTTTGATTTGGACACTTTATTCCATTTTAGCTCATAGTAAGTTCTATTTTCTTTTTCGTTTTTTCTGTGCTTAGGAATTAAATTGTGTTTGACTTTGAAACTATAAAGGCGTTCAAAAATTTCTTCTTTTTTTTCAAGAGGGCAGTAAATGGCACCAATTACCATAATAGGCTCTCCATCATTTTGTAAATGACAACTCTCATCGCAATATATGTTTATTGTTGGTTTCATTTATAACAAAAATTACTCTTACAAAAGTAGTAAACTTTATCGAGGTAGCTTTGGTTAATAATGACAGGTAACTCTCAAATATGCTCCCTCTTTTCATATTCAACTAAAATATTTTTTATTGATTTTCGGAGCTTTTATTTTGAAAAGGTGCATTTTTTATTTCACCTTTTGAGGTTATATTTCTATAGTACCTCATTCTAAATTTAGTTTACAGTTTTTCAATTTATTTAACCATCAATTTCATTTTCCTTTTTCTCCTCTTTTTTCCTCTCATCTTCTTTCTTCTTTTTTTTCTCTTTCTTTTTAGTTTTTTTATCAGTAGTAACTTCTTCTTCTGAAGATGAATCGTTTTTTGAATCTTCTTTTTTATCTTCTATTATTTCTTTACTTGCTTTTGAAGTAGTATCGGTAACATTTACTTCAGAAGATTTTTCTTTATTCTTTTTCTTTTTTTCTTTCTTGTTTTCTTTTTTAAATGAAGCTGCTTCGTCTTCGTCTGTACTATTATCTTTCTTTTGTTTGGTTTGTTTTTCTTCTTTTTTATTTTCCTTTTTTTCCTCTTTATTGTTTTGTACTTCTTGTTTAGGAGGTGCTACACCTATACTATCTTCCTGATTTTTATTTGCTTCATTGTGTGTTTTTTCATTTTCATTTTCATCATCATCATCGTTTGATTTGCTTTTATTGTTTTTATCTTTTTTTGTAGGTTTACCAAAGCTTTCATCGTTTTTTTTCTTCTTACTTTCTTTTACTTTTTTGCCTGTTTTTTTGCTTTTATCAGTAACAACAGAATCTTGATAATTTACAGTTGTACTATCACTAACTTCTATATTTTCATCTTCTAATTGTTGTTTGGATTTCTTGCCTTTTTTCTTTTTCTTTTTAGAAATTGGTTTCCCAAATTTGTCAACCTCTTCATCATCATCGTCATCGCTTTCGCCTGTAACACTTGTTTGCCCTGTTCTACCCTTTCCTTTTACTACAGGCTTACCTGTTGATTTTTTTGATCCTCCACTTCCTGCTTCTACTTGTACCCAATCTTTACAGCCTTCATTATCTTCAAAATCATTTAATTCACTCATTTTACCACAGTGTTTCTTTTTATGCACAGTATCTATGGGGGTAGTACAGCAAAATTTTATTGGAATTTTTACATCAATAATATTTGTTTCTCTGCCTGCAGTATTGTATAAAGGAGTTTCTTTTACAATACCTGTAATCATATCCTGACTAAAACTAAATCTTACAGCAACAGTTGCTTCATATTCCAATCCATATTCATCTACTCTTTTTTCATTGCGTACAGCTTTTTCATCAATGATTAATAATTGATTGGGCTTCATTCTTTTTATTCTTGCAATAAATTCATAAGATAATCCAAGTCGTGGGTCTTCTATTTTTTTTATAACTTTTGCAGTACTTGTAGTTGAGTAAAAGCTATCTACATTGGCTTTTGCAGTGTCGGTAGCATTGGTTTTGCTACTGTCTGTAGTTTTAACTTTTGCGGTATCAGCTAATGCTTTTACACTATCTACAAAAGATTTTTTGGTTGTATCTTTTTCTTGGGCACGAACAAAAATAAAAGCTACAAATAGTAAAGCAAACAGCATTTTAAACTTCAAAGTCATGTGAAAAATTTATATAAAAATTAATATTACTTTCAAGTGGAAAAATACAATAAATTGAAATAATGACGAACCTTATTTATTAAACTACTTATTTTGCCCTTTATTTTAATTGAAAGAGAGGATGTTTTTTAGATTTATTTTAATGCTGATAATGGGTTTTACTTTTTGTAATTCCACTATTCTAGCACAATGCAATACTACTATTTCATCATTTCCATATCATGAAGATTTTGAAGCAGGGCAAGGCAACTGGACAATTGGAGGAAATAATAGCGACTGGGCTTATGGCACACCAGCAAAAAATATTATTACGGGTGCAGCAAGTGGTTCAAAATGTTGGATTGTAGGCAATTTAACAGGAAGCTTTTACAACTTTGGAGAAAACTCTTGGTTAATGAGCCCTTGTTATAACTTTAGCACTTTAACCAATCCTATGATTTCGTTTAGTATTTTTTGGGAAACAGAAAGAAAATACGATGGAGCTTCTTTTCAATATTCTGTTAATGGAGGTACTACTTGGCAAACATTAGGTTCTACTAATTCCAATAATAATTGTAATGGTCAAAATTGGTTTAATTATGCTGGTATGACAGCATTGGGTATTGATGGTTGGAGTGGTACAAAATTACCTTCTAATGGTAGTTGTAATGGTACAGGAGGAAGTGATGGTTGGGTAACAGCAAAACATATTTTAACAGGACTTGCAGGGCAAAGCAATGTTCGTTTTAGATTTGTTTTTGGTGCAGGTACAACCTGTAATAATTACAATGGAGTTGCTGTAGATGATATAACAATTTCTGAAGCACCAACCAATACAAGTAATTTTATTTTTGCATGCACCAGTAACAACACAGTAAGTTTTACCAATACTTCTTCTATTTGTGCAAGTAATTTTGTTTGGAATTTTGGCGATCCTTCATCTCCATCAAATACCAGTAATGCAGAAAATCCATCTCATACTTTTACTGCTCCTGGCACTTACAATGTTTCATTAACTGTAAGTTTTCCTGGCAACATAACTGTTACAAAAACCAATACCATTATTGTATTAAACGTAAATACTGTTGTGGCAAAACCTATTGATTGCTATGGAGATTCTACAGGTGCAGTAGCTGCATTGGTTACAGGTGGCAATGGCAATTACAATTACTCTTGGAATACAACACCTGTACAAACTACTTATACAGCATCTCACATAAAGCAAGGCAGTTATACCGTTACAGTAAGTGCTACAAATGCTTGCACTACTACAGCAACCATAAATATTACTCAACCAGATTCTTTAATTGCAGCATTAGATATTGTTGATGAATTGTGTAAACAACAAAATGGTTCTTTAAAAGTAAATGTTACAGGAGGTATTTCACCTTATAGTTATGTATGGAGTAATTCTGCTACTACACAAAGTATTAATAACCTACATGCAGGAAATTTTTCTGTTGTTGTAAAAGATGCCAATGCTTGTAGTATTACAAAAAATGCAGTAGTAAAAGATTCAATGAATACTATTTCTTTGAATTTAGGAAAGGATACAAGTTTTTGCCCTGGTAATCAATTAGTGTTAGATGCAGGTTCTGGCTTTGCAAATTATTTATGGCAAAACAATTCTACCAGCTCAAAATTTACTGTAACAACAACTGGTACTTATTATGTAAAAGTTACAGACCAAGATGGTTGCTCTAAAAGCGATACAATAAAAATTGTGGTAGATTGTAGTGATGTATATTTTCCTACTGCTTTTACACCAAATAATGATGGGTTAAATGATACGTTTGGAGCAATAGGAAATATAAGTGCTATTACAGTTTATACATTAAATGTTTATGACAGGTGGGGGCAAGTAATTTTTTCTTCTTCTAATCCTTTTGTAAAATGGAATGGCAAACAAAATGGTATAGATAGCGATTTGGGAGCTTATGTTTGGACTGCCACTTATTCTATAAACAACAAACCTGCTATCACTAAAAAAGGAAATGTAATTCTTCTAAGATAACAAATCGCTTACATTTGCTTTGTACAAAATAATTTTTTTATACAGTAAAAAAGGTCTCATAGTTCAACGGATAGAATAGGAGTTTCCTAAACTCTAGATCCAAGTTCGATTCTTGGTGAGACCACTTTTCTTACTTATTAAATATTTCAATGAATACAACTACAGATATTGTACAAATTGAAAAATATTCCCAAAAAGAATTGGTTGAATTTATTCGTTACTTAATCCAAAACGATTTTGAAAAACTTGTTTTTTTATTGTATAGAATTGATGTGTATGAAAATAAAATAAAAAATTTACTCAACACTTCTTCCAACACCAATGCAGAAGAATTAATAGCTCAAGCAATTATGGAACGCCTTGAGGAAAAGAGAATTTCAAGAGAAAAATACAAAACAAATACTTCGTTTGATGAGGAAGAAAAATGGTAAAAATTAAAATTCTATTGTAGAAATTTCTTACTGCAAATATTTTTTTACATTCGCTGCAAAACCACAAAAAATGAAACTTGTTTCTTACTTAAAAGATGGACATGATCAACTTGCTTTTTTAGTAAATGAATATTTATACGACTGCGATGTTTTGCATCCTGATTTGCCAAGTAGTATGAGTATGTTTTTGCATTATTGGGAAGATATGTTTCCTATTGCACAAAAAGTAAATGCAGCAATCGAAGCAGGAAATTTTAGTAAGGATAGAGGAAGAAATGTAAACGAATTACAGTTGCTTGCTCCAGTTCCTTTTCCTACCAGTTGTAGAGATGGTTATGCTTTTCGTCAACACGTTGCTGCTGCAAGAAGAAACAGAAAAGTTGATATGATTCCTGAATTTGATCAATACCCTATTTTTTATTTTACCAATCATCATAGCATACAAGGCGAAGGAAATATTTATTGTATGCCCGACCATTTTGAAAAATTAGATTTTGAATTAGAAGCTGCAATAGTTGTTTGCAAAGCAGGCAAAAACATAACTGCAGATGAAGCAGATAAATATATTGGTGGTTTAATGATTATGAATGATATGAGTGCAAGGCGTTTACAAATGGAAGAAATGCTTTTAAATCTTGGACCTGCTAAGGGAAAAGATTTTTGTACAGTAATTGGTCCATGCCTTGTAACCCTTGATGAACTTGAGCAATACGAAATTCCTGCCAAACAAAATCATGTAGGGAAAACTTGGAACTTAACTATGAAGTGCAGTGTAAATGGCAAGCAAGTAAGTGAAGGAAATATTGGTGATATGGATTGGACTTTTGCAGAAATTATTGAACGCTGTAGTTATGGAGTAACCTTACACCCTGGCGATGTAATAGGTAGTGGAACTGTTGGAACAGGATGTTTTCTTGAATTAAATGGAACAGGAAAATTGAATGACCCCAATTATCAAGAACAATGGCTACAAGAAGGCGATGAAGTTGTTATGGAAATAGAGCAATTAGGAATTTTGAAAAATAAAATTGTAAAAGAAGAATCCGAGTTTTCTATTCTTGCAAAAAAGAAAATTTAGATTTCAACTACAATATATTCTCACTCGTTTTTTATAGCGTAAAAACTTATTGTTATTATTGCAATAAGCATGAATGCTTCTTTACACATATTACAGCAATACTGGAAATATCCTGCTTTCAGAGGAGAGCAAGAAAAAATTATTGATGCTGTTTTACAACAAAAAGATGTACTAGCATTGTTGCCAACAGGTGGAGG
>Ga0116193_1002982_pt1 | contig 12444 bp, 10 predicted proteins | sample AD_UKC115_MetaG_FD_89892 | JGI IMG/M metagenome (GOLD analysis project Ga0116193, IMG submission 89892) | Active sludge microbial communities of municipal wastewater-treating anaerobic digesters from Hong Kong - AD_UKC115_MetaG | ecosystem: Engineered > Bioreactor > Anaerobic > Digestate... | reverse complement strand
CCCGCTGTCAATGCCCCCACTAAGGAAACACCCTACTTCAAGGTCGCTGGTATCTATCCTTCGCTTAATGGCCGTATGCAATAAATGATCGGTATGTGAAATAGCTTCTTCAATAGGGAGGTTTCTCTTTTGATTTTGAAGGTAGAACGGGTGTATATTCCACCAGCGGGTTTCTTTTTTATCGAGGTTGTTCAGGTGAACAATCAGATACGTACCACCCGGCATTTCGGAAACATTTTTATACGGCGTGTGGGTGCGATAAAAGCAGCCAAGTCGTAAATAATGGTAAAATGCATCCTCCTTTTTTTGCAAGGGAAGTAAGGCCTTCAGGCAATTTAGTTCGCTGGCGAAAACAAATTTTTCTCCATCCTCGTAAATATAAAGTGGCTTTACGCCGGCCCGGTCTCTTGCCAGAAAAATTGTTCCTTCCTGTTTATCATAAATACAAAATGTAAACATGCCATCCAGTTCATTCAGCATGGAGGCGCCCATTTTCCGGTAAAGAAGGAGGAGGGTTTCTGTATCGGAATGGGTATTCCCTTTTAGGTTAAAACGCTCTCTGAGCTCGGTATGATTATAAATTTCACCGTTAAAAATGATGCTGTACCGGTTGTCTAAATGCATCGGCTGTGCCCCCCCGGAAATATCGAGGATGGAGAGCCGAAGGTGGTAAAAGCACAGGTTATTATCGGAAAAAGCATTTCGCTCATCGGGGCCGCGATGCCCCATGGCTTTATTGATAACCGGTGCCGATAATTTAAAATTGATTGAACCTGCAATTCCGCACATAAAATTTGTTACAGAAACAAAATAAGGCTATTCCTGAGTTTAAGCTGCAAATAAAATACATTTGCCGGGTACGTAAACAAATAATTGCATCCCGATATTGCTGAAGATGAATGCACTCGACTTTATATTTTTCTTCATCTATGTGTTCATCTTTTATGTAATCTTTGCTTTTCGCCGTAGAAAGCTGGAAGATCCCTTACTGAAAAAGTATCATAAACAAGGGTTTTGGATTAAGTGCCTGGCAACATTTGCTTATTGCATCTTTGTAGTTTATCTCTCTCCGGGCGATACCAACGGGCTGTATTATCCCGAAGGGTTGAATATCGCCAAAATGATATTGCACGACCCCTCCCGCATTTCACTAATTACCCACAAAGGTTCAGATTTTGATGAGTCGTTGCTGCTGAATATTGCCAATAGTGGGTACTTCTCCGAAGAAAGTAATTTCTGGGTAAGCAGGCTGGTAGCCCTATTTAGTTTTTTCACTTTTGGAAAGTTTATGGCCATTAACCTGGTTTTTTCCATGATCGCATTTTCGGGAACCTTCAGGTTGTATCGCTTTTTTTATGAACAATACCCGCACCTCCATCGCCAGTTTGCCATTGCCATTATTTATTTTCCCACTTTCGTTTTTTGGAGTGCGGGGATTCTTAAAGACCCAATTTGTATTGGCGCGCTGGGTTGGATAACGTATTGCCTGTATTCTATTTTTTATAAGAAGAAAAACATTGTCCGAAACATTTTCCTTTTACTCCTGTTTGGCTATCTGTTGGCCGTATTAAAAGTGTATATCCTGGTAGCTTATCTGCCATTCTTTGTGTTATACCTGATTTTAAAGAATGTAAACCTGGTTCGCAACCAGTTTGCCAGGCTGGCCATATTGCTGATTTTTATGGTAGGGGCCGTGGCAGGGTCTGTAAGTGTAATGGCAACCATCCAGGAAGCGTTGGCCGGCTATACGCAGAAAAGTATTACACAGAGTATCAAAAGTTATCAAACCAATTATCAAAACCAATCGAATTTGGTTGATTCCAACTTTTCTCTGGGTGTTGAGTTTGACGGGAGCATACTTTCCCTGGCCAAGATTGCTCCGGCAGCCATTGTGGCGACTCTTTTCAGGCCTTTTATCTGGGAATCGAAAAAAGTATCTACGCTGTTGTCATCACTGGAAAGTCTTTCGCTGATGCTTTTTACATTGTATGTATTCATCCGGGTACGGCCCTTTCGTTTTTTCCGATCCATTTTTAAAGACCCAATGGTAACCTATTGCTTTTTTTATTCCCTGGTTTTTGCCTTGTTTGTGGGCGCTACCACCTTGAATTTTGGAACCCTGGTGCGATACAAGATTCCTGCCATGCCTTTTTATCTTATTTCCATATTCCTGATCCTGGATCTTAACAGGAAGAAAAAAAATCCCCGGGACGATTCCGGGGAAAAGTTGATTTCAGAAGAAGTATTATCAGGTTAGGTTTGCTGTATCGCGTTGTGGCCTGAGTCGTAGGGCATGAATCAGGTGTTCCCATTTAGTGCGAAGGGAAACAACGGGAAGTTTCCAACTATTTTCCTGCCGGTTTAATTTTTGAATGATCAGGGTTGGCGTTGCCGTGTAGTTATGGGAAACAGCGTCCTTCACAGGCCAAAAAAGGAACCCTATTTTTTTTATCCGGTCGGTCTTTTGGAATAGAAGGATAACCCCGGTAAGGGCAACCAGAAAGCAGGAATAGTGTAGGTAAGAAAGCAGCAGGTTTTTAAATTTTGCCCGGTGAATGTGCAGCCTGTTTCGGATATAGAAATACATCTTCCAGGTTTGCTGAAAATCCCAATCTTTACGCAGGCTGAATGCCGCAGCAGGATGGTAATGGATACTTGAAGGGATGGTATATACCGGATACTGGTATTTGCGGGTAATGCGATAGTAATATTCTGTTTCATCGCCCCATAAAAACAGGGATCCTTTGGGAAGCCCTGCTTTTTCAACAATGGATCGATGGATGAGTGTGCCGTTAAATGGGTGTCCAATTCCTTCTATTCGTTTTTCTTTTGCCTCATCTATGGTTTTGTAATCGGCGGTTCTCCAAACGAAGGTTCGTTTATCTTCTTTATTAAGTACAGCGCAGTTTAACAACGCCCGATGTTGCAATGGTTCGTTTACCAGCAGGTTTTGGAGGGCTTCCGGGTGTGGGTATCCATCGTCGTCCATACACCAGATCCAGGAGTAGCCATTTTCATAGGCCCATTTTATCCCGGTATTAAACCCCCCTGCCGAGCCAAGGTTTGCCTGTGTAATACAATGTACATCGATTTGTTTCGATAGCCATTCGGCAGTACGATCGGTACTTCCGTTGTTTATCACCAGGATGGCATCCGGTTTTTGGGTTTGTTTACGTAATGCATCAATGCATTCTGCAAGCAGAGACTGGCGGTTATAGGAAACCACAACGGCAATAGTCTTTTCCATAGACAATTGGATTTTTTGAGAGGGTCGTTCTCTAAAACGCCTCCCCAAAAACCTTATTGCCGTTTACAATATTTGTGAAGAGATTTCGTTAATGGGCGCTTTTGCTTACCTCATTAAGGATGCTGAGATAGGCGGGCGCATTGGCATGGATGGAATAATTGGCTTCTACATTTTTGCATCCTTCAAGTCCCATTTGTTTTCGCAAAGCCGGGTTTTGGGCCAACGTAATTATGGCGGCGACCCATTCCTCTTTTGTTTTCACCAGCATTCCGGATTTTCCATGCTCCATGATGCGATAGTTTGCACCGATAGCCGTGGCCACAACCGGTACCCCAACGGCCATATATTGCAGTGCTTTTAAGCCGCTCTTACCCAGCACCCAATCCGAATCGAGGGGTAAGGGATATAAGCCAATATCAAAACGTTGAAGTGTAGGCACCTCTCCTTCGGGGGTCCAGGGGATGGCTTCCAGATCTTCGATACCCTCCATTTTAAAATCCGCCTCTCCCATTACCAGGAGTTTAAAGGGCATTAATTTCTGAACCTCATTCAGCACTTCTGTCAGCAGGTATAGAAAAGGGGAAGTACTGTGGCTGCCACTCCAACCTAACACCAATTTGTGTTCATTGTTATAATGATTTACCGGTTGATAAGTTTCGGTATTAATAGTGGAGGATATATCGGTTACCTTTTTGTTATAAAGCCTTGCCGTATCGGTAAGGTAAGGGGTACAGGCAATTACATGTTTTGCCGTTCGCATGAGGTAAAACGGCTTATTCATTCCACGCAGAAAGTCCATTGAACGGTTTACCAGGCTTTTCGCCTTAATAAAAATGGCGTCATCAATATCATAAACCAGGTTTGGGTTTAAGGCGGCATATATCCGTTCGTATAGGGGATACCCAAATGGGGTTACCCAAAGGAAAACATATACAAGGTCATAACGCTTTAGGGTAAATGCTGTAAACAACCTCCGCAGATATCCCCATGCCACCCAGTACATTTTTTCGGGAATCCTTCCTTTAATGTACAGGATAGATTGCATCCGGTTAGAGAAAAAAGGAGACACATCAATATCATACCCGTTTTCTCTCCAGTGCGAAAAATATTGTTCATATTTCAATCGTTGCCCCGGCGCTACATTCTCCGGATGCGGGCATATTACAAGAATTTTTTTTCTGGTACTCATCGGTTCAGCTCGGCTCTTCATTTGGAAATACAGGCAAAATAAGCCCTTCTTGCTGACGGTTCACAAAATTTCGGGCAAATTCAATCGCTTCCTCAATAACATGTTGCATATCCATATACCGGTAGGTAGCGAGCCTCCCCAAAAATGAAACCCGCGTTTCATTTTCCGCAAGTTTACGGTAGTCCATCAGCATATTTTTATCGGCGCTAAGGCGTTTGGGATAATAGGGTACGTCCTGTGGACCCGTTTCCATGCTGTATTCTTTGAAGTAAACCGTTTTTTTATGCTGCTCCCACGGCGTGAAGTGTTTGTGTTCCGCAATCCGGGTATAAGGGATGGTTTCATCACAATAATTCATTTGCGTAGTACCCTGGAAGTCGCCCAACGCTTCATATTTTTCGAAACGGACGGTTCGATAGCCCAACCGGCCCAACCGGTATTGATAAAATGCATCTAACGGCCCCGAATAAAAAACATGGTCGTAATGCTGTTGTTCCTCCGTGTTAGGAACAAATGGCTTATTGAGGTAAAGGTTGATGCCATCGCCTGAAATCATTTTTTCCATAACGGCCGAATACCCATCCACCGGAATCCCGGTATAAATGCTATTATGGTAATTGTCGTCATAATTAAAACGGACAGGAAGCCTTTTCAGGATGGAGGCTGGCAATGCGGAGGGCTCGCATCCCCATTGCTTTTTGGTATATCCGTAAAAGAATGCCTGGTAAAGGTCCTTCCCGATAAATTTTAATGCCTGCTCCTCAAAATTTTTTGGATTTTGTATCGAGTTATCGCCCATTTCAGCAATAAACTCTTTTGCTTCTTCCGGAGAAAAATTCTTATTGAAAAATTGATTGATGGTAGCCAGGTTTACAGGTAACGGATATACCTTACCCTTACTTACCGCTTTCACCCGGTGTACATAAGGCCTTAACTCCCCAAATTGATTAACAAAATCCCAGATTTCTTTTTTACTGGTATTGAAGATATGGGGGCCATAGTGATGAATCATGATGCCGGTTTCTGCATCCCTGGAAGAATGGCAGTTGCCGCCAATATGGTCCCTCGATTCCCAAATATCTATGGTACAGTTTTGAAGGGCGCTTAACCGGTTTGCCAGTACGCAACCCGAAAATCCGGCGCCAACAATCAGATAACGTTTGGGCATGTATTCAATTATTGGAGGTGCTGGCAAAAATAATGATTTAGCCGAAGGGAATTGGTATAAGAATGCAAGCTAATTGCTTAAGACCCTTATTTTTGCGGTCTTACATGAAAAAGGAATACACGGCTAATCCGGTTGAATATATACCGTCCAATAATCGCCAGATTGCTATTTTTCCCACAGAAGGGGGCAATATAGACAAAGAAGTAGTTCACTCATTTGGCGAAGAATGGCTAAAGTTTCACGATTTTTCGGATGCTACCATTGATCAGATTGCTTTAGAATATTTCGATATCATAAAACCGGAGCATGTTAACCGGAACACGTATATGCTGGACATTGGTTGTGGAACGGGGCGATGGACCAAATGGATGGCGAAAAGGGCGGGGTTTATTGAGGCGGTCGATCCCAGCAATGCAGTTTTTGCTGCCGATAAGCTCCTGGGAAAAATTGAAAATGTCCGGCTAACTAAAGCCAGTATAGAAACCATTCCTTTTCCGGATAACAGTTTTGATTTTGCGATGAGCATTGGCGTGTTGCATCATATCCCCGATACGGCCCAGGCGATGAAGGATTGTGTAAAGAAGGTTAAACCGGGCGGGTATTTCTATTGCTATCTTTATCACAACCTCGAGACCCGGGGGTGGTGGTTCAAAACGCTTTATTGGCTTAGTAACCTTATCCGCAAACCGGTTTGCTTACTGCCGGCAGGCCTTAAGCGGATTGTTTGCGATATTCTGGCAATTGTAATTTATATGCCCCTTGTATTGTGGGTGCGCTTTCTGGTTCTGATTGGATTGCGGAAGATCGCTGTTAAGATGCCATTAAGTGCGTATAATAACAAATCGTTCTTTGTAATAAGAAATGATGCGCTTGATAAATTTGGAACCCGGCTGGAGCAACGCTTTTCTAAGAAGCAGGTTATTCAAATGATGGAAGATGCGGGATTGAGTCATATAGAAATCAGCCCGCTTACTCCATTTTATCACGCTATCGGCAAAAAGAAATAATTAACCCAATATTTTATCGTAGGCACTCCGATAGGACTGTACCGCCTTTTCGAGGGAGTAATAGGTAAATGCCGCCTGGCGAATCGACTCTCTGTTAAATGTACGGGTATGTATCTCCATTACGGCCTTGTTCATTGCAGGTTCGTCAAAATTTTCAAGTAATATTCCACTATCCGACTCGCAAACAATTTCTGCCACATCGCCCACCCCTGTATTGGTGATGACCGGAATTCCCATGGCCATCAATTCGCCATGTTTGGTAGGAGAGGAAGAAATTTTTGAATAGCAGGGTTTGATGAAGAATATAGCAAAATTGGCTATCGATAAGTACTCCGGAACCTGGAAGCGATTGGCATGCACGGTGGTTATTTTTTCGGCAGGCACACCCTCCTTTGCGGCTTCCTCCAAAATTATTTCGTGGCGGTGTGGGGAGATGAACAGGAATTTTGCATGAGGTATTTGTGTTGAAATCTTTTTACACAGCCGCATCATTTCGGCGGTGAGGTACCAGCCACCAATGGATCCGAGATAGCAAAATACCTGATCTTCCTGATTTAATCCAAGCTGTTGCCGGATAGCAGCTTTTTTTTCGGCGTTGAAGCGGGATGGATCAAACAGATTCAAATCAGCGGCACAGGAAACTACAGAGATGTCTCTGTCCTTTAAGAAAGGCCAACTTTGCATTTCAATCCTTGCCGCCCGGGTAAGGCAATTTATCCCGTCTGCCTTTATCAGTGCTTTTTTTTCGTTTCTTTTAAAAAACAGGTAAACTAAATTGAACAGGGGATTTTTTCGGTTCCACATACCTCCATCCACTCTTTCATCGGCCCAGAAGCCACGCACATCATTAAAGAATTTCACCCCCCATTTTTTCTTTATGTGGATAGCTGCTAATTCGGGAAGGCCGGGCCGGGTATGCACCATCATGAAAGGATCGTTTTTAAAGATCCGGGCAGCCTGCCTTTTCATTTCACGGTAATCAATAACCGAAGAAAGAATAGGCGGGTTCTTATGGTACCATAATGGAACCCAATTAATGGGGATATCCTTCAGTAATTCTTCAATTAACTGTTTCTTTTCCGCATAAATATTTTTCTTTTCACAACTTAGGATTGTAAAGCGGTACCCATATCGGGTTAAACCCGCCAGGTATGGAATAATCTGGCTTGGCCCGAGGGGATCCGTTAACCCATCATATGAAAGGAAAAGTACGTGCTTCAAATTAGTTCATCCATTTTTTGTACCACATCTGGAACATCAGTAAATACCAAAAAGGGTTATTGAAATTCTTATCTCCATTATAAAAATGGGAAATTATCCTGTCTACCTCTTCCTGTTTAAATAAGCCATGGGCGAAAGATTCCTTGCCTAGGTATTCATCGGCATAGTATTTTAAGTCGCTCCTTAACCAGGAAAATACAGGTATGCCAAAGCCCATTTTTGGCCTTTCCATCATTTCTTTAGGAACATATTTATGCACGATATCTTTCAGGATGATCTTTTTATTTTTAGAAGTCATCTTAAACGATTCAGGGAGTTGGGCCGCATATTGAATCAGCCTGTGATCGAGCAGGGGTTCCCTGCCTTCCAGCGAGACCGACATTCCGGCACGATCCACTTTTGCAAGGATATCGTCTGGTAAGTAGGTAATGTAATCGATTGCCAGCATGCTGTCAATTTCTCCCAGGTCTGGCCTGAGCAAGTTGCTGCTGTTAAAGTTAGAGATAGGTTTTTGGGGCAGACTGGTGAGAAGAGCCTCCAGTTGTTCAGTTGAATAAGCCTGGGAAAGGAAAATATCCATAAGCCGTACTGCCGATACCGACTTTTCGTGAAACAGATTAGAGAGCCTTTGTTTTTTGAGATCCACTGCGGGGTTTCGAACAATGGCTTTCAGGATGGAGCTTGGAAAATATTTGAGGAACCTTCCGGCGGTAGGTTTCAGGAAATCGGGTACGCGGTTTAATTTATTTTGAAAACTGAGCGCAAGCGGATATTTGTTATACCCTGCATAAGTCTCATCTCCTGCATCGGCGCTTAGAGCTACTGTTACTTCTTTTCTTGCCAGTTTAGATACCAGGATGGTGGGTATGATGGAAGAGTCGCCAAATGGTTCGTCGCAAAAAAACGGGATATCCGGAAGGATGTCCTGTGCTTCCCGGGTAGTACAATAATGTTCGGTATGGCTGGTGCCAAGGTAATTGGCCACCTTCTTCGCATATACGGCTTCGTTATGATCTTCTTCAAAAAAGCCGATCGTGTATGTTTTTAATTTTTCGGTCCGGTTAGCCTGAAGTATAGCAGTAACCGCAGTACTATCGTATCCGCCACTGAGGAATACACCCACTGGCACATCCGCAACCATACGGTATTGACAGGCAGATACGAGGAGTTTTTCGGTTTCGGTTAATGCTTCCTGGTAACTGATATTCAGTTTGGGCTTGTTGTAATAATCAAATACATCCCAATATTTTTTTTCCTGCACTTCCTGTGTTTTCAGGTTAATGTGGAGGTAATGCCCCGGTCCGAGTTTTCTTGCATGTTTAAAAATAGACAAAGGGGCCAGGATATACCCATATTGAAAAAACTGGAGCAGGGCCTGGGTGTTAATTTCCTTTTTGAAACCGGGGTGCGGGTGAAAACATTTTAATTCCGAACCAAACAGGAAGAGGCCATCGTGCCAATAAAAGTAAAGAGGTTTAGACCCGGGCCTGTCGCGGAAGCACCATACTTCCTGGTTTTGCCGGTCGTAAATGGTAAAGGCAAACATGCCAATAAACCGGGGCATCATTTCTTTTCCCCATTCGTCAAATGCGTGCAAAATAACTTCCGTATCGGAGTGGGAGGAAAAATTATGGCCAAGGGCCAGTAGTTCTTTCTTAATTTCTTCGTAGTTGTAAATTTCGCCGTTAAATACAATGGAAAGATGGCGATAGTGCATGGGTTGTGCCCCTGCGCTACTTAAATCTATAATGGATAACCGGCGGTGGCCAAGCCCAACCTGGCAGAAATCGGTTTCGGTGAAATCATATCCAGAACCATCCGGCCCCCGGTGAATGAGGGAGTCTGTGCATTTAATTAATATTTGTTCTGTTGATCGTTTTCTGTAATCAATAAACCCCGCGATTCCACACATGAATTGAAGTTTGCAAAAAATAAAAAATGTTATTTCAAAAACCTTGCCTTAATAGGCCGGGAAGAAATTATTTCGGCAGCATATTCCTGATTTCATGCACCAGTTGAATAGCTTTCCGGGTTTCAGAAAGCCGAAAGCCATGTCCCTCCAAAATTTTCCGGTAAGAAATAGTATGCAATTCCGTAAATCCCTCACTAAATTCAAAGGCTTCCCCATCAATTGATAATTGCCTGTAGGTTCTTTTTCCCGCTTTCCGAACCTCTTCCGGAAGTTTGTTTTCATCAATGCTCAGCATCCAGTTTACTTCTGCTTTTTCCAGTTCTAAAATTCCCCGGGCGGTATCCTGGCCGTGCTCGAGTACTTCATTGTTCACTACATCTCCAAAGATCCATAGCAACATATCAAAAAAATGGACGCCTATATTGGTTGCAATACCACCACTTTTATGAATATCACCCTTCCAGCTGGCATGGTACCAGTTACCACGGGAAGTGATATAGGTGAGGTCGATTTTATGCTTTTTACCTGGCGCTGCGGACGATATTTTTTCTTTTAATGCCATGATGGCCGGGTGTAACCTTAATTGTAAAATAGTGTACACATGCCTGCCGGTTTCCAATTCAATTTCTTCGAGGGCGTCTATATTCCATGGGTTTAATACAATCGGTTTTTCGCAAATGGCATTGGCTCCAATGCGAAGCCCAAAACGTATGTGAGCATCGTGGAGATAGTTAGGGCTGCAAATACTAACAAAATCAACAGGAATATTTTGCCGTTTTAATTTTTCAAGATGGCGGTCAAATCTTTCGAATTCGGTAAAGAAACTGGCATCCGGGAAATAACTGTCCAGAATACCCACCGAATCGTGCTTATCGAGTGCTGCAATGAGGTTATTGCCTGTTTCCTTAATAGCTTTCATGTGGCGGGGTGCAATGTATCCGCCAGCCCCAATCAACGCAAAATTTTTCATCTTAATCTCTTATTTTATTCTTCTTACTGTATGGTTATTTAATTCATATTCCTGTCCGCTTTCAGGGCAGACGGCTTTTCCATTGGTATCAAAATGCAGTTTTACTCCATGTTCGCTCATCCATCCCTTCTGTATGGCGGGGTTTCCCACCATCAGGGCATAGGCGGGTACCGGTTTGGTAACCACAGCACCTGCACCAATAAACGAAAATTCGCCTATTTCATTGCCACAAACAATAGTGGCGTTAGCCCCAATACTGGCACCTCTTCGAACAAAAGTGGGCTTGTATTCATGTTTACGGGCAACTCCGCTCCGCGGATTAATAACATTCGTAAATACCATCGAAGGGCCCAGGAATACATCATCTTCACAAATTACTCCCTCATAAATCGAGACATTATTTTGCACTTTCACATTTTTTCCCAATTTTACTTTTGGGCTAACCACTACATTCTGCCCGATGTTGCACCCGTCACCAATTTCACAATTGGCCATGAGGTGCGAGAAATGCCAGATCTTCACTCCTTTTCCAATGATGCAGCCTTCATCTATATAACTACTCTCGTGTTTAAAAAAATCCGGGGTCATAATTATTTTTCTAATTGTTGCTGATACAAATTTCTAATTGCCAGTAAATGGTTTTCAAGGCTAAAATTATCGCGAACCCGTTGCTGAGCCAATTGGGCGCGGCTTTCATAATTTTTCATCAAATTTTCTGCCGCCCCAATTTCTTTTGCCAGGGCCCTGGCATTGCCAACAGGGAAGTACAGCGCGGTATTCCCACATTGTTCCCTGAAAGAGGGGATATCGCTCAACAGCAAAGGTAACCCGATTGCCATGGCTTCCAAAACAGCAAGGGAGAATCCTTCAAAAATAGAACTCATCACAAGAATATCATATTGCGGAAGTAGATCTTCTATATGGTCTGTTTCGCCCACCAGCCTTACCTGCGCTCCAGTCTGTCCTATTTGTTTTTGAAGGGAAAATTCCAAAGGCCCCGATCCATAAATATCCAGGGTAATATTTTTCTTTTCAATCCGGGTTAACGCATCTATTAATACCGCCTGATCTTTTTGCTTTCGCAAGGCGCCTACGCTTACCAGTTTTAATCCTTCCCGGTTTTCTTTGGGTAACCTATGCCTGCTAAATTTTGACAGATCTGCAAAGGTATAGATCACTACTCCAGATTGCAGGGGTTGTTGATGAAATTCGAGGTATTCGCGGAGTGCCCCCTGGCATACTCCAATGATGATGGATTTTCTTTTTCGGAATGTGAATCTATCTAACCACCGAACCCACCCGTGTTTGTATTCGAGAGAACTTTTAATAAATGCATGAATGGTAGTTAGGAGCGGAATATGTTTTGGAACACCCAGCCGGGCAATTATGGTTGGCCAGAATAAATGAGAGTGTACCAGATCCACCTTTCTGGTTTCCACAATATGTTTCAACCTTTTGGCAGTAGATGGGAAAGAAAGCAAAAAGGGCTGTTGCAGGTTGATGTATTCATCACATTCCAGTTCTTCCCCAAAATGATTGTTGCCATAAAGGGTTACTACAATATTGCGGTATTCTTTTAATTCCTTCAACACCCGAACCAGCATGGTTTCTGCCCCTCCACGCCCCAGGTCGAAAATAAAATGAAGGATGGTTTTTGGCATATCAGGTTATGGGAAGGATGTGTAAATCAATCAGGTTTCGGTTGCTGCAAAAGGCTTCGCGGCTAATGG
>Ga0116193_1002979_pt1 | contig 12453 bp, 9 predicted proteins | sample AD_UKC115_MetaG_FD_89892 | JGI IMG/M metagenome (GOLD analysis project Ga0116193, IMG submission 89892) | Active sludge microbial communities of municipal wastewater-treating anaerobic digesters from Hong Kong - AD_UKC115_MetaG | ecosystem: Engineered > Bioreactor > Anaerobic > Digestate | place... | reverse complement strand
TTCCCATCCATTCACTATCTCTTTTTGCTAAGTAATCATTTACTGTTACAATATGAACACCTTCGCCAGGTAAAGCATTTAAGTAAGCAGGTAAAGTAGATACCAATGTTTTACCTTCACCTGTTGCCATTTCTGCAATTTTTCCTTGATGTAAAACTGTACCACCAATTAACTGAACATCGTAGTGTACCATGTTCCAAGTTATTTGACCTCCACCAGCTATCCAACTATTTTTAAAAATAGATTTATCGCCATCTATACTTACATAGTTTTTAGTTACACTCAAGTCTTTATCTAAATCTGTGGCAGTAGAAATTATTTCAGAATTGTTGGTAAATCTTGTTGCTGTTTCTTTTACAACTGCAAAAGCTTCGGGTAAAATTTGTTGTAAAATTTCTTCTATTTTTTTATCTCTATCTTTTATTAATTTATCAACGTCTTTGTAAATAGCATCTTTTGAATGTACTTCGTAAGAGGGTAAATTTTCAGCTTCGGCTTTTTTATTTTCAATTACTGCATCTATATCTACTAAATGTTGTTTAATTCTTTCTCTAAATTCGGTTGTTTTGTTTCTTAATTCATCGTTGGTAAGACTTTGAAATTGTTTGTAAAATTCATTTATCTTAATTACTAAAGGTTGAATGGCTGCAACATCTTTTTCACTTTTATTGCCACCCAATAGTTTTGCTATTAATTTTATCATATAAGTTGAGTATATTTTTAAGCAAATAATATTGCTTATTCTTTAATTTTTATTATAGTTTTTTCTTTGTCAAAAATCTTGCATAAACATAGATTTGGACAAATTGACACAATTAATTTTTAAGGCTGCCAAAGGTAAAAGATTTTGCAATAGATTTTTAAGCAAATTAACATTTCATTTTTTGCCAAATTTTAGTACTCAATTTTAATCTGCTCCTATCCTACTTTTCAAATATTTCAATTCCCTTAACTTTATTGCTTCATTTTTAAAACCGATATTACAATGTCATATCCTTATCAAATAAATTCTATTGAAGAATATAAAGAAGCGTATAAAAAAAGTATAGAACAACCAGATGCTTTTTGGGCTTCTATTGCAGAGCATTTTACTTGGAAAAAAAAGTGGGATAAAGTAGTAGAATGGAATTTTAAAGAACCTAAAGTAGAATGGTTTAAAGGAGCAAAATTAAACATTACTGAAAATTGTATAGACAGACATTTAGATACTTTGGGCGATAAACCTGCTCTTATTTGGGAGCCTAACAATCCTGAGGAAAGAGTAAGAGTTGTAACCTATAATCGCTTACACAAAAGAGTGTGTCAGGTGGCACAAATGCTAAAAAATAATGGTGTAAAAAAAGGTGATAGAGTTTGTATTTATATGGGTATGGTGCCTGAATTAGTGTATGCCATTTTAGGTTGTGCAAGAATTGGTGCTATACATAGTGTAATTTTTGGAGGCTTTAGTGCACAAAGTATTGCAGATAGAGTTTCAGATGCTCATGCAGAATTTATTATAACCTGTGATGGTGCTTACAGAGGCGAAAAAGTTATTCCTCTAAAATCTGTAATTGATGATGCTTTAATTAATAATACAACAGTAAAACGCATTATTGTTTTTACCAGAACAAGAACTCCAGTATCTATGCTAAAAGGAAGAGATGTGTGGTGGGAAGATGAAATGGAACATGCAGAACAACAAATTGAAATAAATGGAAAAATAAATTTCGAACCAGCCATTATGGATGCAGAAGATCCTCTATTTATTTTATACACAAGTGGTAGTACAGGAAAACCAAAAGGAGTTGTACATACCATTGCTGGCTATATGATTTTTGTTACCTATTCTTTTGTAAATGTTTTTAATTACCAACAAGGTCAAATACATTTTTGTACAGCAGATATAGGTTGGGTTACAGGGCATAGTTATATAGCTTATGGACCTTTGTGTGCAGGAGCAACCAGTGTTATGTTTGAAGGCATACCCACTTTTCCAGATGCAGGAAGATTTTGGGATATTGTAGATAAACACCAAGTAAATATTTTATACACTGCCCCTACTGCAATAAGAAGTTTAATGGGTTTTGGCACACAGCCTCTTGAAGGAAAAAATTTATCAAGTTTAAAAGTTTTAGGTTCAGTTGGCGAACCAATAAATGAAGAAGCTTGGCATTGGTACGATGAACATATTGGTAAAAAAAGATGCCCTATTGTAGATACTTGGTGGCAAACAGAAACAGCAGGTATATTAATTTCAAATTTGGCAGGTATTACTCCGTCAAAACCAAGCTGGGCAACACTTCCACTACCTGGTGTACAGCCTATTTTGGTTGATGAAAATGGTAATGAAGTACTACCCAATGGCAATGAAACTATTGCTGGAAATTTATGTATAAAAGCTCCATGGCCTGGTATTATTAGAACAACTTATGGCGACCATGAAAGATGCAGAACAAATTATTTTGCCACTTACGATAACTTATATTTTTCTGGTGATGGAGCATTAAAAGATGAAAATGGAAATTATAGAATTACAGGTAGAGTTGATGATGTTTTAAATATTAGTGGACACCGAATTGGTACAGCAGAAGTTGAAAATGCTATTAATATGCACGCAGGCGTTGTTGAAAGTGCAGTAGTGGGTTATCCTCATAACATAAAAGGACAAGGCATTTATGCTTATGTTATTTTAGGGCAAAAACATGGAGATGAAGAATTAACCAAGAAAGATATTTTACAAACTGTTACAAGAATTATTGGAGCTATTGCTAAACCAGATAAAATACAATTTGTAACTGGCTTACCTAAAACAAGAAGTGGTAAAATAATGCGTAGAATTTTAAGAAAAATTGCCGAAGGAGAAACAGAAAATTTGGGCGATACAACTGCATTGCTTGACCCTACTATTGTAAATGAAATTAAAGAAGGAAGAGTATAAATTTATTAATGCAAAGTAAAAAACAATAAGCTTATCTTATCACTTCCGCTTCTCCATTTATCCATTTTATAATAGAGGATGGCTGTGTTTCTGTTTGTTCATTTTGCCTGTGCATTACAACATAATCAACAGTTTTTTTAATAATTGAAGGTATAGTTGAAAAATTTTTGGGCGAAGGTTCGTTACTAATATTTGCAGATGTACTTACAATGGGTTTTCTAAACCTTTTAATAAGTGTTTTACAAAATTCATCTTTACAAATTCTTATGGCTACAGAACCATCATTGGCTAAAACATTTTCTGCCAAGCCTATTGCATGAGGATAAATAACTGTTGTTGGTTTTTGTTGTTTATCCAAATAATTAAAAATTTCTAAATCAAGCGTAGCCACATATTGCATTAACTCTTTTTCATCGCTTACTAATACCACAAAACTTTTATGTGTTGTTCTTTTTTTTAATTGAATAATTTTTTCTACAGCTTGTTCATTAGTTGCATCACAACCCAAACCCCAAATAGTATCAGTAGGATAAAGAATAACTCCACCACTATGTAAAATACTTAAACAAGCTTCTATATCGTTGTCAAAATTCACTGATTATTATAAAAAACTTTAGCTATTAAAACACAATATCAAACACCAATTCTTTTTCGCCTCTTTTAATATGTAATTTAGTAGCATCTCCTTTTTTAAATTTACTCAAAACTTCCATATAAGAATTGATATCTACAAACTTATAATCTCCTAATTGCAATAAAATATCACCGGCTTGTAAGCCTATTTTTTCTCCAATTTTACCAGGGGTTGCACCTTCAATTCTTAAACCTGTACCAGTATAACCATAATCTGGAATTACACCAAGACTTACTTTAAAAGTAGCTTTACCTGCTTGTTGTTCTCTTGTTTTTAAAAATTCAAATTTTCCTTTTGCATCTGCTGTTTGAATAATGTTGTAGATTAAATGAATTATATCTTTTTCGCCATTAAAATTTATTTTTTCCCAATCATCAGTTGTTTTATGATAATCGGAATGGCTGCCTGTAAAAAAGAATAATACAGGAATATTGGCTCTGTAAAAACTTGCATGATCGCTTGGACCACTTCCTGAGCTATCAAATTTTATTAATAAATTTTTATTGCTTACTGTAGTAAAAATTTCACTCCATAAAGGCGATGTGCCATAACCTCCAATAGTTAGTTTATGTGTTGTATCATAACGACCTACCATATCCATATTAATCATATAATTGGGAGTAATATTTAAGGTTGGATTATCTATCCAATATTTACTGCCAAATAAACCCAATTCTTCGCCACTGAAATTGATAAATAAATAATTATTATTTTTTGCTGAAGTGTTTTGTAACATTCTTGCCAATTCTATTAAAGCTGCTGTACCACTTGCATTATCATCTGCTCCATTGTGTACTTCATGCAGTGCATCTAAAGCATTTTTATCTTCTCCAAAACCTAAATGATCGTAATGTGCTCCTAAAATAATTGTATTAGCAGCATTGTTATTTATATAAGCAACTACATTTCTTGCTTTTCTTATATTGCTTTCTATATCTACATTTAAGGCTATTTCATAAGTAGCATTTAAGTTGCTTAAATATTTTTTATACGCTGAAAATTTTAAATAAATAACAGGTATTGGAGCTAAAGGTGTTTTATCATGTTTATTAAATAAAATATTATCGGGTAATGGCGTTGTATTGTAAATAATTAATGCAGTTGCACCCTTTGCTGTAGCTAATTTAATTTCGTTTTGTAAGTAAATATCAATATCGTAATGAGGATTATTTTTATTAGCTTCTAATTCATCTTTAACATTTAAAAACCATACTGCATTTTTTTCTTTTAAGGAAAGCATTACGGATTTTGACTCTACTTTTGTATTAGGGCTAAATGCAAGAGGATAATATTCTTTATTTAATTCTAAAGCTTCTCCATTTACTTTAAAATAATTTTTATCTGTTACTTTTTTCCCTTCATTAATTTCAAATTCTTGTACATAACCCTCAGTGCCTTTAGGTTCAATACCCATTTGTGTATATTGTTGAACAATATAATTCATAGCAATCAATTCTCCTTTTGTTCCTGTTCTTCTTCCTTCTAAAGAATCGTTTGCTAAAAACTGAATATGATGTTGTAATTTATTAATTAATTCTTCAGATGCTTTTTGTTCAGCAGCGGCTTGCATTTTTTGTTTTTTTCTTTTGCTTTGAGCAGAAACTGTTGCAGGAATTAATAAGAATAATAAAATCCATTTGTTCATAGTTACAGTACATTTATTTTTACAAATGTAAGTGTTGGTTCAAGAATAAAAAGTAATGAGATTGTAAAACTATGTTGAAATATAATTATGCTTTTGGCAAAATTATTCTAAAAGTAGTGCCTAAAGTTTGCTCAGTATGAAGTACAAAAATTTGCCCTTTATGGTAGTGTTCAATAATTCTTTTAGTAAGTGTTAAGCCCAGTCCCCAGCCTCTTTTTTTGGTTGTAAATCCTGGTTTAAAAACTTTAGCAATATTTTTTTTACTTATGCCTTTGCCTGTATCAGAAATATCTATTACAATATTTGCTGCTTCGTCTTTTACATCTATATTAATATTACCAGTGCCATCCATTGCATCTAAAGCATTTTTCAGTAAATTTTCAATTACCCAATCAAATAATGGTGGCGAAAGCATTACAGTAATTTCATTGGTTGCATTTAAGGAAAATGTAACCTTTGCTCCTGCTCTCTTTTTGATATAATCAATCATATTATTTATCTGTACAATTACATCTCTTTCTTCCATGGCAGGCTTACTACCAATTTTTCCAAACCTGTCAGAAATTAATAACAATCGTTGTACATCTTTCTCAATTTCTGGAACAATTTTTTCATTGCCTTTAATTTCTTTAAGCATTTCTATCCAGCCTTGCAAACTTGTTACAGGCGTTCCTAATTGATGAGCAGTTTCTTTGGCAAGCCCTGCCCAAATTTGATTTTGGGTACTTTTGTAAGAACTGTATTGAGCAATTGCTATAATAAAAATAAATAATCCTGCAACCAATAATTGAAGTATAGGAAATAAACGAACTTGTTGCAATAATTTGCTTTCGCCATAATACACTTTATTTATTTGTGTACTGTCTAAAGGATTTATCCATTCTATAGGTTTATGTAATTGTTTAAAATTTTCGAGTTTTTCTTTTAAATAATTTCTATCCTTTAGAATTTTAAAAGAATCTACATTTCTAAAATCCAGTAAGCTATCTTTTTCTGTTAATAATAAAATGGGAATATCTGCACTGTTTTCAGTAAGTACTTTTGCTGTAAGGTTTGTTGCAGCAAGATTAGGGTTGCTGAATGCTTGAACTGCTTCTGACCAATGTTCTATTTTTCGTCTTTCATCATCAGCTATTTTTTTGGCGAGATAATTAGAATAATAAATACTACCACCAATAATTAAAATAGCAGCTAAAGCTAATAAAGTACGCCAGTTCAACCATTTTTGAAACATAATGCTAAATTATTTATTGTAAGCGTAAAAACCTTTACCTGTTTTTCTGCCCAATTCTCCTGCATTTACTTTTTGTTGTTGTAACACAGAAGGCTTTAATCGTTCTGGTTTTTGCAAAGCCTCCCAAACAATATTACTTACACTATAATTTATATCCATTCCTATTAAATCCATTAGTTTAAAAGGACCCATTTTAAACCCTGAAGCCTCCATAATAGCATCTACATTTTCTATGGTAGCCAAATTCAATTCTACCAATTTCATTGCTTCTAAATAATAATGCCTTGCCACACGATTAACAATAAATCCTGGAGCATCTTTACATACAACAGCCACTTTATTCATTTGCTTACACACATCAATAATTGATTCAACTACTGCATCAGTAGTAAATTTAGATTTTACCACTTCTACTAATTTCATAATGGTTGCAGGATTAAAAAAGTGCATTCCTACAATTTGAGTAGATTGGTTACAACCTTCAGCAATTTCATTGATACTGATAGATGAAGTGTTGGTAGCAAAAATGGTGTGTGAGTTATTTATCTTTTCAAGCTCATTAAACAAATTAATTTTGGCATCTTTCTTTTCAATAATTGCCTCAATTATTACATCTGCCTTACATTCATTTATATTATTTATAAAAAACAAATTATTTAAAGTGGCTGTTTTTTGTTCCTGTGTAATTTTATTTTTTTCAATTAAATATTGTAAACTTTTTTCAATAGAAGCTTTGCTTTTTTCAAGCATTTCTTTATTTACATCAAATTGTAGCGTAGTAAAACCTGCTTGTGCTGCCAACTGAGCAATGCCACTACCCATTGTGCCTGCACCACAAACAGCTATTGATTTTATATTGTTCATGCGTGCAATATAATTCATAAACTTCATTTAGATTTTATGAGTAATTGTAGGATATTAGAAAAAATTCAATGAATATTTTAATATTTACTTAAAAATTACTACTTTCGCCGCCGATTAAAAAGTAAAAAATAAACAAAGACGTTTAAAAAAAGAAACAAGATGTCAATTACAAAAGAAAAAAAAGCTTCAATATTTTCTCAATATGGTGGAGCTGCAACCAACACAGGTTCTATTGAAGGGCAAATAGCTTTATTAACAGAACGTATTCTTGATATTAGCAATCATTTGAAAGTTAATAAAAAAGATTTCTCTACACAAAGAGGTTTAATGCGTTTAGTAGGTCAGCGTAAACGCTTACTTATTTATATGCAAAAAACTAACTTACAAGGTTACAGAGCATTGATTGAAAAATTAGGTTTAAGAAAATAAAGTTTAGCCCCAGCTTTAAAGCTTGGGGAGTAAGAATACCTTGCCTAATAGTTGGTTAATGTTTTACAAAAACTTACTTATAGCTGTGTTCCCAACTTCCTAAGAATGTTGGGAATATTTTATTTTATACACCTCCACTATTATTCACAAAATTGTTAAGGCAATAACCTTTTCAATAAATACTATTAAATTATGTCATTACAACCTATACAACAGGTTTCATTTCAGTTGCCCAATGGTGCTGAAATTACCATAGAAACAGGAAAATTAGCTCGTCAGGCAGATGGAGCAGTTACTGTACGTCAAGGTAATTGTATTATATTAGCAACAGTTGTTGCCAACAAAGAGCCAAAAGCTGGTCAATCGTTTTTTCCATTATCGGTAGATTATCAAGAAAAATTTGCTTCTGCTGGTCGTATTCCTGGATCATTTTTTAAACGTGAAGCCCGTTTGAATGATTACGAAATCTTAACAAGCCGTTTAGTTGATAGAGCTTTACGTCCATTATTTCCTGAAGATTATTTATGCGATGTTCAGGTATTAATTACCCTTATTTCATCTGATAAAGAAGTAATGCCAGATGCTTTAGCTTGTTTAGCTGCAAGTGCTGCATTAGCTGTATCTGATATTCCTATCAAAGAAATTATTTCTGAGGTTCGTGTAGGTAAAATAAATGGAGAATTTATTGTAAATCCGAGCCGTACTGAATTAGAAAATGCTGATATGGATTTTATTGTTGCTGCAACAGATAAAAACCTTATGATGGTAGAAGGCGAAAGTAAAGAATGTAGCGAAGAAGATTTAGTAAAAGTATTGGAAATAGCACACAATGCTATTCGTGTACAAATTGCAGCACAACAACAATTAAGAGATAAAGTAGGAATTACAGCCAAAAGAGAATATACCAAACCTTACACTAATGAAGAATTAGAACAAAAAATTATTTCACTTGCTAAAGATAAAATGTATGCTATTGCAAAAAGTGCAAGCAGCAAACACGAACGTAGTGAAGCATTTAAAGCATTAGCATCAGAAGTTAAAGAAGCTTTAGGAGAATTGGAAGAAGCAGATGCAGCATTGGTTGGAAAATATTTTGATGACTTACAATATTATGTTGTAAGAGATATGATTTTAGATGATAAAGTACGTTTAGATGGTAGAGCATTAGATGTTGTTCGCCCTCTTTCTATGGAAGTAAATTTATTACCAACACCACACGGTTCTGCATTATTTACTCGTGGCGAAACCCAATCATTAACAACAGTTACTTTAGGAACTCCATTAGATGAATTATTAATTGAAAGTGCAGCAAAAAGCGATTACAGCAAATTTATTTTACATTACAACTTCCCTCCTTTTTCAACAGGCGAAGTAAAAATGATGAGAGGTCCTGGACGTAGAGAAGTAGGTCATGGAAATTTAGCTATGCGTAGTTTAAAACAAATGATGCCAGGCAATGAATATCCTTATACAGTAAGAGTTGTAAGCGATATTTTAGAAAGCAATGGCTCATCTTCAATGGCTACAGTATGTGCAGGAACTTTGGCTTTAATGGATGCAGGTGTACCATTTAAAAAACATGTAAGTGGTGTAGCAATGGGATTAATTACAAGAGCTAAAGATGGCAAATATGCAATTTTAACAGATATTCTTGGCGATGAAGACCATTTAGGAGATATGGATTTTAAAGTTACAGGAACAAAAGATGGAATTTGTGGCGTACAAATGGATATAAAAATTGATGGCTTAAGTATGGAGGTAATGAGAGAGGCTTTGGAACAAGCAAGAAAAGGAAGATTACATATTTTAGAAGCTATGGAAAATTGTATTGCTGCTGCAAAACCTGAAGTAAAACCTCATGCTCCAAGAATGGAAAAATTAATTATTGATAAAGAATTTATTGGTGCAGTAATAGGACCTGGCGGAAAAGTTATTCAAGAAATACAAAAAGAAACAGGTACTACCATTAATATTGAAGAAGTTGGCAACAAAGGAGAAGTAAGTATTTTCTCTCCAGAAAAAGAAGGATTAGTAAAAGCAGTAGAATGGGTAAAAGGTATTGTAGCTGTTCCTCAAATTGGCGAAGTTTATGATTCTACTGTAAAAAGCATTAAAGAGTTTGGAGCTTTTGTAGAATTTTTACCTAAAAAAGAAGGCTTACTGCACATAAGTGAAATTAGCTGGAAACGTTTAGAAAGTATGGATGGTATTTTTAAAGAAGGCGATAAAGTAAAAGTAAAATTATTGGATATAGACCAACGTACAGGTAAATTTAAACTAAGCAGAAAAGCTTTAATGCCTAAACCAGAAAGGCAAGATAAACCACAACAAGATAATAACTAAACTAAAATTTAAAATACAAAACTTCCCCCGTTACTTCAATTTCGGGGGTTATTTTTTAGAAATGAATTATATAAAACTTGAAATTTCTGCTGCTAACGAAGCCTTGCAAAATATAGTGGTAGCCTTACTTTCAGAAAATGGGTATGATGGTTTTGAAACGACTGAAAATTTTGTTTACACTTATATTGATGAAGAGAATTACAGCGAACATTTAGTAAAAAAATTATTACAACCTTTTCAATTAACCTTTACAGCTTCTGTAATAGAACAACAAAACTGGAATGAAGTATGGGAATTGAATTTTGAACCTGTAATAGTAGATGATTTTGTGGGTATTAGAGCCAACTTTCACGCTCCTATTCAACAGGTACAACACGAAATAATTATTACACCAAAAATGAGTTTTGGAACAGGTCATCATGCAACAACTTTTACTGTTATGCAATTAATGAAAGAAATTGATTTTAATAATAAATCAGTTGTTGATTTTGGTACAGGTACAGGTATTTTAGCCATTCTTGCAGAAAAATTAGGAGCAACCGAAATATTGGCTATTGATAACGATGATTGGTGTATTGAAAATAGTATAGAAAATGTTCAAACCAATTCTTGCAAAAACATTCAAATAAAAAAAGCTGATACCGCCTCAACAGAAAAAAAATTTGATATTGTAATAGCCAACATCAACAAAAATATTATTTTAGACAATCTTGCTTTTTTGCATGAAGCATGTAAAGAAAATAGTACCATTATTTTAAGTGGCTTATTATCCAGCGATGAAAAAGAAATGATAGAAAAAACATCAAAATTTCAATGGCAGCACATTACTACAAAAGAAAAAAATAATTGGATTGCATTAAAACTTATAGTTAAAACGTATAGCGTTTAATAAAATGTGCATTGTTTTAAGTAATGAAACTGTATATTTGAACTTTGTCAAATTTCAATAACCCCAATGAACGAATTTCTGCTTATTATTTTGGCATATTTAATTGGTTCTATACCTACTTCTATTTGGGTAAGTAAGCGATTTTTTAATATAGATATTAGAGATTATGGTAGTGGAAATGCTGGTGCTACCAATACTTTCAGAGTTTTAGGAGCTAAATGGGGCACTTTTGTAATGATTATAGATATGCTTAAAGGTGTTGTTGCAACTTCTTTATACATTTTATTACCCAACTATTTAGGTGTTAGCAACGATTGGGAAAGAACCAATTTTATGATAGCATTAGGATTAGTAGCAGTGGCAGGACATATTTTTCCTATTTGGGCAAATTTTAAAGGAGGTAAAGGTGTTGCTACTTTATTTGGAATGGCTGTTGCTATTCAACCATTAGTAGCTATTTGTTGTATTGCTGTTTTTCTATTTGTTTTATATCTCACACGTTTTGTTTCACTAAGCTCTATTTTAGCGGGTGTTGCTTTTATGGTTTTTATTCTTTTTATTTTTAATGAAGAAACAACTTCGTATCGTGTGTTTGCAATTTTAGTGGCATTAATGGTTGTACTTACACACCAAAAAAATATTAGTAGAATTATTAAAGGAACTGAAAGTAAAGTACCTATTTTAAAATTTAGAGATAACAGAAGAAAAAGAAGAAACTCTCAATAACAAATAATTTTCTTTTCAAATTATATTTTCACAGACGCTCCTAACCAAGCCATCATTCCCATTCCATATTCAATAGCATTTTCATCAATATTAAATTTTGGTGTATGCACATTATGAATAATTTCTTTTGCTTCGTTTCTTACACCCAACCTAAAAAAACAACCAGCTATTTGTTGTGTATAAAAAGAAAAATCTTCAGCACCCATTCTTAATTCAGTTTCTTCTACATTTTCTTTTTGCATAAACTCTTCAGCTAATTTCCATGCACTATTTGTTAAGTGTTCATCATTATCAACAGTAGGATAACCAATATCAATTTTAATATCTATTTCAGCACCCATGCCTTCTGCAATAGCTTTTGCTTGTTTTGTAATTAGTGTATGAGCTTTGTAACGCCAAGTTTCATCCATAGCTCTTAAAGTTCCCATTAATTTAACTTCACTGGGTATTACATTCGTTACATTGCCTCCATTGAATGCACAAATAGATAAAACAGATGGCGAAATTGGGTTATTGTTTCTTGAAATAATTTGTTGTAATGCCACAACAATATGAGAAGCAGTTAAAATAGTATCTGTTGTTAAATGTGGTGCAGCAGCATGTCCTCCTTTGCCTTTAATAGTTATAAATATTTCATCAGTGCTTGCCATTATTCTTCCTGTTCTAAAACTAAATTTTCCTATGTTTAATCCTGGATGAACGTGCATTCCTATAATACCTTGTGGCTTTGGATTTTCTAAAACGCCTTCCTTTATCATAATGCTTGCAC
>Ga0116193_1002978_pt1 | contig 12454 bp, 12 predicted proteins | sample AD_UKC115_MetaG_FD_89892 | JGI IMG/M metagenome (GOLD analysis project Ga0116193, IMG submission 89892) | Active sludge microbial communities of municipal wastewater-treating anaerobic digesters from Hong Kong - AD_UKC115_MetaG | ecosystem: Engineered > Bioreactor > Anaerobic > Digestate... | reverse complement strand
TATATTTATCGTTATGTTTCGATCATTTCAAAAAATTAAAAACAGAATAACCTCAAATCAAAATTTAGCCTTTGATTTAGCTGCTTAATCTAAAAAAGAAAGTGCCCTTTTGAGACACCCTCTGAGCAGCGCGACAATCCCGAATATCGCGGCAAGCCGGTTGCTGTGGGCTACGGAGAGAAGAGGGGTGTGGTGGCGGCTGCCAGCTACGAGGCGCGTCGCTATGGGATTCACTCCGCCATGCCGTCGGTCACTGCATTGCGCAAATGTCCCCATCTCATCTTTGTGATGCCGCGGTTCGATCTCTACCGCAATGTCTCCAACCAGATCATGCAGATCTTCCTTGAGTACACAGACAAGGTGGAGCCGTTGTCGCTCGACGAGGCTTTCCTCGATGTCACTGTTAACCATAAAGGAAACCGTTCGGCTACCCTCATTGCCAAAGAAATCAAACAAAAGATACTGAACCGAACGCGGCTCACTGCTTCGGCCGGTGTGTCGTACAATAAGTTTCTGGCAAAGATCGCCTCCGATTACAAGAAGCCGGACGGACTCTTTGTCATTGAACTTGGTGATGCAGAGGCTTTCGTGGAGAAACTTCCGGTGGACAAGTTCTTCGGGGTGGGTAAAGTGACGGCAGCGCGCATGAAAGAGCTCGGCATTAAGACAGGAGCCGACCTGAAGCAGTGGTCAGAGGTTGACTTGGTGCGCGAGTTTGGTAAAGCCGGCATCGCCTATTATCATTTTGCGAGGGGCATCGACGACCGGGAGGTGGAGTCGGAGAGGGTGCGCAGGTCCCTCGGCGCCGAGGAAACATTCGCCGAAGATCTGAGCGAGATGATAGATATCTTCGGTGCGCTTGATCAGATCGCCGGAGAAGTACACCGCAGGACTGAAAAGAAAAAGTTTTTGGCGCGCACGCTGACGCTGAAGATCAAGTTTGCCGATTTTACGGTGATCACCCGCAGTCGCACCGTGGGGCATTACATCCGGTCACAGGAAGAGCTGTTTGATATCGGCAAGGAGCTGCTGTTGCAGGTGGACGATTTTCAGGAACAAAAGATCCGCCTGATGGGCCTCACGCTCAGGAATGCCGATGGCGATCATGTGCCGGTGCCCGTGGAGGGTGTACAGCTATCGCTTGAGTTTGAAGAGTAAAAACAGGGCGCTAAAGTTGCAGCATGTCACAGGATAAAATTTTCCGGTTTCTTAGCCTGTATACCCTGATAGTGAGCCTTGATCTCCACGATATCTTTTCTGTAGTCACCCGTAGGATAGAAAAGGTCGAGCACCCTGGCTTCTTTCTTGCCGTAGTCGAGGCCAATCAGAATAATGGGTACCTTCGCTTTCATGGCGATAAAATAGAAGCCTTTCTTCCACTCCTTCACCGGCTTACGTGTACCCTCGGGAGTGATGCCAAGATGCATCCACTCGCGCGTTTGAAACTCCCGTACCAGTATATCCGTCAGTGAACCGCTTTTCTCCCTTTTCACCGGTATTCCGCCGATGCTGCTGAAGAAGATGTTGAAGGGAAAGAAAAACCACTCTGCTTTGATCAAAAAGTTGGCCTGACGGCCCAGGGAGGAGTAGAAGAGCTTACCTATCACGAAATCCCAGTTGCTGGTATGCGGTGCTACCGCCATCACACACTTGGGCACAACCGGATATTCGTTGATCACCTTCCATCCGAGGATCTTGGTTAAAATGAATTTGCTGAAATTGGCCATTCTTTTTTGTATAAAGTTTAGCGTGTAAACTTCTCTGGTTCTAACGTTAATCGTTCCCAATTGTTCATGACGCGATTCGGTTTTGCTTTGGCTTCCGGGTACTTTTGCAGTAATTCCGCGTCCGATGCCCCATCCGGCGTGGGCAGTTCCTTCTCTGTGGCTGCCATCTCTGCCTCGAAGTTGTGGATGCCCGACATCTGCAACAACATCTGCAGGTCTGTCGCCCGCTCAATGATGTTATGGTAAGCCTCCGACTCGCAGTCGGTGCGCACTGCCATTTCTGTGTGCAGCTCCCCCGGCTTCTGTTCTATCTTCTGCAGATGGTCGTAAGCCATCGACGCTTTCTCCTTCACGGTGCGGCTGTCGCTCAGCTTCATCTGCTGCGGCAGGTAGCCCACAGAGACCTCTTTCGGCAGGGAGATGGTGCCGTGTGTGGGTTGCTGCAAACCAGCCATGATCTTGAGCAGGGTCAATTTGTCGGCGCCATTCTTGCTCACCGGCGCCACGCGTTCATTTTTATTCGGTACGAACGATATCCGGTCGAGTAGGGTGAATCCCCCAAATTCAACAGTGATATTTTCGATAGAGACCATTTTTTTCACATTTTGTGCATGCAAAGGAAACGCTTTTTGAGCAACTATGAAAATATATTTCCACGAAATCGGGAAATGGAATTGGGAATGGGAATACAGAAATTCAAAAAGCAAACATCCGGCATTCAAAATCAAACATGCAGTGTATAGGGAAGTTCAATGAAATAAACCAGGAAAATTCTGCAGAAGACAGATCAGACAATATAATAATCGGGCGGGATTGGTTAAATCGGAAAATTTTGATTAATTTTGTACCCGATAACATCTTGTGTGTTGGTTACGCTACCGTTCTCCCCCACCATTTGTTAAATTCAGGCCGTTTGAAGCAAATACCGGCCATTTATCAACAACCGCTACCCCGGCGAGGTGTAGCATAAACAAATTAAATGACATTTAAAGAATTAACATTGATCGAGCCTATCTTGAAGGCGCTCGACGAAAAAGGATATGCCATTCCCACGCCCATCCAACAACAAGCCATCCTTCCGGCATTGCGCAACCGCGATATACTGGGACTGGCACAAACCGGCACGGGAAAGACTGCAGCCTTCGCACTCCCTATCATTCAGCAATTGTATCTCGATAAAAGCCACGGAAAACGAAGAGAGATCAAAGCATTGATCCTGACGCCCACCCGCGAGCTGGCCATTCAGATCGACGACAGTCTGCGGGAGTACACTACTTACACCGGCATCCGTCACACCGTTATTTATGGCGGAGTGAAACAACAAGCACAGGTAAGTGCACTGAAAAACGGCGTCGATATTCTGGTTGCCACGCCGGGCCGTTTGCTTGATCTGATCAACCAGCGTTATGTCAGTCTGCATGCCATCCGTCATTTTGTGCTGGATGAAGCCGACCGGATGCTCGATATGGGATTCATCCACGATATCAAGCGTCTGTTGCCACTGCTGCCCCGGGAGAAACAAACGCTTTTCTTCTCGGCCACCATGCCCTCATCCATCGCTTCGCTCTCGCGTTCCATCCTACACGACCCGGTGAGGGTAGAGGTTGATCCTACCTCCTCCGTGGTTGACACTATCGAACAATACATCTATTTTGTGGAGAAGCCGGAGAAAAAAGATCTGCTGATCGACCTACTGAAAAAGGATAAGCGTAAATCGGTGCTGGTCTTTTCACGTACCAAGCATGGAGCCGACAAGATTGCCCAGTCGCTGAGCAAGGTCGGCATCGGCAGTGAGGCAATTCATGGTAACAAATCGCAGAATGCTCGTCAGCGTGCGCTCACCAATTTTAAATCACACGAAACAAGAGTACTGATCGCCACTGATATTGCTGCCCGTGGTATCGATATTGATCAGCTGGACATGGTGATTAACTATGATTTGCCGGATGTGGCAGAAACCTACGTGCACCGTATCGGCCGTACCGGCAGAGCCGGCAACAGCGGCACGGCACTGACTTTCTGCGCCCCGGATGAGCGGTCAATGCTGAAGGATATCCAGAAACTGACCGGCAGGGTTTTACCTGTGGCGAATTGAAATAAGGTATCAACATCGATTTTTAGGAACGACAAAATACGTAACAATATAAACATCAAATTTATAAACTATACACATTTAAATGGCCAGATCAAATTCATTTCACAAAAAAGAGATCGAAAAGAGTAAACAACAGAAGAAAAAAGAGAAACTACAGCGCAAGGAAGAGCGCAAGAAGCAGGGCCCCAGCTCCTTTGAGGATATGATCGCTTACGTGAATGCCAATGGTGTAATCGTTGATGAGCCGCCAATACCCATTCGGAAAGACGAGATAGCTATTGAGGATATCGAAGTTTCCATACCCCGCAAGGAGAAGCCCGAAGAAGTGGGTGAGCCCACAGGCAGGGTGGACTTTTACGATGAGAGTCGTGGTTTCGGCTTCATCAAGGAGAAAAACAGTGTCAACAAGTACTTTTTTCACAAGAGCAATGCCGAGCCCGGTATTCAGGAAGACCACATGGTCACCTTCCGGCTGGAACGCGGTCTAAAGGGAATGAATGCCGTGGATGTGAAGATCATCCGATAATTGAACCAAAAAACTCCGGAATTTCCGGAGTTTTTTTTTGGTATGTCGGGCATGTTATTAAGCTCACAGAATGAAAGTTCCTGTATGTGCCGAGTTGATAGGAAACATTAGCGAATGACAAGGCTTCGGCCGTGAGCTCAGCCGAACGGGTGTTGTGGGTGACTGCAAATCTGAAAGAAGTCATTAGCAAATCTGAAGTTTTGACGAATAGGAATCTGATATAAGGCTCATTTTGAGAGGGTAACCGAGCAATGGATTGGGAACGCCCGAAAGTCAACCGTAACTCAAGTGGAGTAAATCGGGCAGAACGCAGAGAAAGTTTAATATCTTATCCCGAGAGGTCTTGTATGATGCACCAACAGTGCAAAAGCAATAGTGATATTGGTTTCTATCATGCAAGAAGTCAGCAGAGGACATAGTATTTTGTGTGGGAACAACACAGAAGAAGGTCTGAATCTTTTAATTTAAGGAGCAGTCAGTTCAAAATTTGTTTTATGGGGCAACAGCAAGACATAACGTACCAATACGACCTATTCAATCAGATAGGTGAGGATGTTATACGCCCTTTCGTTGGGAGTGAAACCGTACGTGGAGCTCAGAGGATAAAGGCGTTGCAAGTAAAAGAAGCAGGCGAACAGGAACGAGCCTTAGTCCCGGATTTAATGGGAGCGATATTGTGTCACAGCAATATCAAACAAGCCTACAAGCAGGTGAAGCAGAACAAAGGAGTGGCTGGAATTGATCAAATGGCGGTAGATGATTTTGCCGCATGCTACAACGAACAAGGAGAGACATTACTCCGGAGCTTGTACAGCGGTACCTATGAACCGCAAGGCGTCAAACAAGTCGAGATTCCGAAGCCCAATGGAGGCATGCGCAAGTTGGGTATACCCACGGTCACCGACTGTATCATCCAACAAGCCATAGCCCAGGTGCAGAGTCCCCTCTACGAACGCACATTCTCTGACCACAGCTACGGCTTCCGCCCTCATCGAAGTGCCCATCAGGCCTTACAGAAAGGGAGGGAGTATGTGGCATCAGGCAGAAGAATTGTGGTAGACATGGACCTTAAAACGTTCTTCGATGTAGTCAACCACGACCGTTTAATGTATCGGCTGTCAGAAACCATTGGCGATAAAACGCTATTGAAACTGATACGCAAATACCTTCAAAGTGGAATAATGGTTGATGGCGTGGTAAGTCAACGTACCGAAGGCACCCCTCAGGGAAGCCCCCTTTCTCCACTATTGTCTAACACAGTTCTGGATGAACTTGACAAAGAACCGGAGTGCAGAGGACACAAATTTGTTCGATATGCCGACGATTGCAATATCTACGTACGCAGCCAAGAGGCAGGCGAGAGAGTCATGAAATCGGTAAGCAACTTTATCGAAAGCAAACTAAAACTAATCGTTAATCGCGAAAAGAGTCAGGTATGCGAAGTCAATCAAACCAAATTCTTAGGCTATACCATCCTGATGGATGGTAATCTAAACATCGCAAAGAAAAGCATTGAACGCTTTAAGTCAAAGGTACGCAGTCTTACCAAACGCAACAGAGGAGTCAGGTTCGAACAAGTGATTACAGAACTTGAACCGGTAATGCGTGGATGGCTGAACTACTTTCGCTTTGCCCGATGCAAAGGCTTATTAAAGAATCTCGATTCTTGGATACGCAGGAAACTTTGGTGCTACAGATTAAAGCAGTGCAAAAGGACGATCACCTTGCAACGATTCCTTGAAAGTCATGGGGTTGATAGCTGGCAAAGCCGGATATTGGCTTTATCGGGTAAAGGGCATTGGCGCAAATCGGGATGTCCACAGGCACATCAGGCTCTCAACAACAACCGGTTTGATGCAGTAGGTCTTTACAACCTTACATTAAATTACGAGAGATTAAACAATTAAAAGAAACGCCGTGTGCGAGAGCATGCCCGGTGGTGTGAGAGGGCGAGGAAGTAATCCCCCTACCTACTCGATTTTTTAATTCCGGAAGAAGATACGGTGACGGATAAACGATAGCCCCCTCTCGGGACCCTTTCAGTAACAGTAGCCGAGTGTTTTTATCGATACGTTTTCACGGGAACAAAACTTACCTTGGGACACAAAAATACTATGAATTTAAAAATGTTTGTTTTTGTTGTCCTAATCCTTCAATTTTCAATTCAACCACATCGCGATGTTTTAGATATATTGGCGGATTTTTCCCCATACCCACACCTGATGGTGTTCCTGTAGAAATTACATCTCCGGGCTCTAAGACCATAAATTGAGAAAGATACCAGATGATATAATCGACATTAAAAATCATTTTATCTGTATTACCCTGTTGCATAACCACATTATTGACTTTTAACGTCATCTCTAATTGATTGACGGATGGAATTTCTTCTGTTGTGGCCATATAAGGGCCCAGTGGATTGAAGTTTTTACAGGATTTTCCTTTTGTCCACTGACCGCCTCTTTCCAGTTGGAAAGCTCTCTCTGAAACATCATGTGAAATACAAAAACCAGCGATATAATTTTTAGCATCTTGTATTGAATTTAAATAGGAAGCTTCTTTGCCGACGATAACACCTAACTCAACTTCCCAATCCGTTTTAGTGCTGTTTTTTGGAATAGGAATATTGTCGTACGGACCTGTAATTGTATTGGTAGCTTTCATAAAAATTACCGGCTCTTCTGGTATTTTCATACCGCTTTCCAGGGCATGATCCAAATAGTTCAAACCTATGCAAATCATTTTTTGAGGCCGGGCAATACACGAACCCCAGCGTTCGTTCAAGGGTACATTTGGCAAATTATGTCCCGATGATATAATATCTCTTAATTTTTCAAGTCCATTGGAAGCAAAAAAATCACTGTCCCAATCTTTAAAAAAATCAGACAGGTCTAACCTTTCATTTTGTTCATTCAGAATACCCGGCTTTTCATTTTTTTCTTTACCAAATCGAATTAGCTTCATTTTGTTAAGATTTAAACTGTTTGAATTTATTCTCTAATAAATAGTTTTATCTATTATAAATCAGGCGTATAATAAATTTGTTTACCATTTACTTTTATTTCAACATCTACCATATATTTCTTTAAGGCCTGAGCATCTACTGTGATTCCGAGGCCTGGTTGTTCGGGAACGTGTATATATCCTTTATCATCGGGTCTGATCTTCTCTTTACTGATATCCAGTGCCAGTGATTTTAATTCAAACGGGTATTCACTTATGAAATCTTTTTTGATACCTGCAAAAGGTTGTAAAGAGGAGCTTAATGCAAGGTGGGAAGTGAATGTGTGATTTACATAAGTAATATTTGTGTGTTGTGCCAAATCTGCAACTTTTTTTGCTACAGTAATCCCACCTATCCTGCCAGCATCTATTTGTATAAATTTTATCCCTGCATAATGTATCATCGCTTGTGCCTGAACAAAATTATTGCACCCTTCCCCGCCTGCCAAATCAACTTTCGGATCAGATTTAGAAAGTCTTTTGTAATCGCTCAATGCTCCATTGACGAATGGTTCTTCTAACCAGTAAGCATTAATTTTATTTAAAGGGATTAATCTTTTTTTTGCATTAGCAAAATTATCATTCCATGCTGCTCCGGCATCAATCATTAAATGGATGCTTTCACCAACTCCTTCTCGAGCAGCCAATAAGTGAGCTATGTCACTCTTTAAATCCTTTTTTCCAAATGGACCCCATCCAAATTTTACAGCTTTGAAGGCGGAGGCGGCTGCATTTTTAGCTTTTTTAAAAGTTTCTTCGGGTGTGTCACCAAACAAATGTGAAGCATAAGGCAATTTTGGATAAGCCTTGTTATACCCCAATAATTTATAAACCGGTTCATTGATTTTTTTTCCTAAAATATCCCACAATGCGATGTCTATACCTGACAACGTATGATTTGCCTGTAATAAATCCATAGAGTTTATATGTACATCAGCCGAGATTCGATAAATATCCTCAACGCTGTTTATTTTTTTACCTTCGAGTGCATATTTTAATGGTTTACAAGCACTGTGTGACATAGGGCATACATAACTTGCAATACTTGTTAATGGAGAAGCTTCGCACTCTCCCCAACCCTCAAGCCCTCCGGCACTGATTCTTACCAACAATGCATCCTGGCTACCATCCCCAATGTCTAATACTTCAGGCATACTTAGATAAAAGAAATCTACCGACTCTATTTTCATAATACGTTAACTATCTATATTCAAATATATCATACATCGTTTTTCCAAATAAGGATTTTGTAAACTCCATTTAAAAAGTAATACTTAATCCTCCGTCCACTGCGATCACCTGTCCTGTAATATAGGAAGCGTCTTTACTTGCCAGAAACAACGCTACTCCGGCGATCTCTTCCGGCTGGCCGGCCCGGCGCAGGGGTAAATGATGACCCACGACGTAGTTGCTCCTGAACCAGTCGGTTTGTAACTCGTCCACACCGTTGACTATGCACATTGGTGTGGCAACAAAACCGGGAGCGATGGCGTTGACCAAAATACCTTTGTCTGCTAACTCCAGTGCCAGACTACGGCAATACTGGTTTATGGCGGCCTTGGCCACGGCATAGGCGGAACCACCGCGCTCGACGCGCTCGCCATGAATAGAAGTGATGTGGATGACGCGCCCGTTGGTGGCGAGCAACGGAACGGCGATACGGGTTATCTGCACCGCTCCGTCAAGCATGGTATCCAAGGGCTTGCGCCATTCGTCCAGCGGCGTGTTGATAGGGTCGCCGGTGCTGAACACACCGGTACAATTAACCAGGGCGTCGAGCTGTCCCCAACGTTCACGTAACAAGACGTCCAACCGATCAGCAGTTTGAGGAACGGAATAGTCGCCGGCCAACGCAAGATGATCGCCTGCCGGCAATTCGGCCAAAAGCCGCTCCAACCTGGCTGCCCGTCGCGCTAAGACGCAGACATCCCAACCGCCAGATGCGAATCGATGTGCTGTGGCCAGGCCAATGCCCGAAGAGGCGCCTGTGATTAAAACTTTTTTTCTATCCATAATAGTGAATGATTAAATATTTTCTCCTGCATAAATTTGCACAACAGTATTTATTTCCTGATTTGGCTCTAAAACCGCACACTTCCCCATTAACTTTGCCTCATTTACACTCAGCGGCATATTGGTGCTGGGTTCCAAAATTACTGTATAATGGTTAAAAAAACCTCCATATGAGGCAAAATACCATTGAAATGGGAAAACTTTTTTTTCATAGATATAACTAAACAAATGGTTTTCATTACCATTTAAAAACTTCATTTCTCCTTGTTCAATATTATACAAATAAAAAAAATCGACGCTTTTACTTTTTAACGAAACTATTGAAGCATCAATATTTTCTATTATCGGCCAATTAAATTCATCTAAGTCTGCAAACCTGGAATAATCTGGATCTGCAACCTTTGCTTTTTGAGCGCTGGTAATTAATTTATCTCCTTCTTCAATGGCTAAAGCGGCATGTAATTTCCATAAAAAATTTCGTTTGAGATTTGTTTTATTTTTGATTTTATATTGCAGGTAAATAATGGGAGATTTTGTATCCAAATAAACATCTTTTTGGTAATAAAGTCCGCTTAATTTTAAATGTCCATATATGGAAATTTTGTCATCTTCCAAATCATATTGCAAAGGAGTGATCCACAATTCTCCATGATCGGGATACTGTACCGAATCAATAATCTCAGGGATATCATTCGGAATAAGTTCATCGATACCGCCCCAAAAGTTGGAATCAAAATCATCGCCCGGCTGGTGCACTGCAAGTGGCAGATTTTCGTTGCTCCACAAGAATTCTTTTTGAAGTTGTTTGTTATAAATGCTTACAATTTTTCCACCGAGCCCAGGCGCTATTTCAGTTTTAATCTGCCCGTTTTCTGCTGTTAGTATTTCAATGCCATTATTTTTTCTTTTCGAAATTTTCATAATTCATTCAGTTTTCATAATAATTATTAGTATCTGTTACTATACTGGGTTTTTTATCTGCTTTATCTGCAATGACCTGCGGTGGCAAAATATACCGTACATTACAACCATAACAACACAGAAACAGGGGATCAGATAAGAAATCTGAACGCCTTTAAAGTCTGCGAGCATTCCCTGTAACGGTGGAAAGACAGCGCCGCCTACTATAGCCATATTGAGTAGTGCCGAACCTTTTTCAGTATATTTTCCTGCTCCTTCAATTCCCAGGCTGAATATGGTGGCAAACAAAATAGAAATAAATGCACCTATTCCAAGCAGGTAGTATGGATTATACAAAGAGGTTGTAAGCGCGGTTAATAAATACAGTAATACCATGGCCGTACCAAAAAAAGCTATTATTTTTCCAGCTGAAACGAATTGTAAAAGTAAAATGCCTGCAAAAGAAAAAACAGCGCTGGCTATATAATAATAAGTTAAGAATCTTGTTGCTTGTTCTACAGAAAAACCAGCTATGGAACTATCACGAAGATAATTGATAAAAAAACCTGCTGTGCCAGTTTCAGCACCCATATAAAAAAACATGGTGATTACTCCCCAGAATAACTGTGGATATTTTCTGGACCCCTTTAAAACTGATAAGAAGGAAAAATCTTTCAACACATCAGGTTTAAGCGACGGAAGGGCTGAGAATAAAATAAAAATTGCAACCAGAAATGTTCCAACACCTAACATAAGATAAGGGAGATGAAATGATATGGAATGATCCCTGCCATAAATTAAACTCGTAGCGATGATGGGGGTTAATGCAAATCCGATTCTGCTGAAAAGCTGTACAATATTCACACGCACATGTGCACCGGATGGATGGCCCAGTAAAGCCGCCATTGGATTAGCCGAAACATTGATCACTGCAACGCCTAAGGACATAATAAAGATAGCAGCAAGTGCAAAAATATAAGAAGAATAATAAAAAGCAGGAAGCATCAATATACTCCCGAAACTGCAGATTAAAAGTGCAGTGATTACACTGGTTTTATAACCAACCCGGGAAATATAATATGCAATAGGAATAGGAAAGATAAGATATACGATCCAAAAGGATTGCTGGATAAAGGATGCTTGTGCATAAGAAAGTTTAAAAAAATCTTTCATCGTCGGCAGCGATATATCGTTCATGCATATGATAGGCCCTGCAAATAAAAATACACAAGCTACAAGTAATAACGGTTTCCATTGATGTTTCATCTGCAATTTTTTTTTGATTAATATGTTGCCCGGCCACCAGAAATGTCATAAATAAATCCCGTGGAAAAGCTGTTTTCATCAGAAACAATATAACAGGATATTGCAGCCACTTCTTCAACTGTACCTAACCGCTGCATGGGTATTTTTGCTATCATGTATTCTAACTGTTCAGATGATGTATTTTCATTCATGGGGGTCTTTATAACGGCTGGTGCCAGACCATTGACAGTAATATTGGTGGTAGCAAATTCCTTGGCCACTCCCTTTACCAATCCTATAACTCCGGCTTTGGTAGCAGAATAGCCCACCATGCCAGGGTTGCCTTCTTTACCGGCAATGGAGGATATAAGCAGTAAACGGCCTTTTCCCGTTTTTTGCATCACTTGTAAAACATACTTCGTAATGAGAAATGTTCCTTTTAGATTAACTTCATACACTTTATTAAAATCGGAGGTGGAAAACTCAGTAATTTTTGTACTGGTCGGCCCTACAATGCCGGCAGCATGTACAAGAATATCGATTTTTCCCCATTCTTTTTCAACTTGTAAAACAGCTTCCGATACCTGGGAAGGATTACTTACATCTGTTATATATGCCTTTGCATTTATACCACTCCTTTTAAACTCTTCAACAGTACTATTTAACAATGTTTGATTTTTATCAAACAATGCCAAAGTTGCGCCTTCTTGCCCCAGCCTGTAAGCCACTCCCTTTCCTATTCCATCGGCACCGCCTGTAACTATAGCTATTTTATTATTAAATCTTTTACTTAAAATCATAGTATTTCATATTTATAGTTTAAATGATTATCCGTAATTCTTCCTAAAGAATTAACGGGGAAAAGTTATAAATAAGTTTTAAAAATGCTTGCACAATTCACTGATATTCACTATATTTGTATCACTATCGATATAAAAAAACAAG
>Ga0116193_1002977_pt1 | contig 12455 bp, 6 predicted proteins | sample AD_UKC115_MetaG_FD_89892 | JGI IMG/M metagenome (GOLD analysis project Ga0116193, IMG submission 89892) | Active sludge microbial communities of municipal wastewater-treating anaerobic digesters from Hong Kong - AD_UKC115_MetaG | ecosystem: Engineered > Bioreactor > Anaerobic > Digestate | place... | reverse complement strand
TCGTTCATTTTTCAGAAATACCTGCCTGTGAAAACCCCTCTTTCCGGCGTATTTCTTATAATCAAACTCGAAAGGATTTCCTCTGTTCTCGATCAATACCGGAACCTGGTCAAAGATGATGCTGCTACCGGGTGCCAGGTCACCTGCTTTTGCACTCTTTTCAAAGTAAATAATCAGCTTTTCGCTGGAGCGGATCACTGAATCCCCTTTATGAAGTAATGTTACAACCGCATCCGCTTTCAGGCTTTTTTGTTTTTCCACTGGTCTTTCCAGCACTGTGGCCAGGTAATGATCAGCTTCTGCCAGCGACCGGACTCTATTTTTTTCCTTGGCAATCCATATCCCTGAGATCAGGAAAAAGAAAGAAAAAAGCAACCCTCCGACAAATTCAGTATGATATCGGTATCTGCGGGAAAAGAAGAAAATGGCGGAAAGAACAGACAAAAGGATTATAACCAGGATCGTCCCGTTTAAAATTCCGAACCAGGATTCCAGGATGATACCGGCAACAAAAGGCATAAGAATCCTGATGAAGGGTAATCTTTGGATATAACTCATCATTTACCTTCCGGAAAAGCGCCCGTAAGGTAAATATACGAAAAAAAAGGGAAAAATCAGACTGGCACCCTGATCTTGTAGCTGGGGGTAACTTTGCCTTTTGTGATGTTCAAAAGCCGGTTCTTCATAAGCTTTCGCCTGAGGGGTGACAGATAATCCACGAACATTCTCCCTTCGAGGTGATCATACTCATGCTGGATGACGCGTGCTGCAAATCCGCTGAAAGTATCTTCATGTTCAACAAAGTTCTCATCCTGGTACCTGATCCTGACGGTTTCTGGACGGGTAATGTTTTCCCTGATTTCAGGAAGGCTCAGACACCCCTCTTCTATCACACAACTGCCATCTGTATCAATGATTTGCGGATTGATGAAGACTTTTTTAAATTCTTTCAAAGAGGGATCCTCATCTGCCCCTGCCGATGCATCCACCACAAAAACGCGGATGGAACGGCCGACCTGAGGAGCTGCCAAACCCACTCCATCTGCCGAGTACATGGTATTCCAGAAATTGACCAGAAATCCGGCAAGATCGGGATAATCAGGGGCTATGGGCTCTGCCTTCTTCCGTAAAACCGGATCACCGTAAACTACTATAGGATAAATCATGGTTGAAATTTTTTTTGTTCCAGATAAGATTGAAGGATGATGGTAGCGCTCACCCCATCAACCAGCGATTTATTCTGCCTGTCCGATTTTTTCAGGCCACCGGCAATCATCGCCTGAAAGGCAAGTTTGGATGTAAACCTCTCATCCACCTGTTTAACCTCAATGTCAGGATATTTTTTAACAAATGTTTTCAGAAAGGGATTGATCCAGGTAACCGCTTCAGATGGTTCATTGTTCATTTGCATGGGATACCCTACAAGAACCAACACAACCTTTTCCTTTTGAAAATAGTCATCCAGAAATTTCCAGATATCACCCGAAGAGACAGTGGTCAACCGGGAAGCGATCATTTGCAGCGGATCAGTAACAGCCAGCCCCACCCTCTTTTTACCGTAATCAATGGCCAGTATCCTTCCTTTCTCCATTTATTATAATCCATTCATCAAAAACTGCGCAAAATTATCAATAAAAAAGGGCAGAACAAAATCATCCGACAAAATACTGACGCTCTCATTCATCAGGTGACAAACACCTAATCGGACATACCACAAGTGTTTCACCTTATGGGGTTTTGGAGTACAGGGGTATGGATATCCGCTATTTGTAATTCGAATAGTACTTCATGAATTGGGACCGTTCATATTTCATGGGATCAGGAACTTTCTTTGCCGAAAGCATCCCTCGGAAATCATCTAATGTTCTGAAGTTCCATTTCTTCATAAATTCCCTCAGCTGCTCTAGCATCTGGGGAACCACCCTTGTTCCGTTCAGGTAAAGGGTGGAACAAAGCTGGGTTACCTGAGCTCCGGCCAGTAAGAGTTTGGTAACCGTTTCGCCGGTATGTACCCCTGTGGTAGCAGCCAGTTCAAGATTGGAAACCTGTGAAGAAACCAGACCGATCCACCTGAGTGTATGACTGTACTCTTCCGGCGAACTGAACACATCTGAAGCTTTCAGTTCCATTTTCGCCAGGTCAATGTCTGGTTCATAAAACCGGTTAAACAATACCAATCCTTTGGCTCCATTGGCTTTCAGTCTCTCTGCCATTCCGATGATATTGGTAAAGTGACTTCCGATCTTTACCGATACGGGAATCTTAACCTGTTCCTTAACTCCGTGCAAAATGTCAGTATAGATCTTCTCCACATCGGCTGAGGCTTGGTTCCTGCTGACGGGCAGGTAAAAAACATTCAGCTCTATGGCATCTGCACCGGCATCTTCCAGCTCCCTGGCATAGGAGGTCCACCCCGAAGAAGATATGCAGTTGATGCTGGCAATTACCGGGAGACTGGTATTCTGTTTCACCTGCGTGATCAAGCCAGTGTGCTTGCCGATGGAATTTTGGCAAACATAATTCTGAATATAATCAGTAGCCTCGGGATAACCCGCCTGATTTCCGCTCTGATAGATCAGGTTCCCGATTTCACCCATGATTTGTTCCTCAAAAATGGATTTAAGCACAATCGCGGCAATGCCCGCTGTTTCCAGCTCCCTGATTTTCTCAAACGATCCGGTAAATCCCGAACTGGCAGCAATCAAAGGATTTTTCAGTTTAATTCCCAGATAAGTAGTCTCAAGATTTGGCATAATTTCAGAAATTTACTATAAACAAATGTATAGAGTTAAAGGCAAAAGGCAAAAACAACTTCGGAAAAGTTATCGGGATCCGAAGATGCTGCTGCCAATTCTGACTATGGTGCTTCCCTCCTCCACTGCAATGGTGTAGTCATCCGACATGCCCATGGAAATCTCACGGAAAGTATCATCATCCCTGAAAAAATTGGCCTTCAGCCGCCCGAAAACCGACTTCAAACCAGCAAATTCCCGGCGCACCCGATCCCTGTCCGCAGTGAAGGTTGCCATTCCCATCACTCCTTCAATCTGAATGTTCTTCAGGTTTTTATACGGATCTCCAGCGAGAATTTCACAAGCCTCTTCTTCCGTAAACCCGAATTTAGTCTCTTCCTCTGCAATATGAAACTGAAGTAGACAGGGTATGATCCGGTTGTTGCGTTGTGCTTCCCTGTTTATCTCCTGCAGCAGTTTTAGTGAATCCACCGAATGGATCATTGAAACGAACGGTGCAATATATTTCACTTTGTTGGTCTGAAGGTGGCCGATAAAATGCCATTCAATATCCCCGGGAAGGGATGGGTATTTGGATACCAGTTCCTGGGCTTTGTTCTCTCCGAAAATATGGTGCCCGGTCTGATAGGCCTGCATAATATCATCAGCTGGTTTCGTTTTGGAAACCGCAACCAGCTTCACATGCGGGGGTAAACTGCTTTTAATTCTCAGAAGATTTTGGTCAATAGTCATATTTTATCTTGAGTCACCAAAGGTAACAAAATCTCAGGCATCATTTATCGACCATAAAAAAACGTTTAACCAGCCGATTCCCTGCCATATCAACCACAGTCAGGCTATGTGAACCCGGGGACGGACGAAAGCTCATCTGATGAAAAAGGGTGGTTTTTCCTGCATACCGGTTATCGAGAAACCAGTGAATTTCAGCCAACTGATCCCTGTGGGTCAGTTCAAATACGACTTCTCCGGGTGTGCCGTCCAATTGCCTCGGGATAAAAATCTGATCCATTTCTCTCGGATAGATAAATTCCATCACCTCATCGTCAGTTTCACATCCCGGCATGACTGGGGGAAGCGGCTTGTATTCGGGATGTTTCCGGCGATAATAGTACTCCATGGCGGGAGGAAGAATGAACCAGTTCAGATTTTGAATATCCGTTACCGGGTAACAATCACCGGTTACCCTGTAATGGAGTTCCTTATCTAAATGAATCAGCCTGTGCCAGGGGCACTGACCAATATGTATGCCTGCCGGAACACGAAGGGTATCGAGGTCGGTACACCAGGGAGAAGGGAGAAATCCGCTCTCCCGGCAAAATGCCACAGGGAGCATTTCATCGGCAGGTTCCTCGAACCATTTTCCGGAAGGCAGCAATCCGAAGATTTCAAACATCAACGGAGCAGCCGAGGCTGAACCGGTGAGTCCTGCCCTTCCTTCACCATCTGCATTCCCTGTCCATACCGCAACCAAGAAATCCCGGCTGATTCCCACTGCCCAGCCGTCCCGAAAGCCAAAACTGGTTCCGGTTTTCCAGGATATCTGCCTTGCTCCGGCAAATGTTTCCCAACCGGTTTCTTCTTCCGGACGGTTCACCTCGAGCAAAGCTTTGAGGGTAAGATAAGCAGAAGAAGCCTTTAAAAATGGAGAGGAGGTCTCTTTTCCCCCGTTTATATGTTCAGCGGTTTTCCATATCAGGGGATGAAACTGGTTGACCCTGTACAGACCATTCTCTTCTTCATAATTCCGCACGATCCTGGCCAGAGAAGCATACATCCCGGCCAGGTCCCACAAAGTGACCTCTGCTCCTCCCAGGATCAGTGACAATCCGTAATAGCCGGGTGGTTGGGGTAAAGTAGTCATCCCCATTTTTTTCAGAAAATAATAAAACGGTTCCACTCCGTATTGCTGCAGCATTTTAACCGCAGGTACGTTCAGTGAGCGGGCAAGTGCCTGTGAGGCAGGTACCGCCCCGTCGAAACTACGGCTGAAATTCTCAGGGGTAAAATCAGGGAAGCGGGTGGGAATATCGGGGATCAGCTGGTTGGGAGCCAGCATTCCCTTATCGGTCAAAGCAGCATACAGAAACGGTTTCAGTATGCTGCCGCTGCTGCGTGGCGCACGGATCACGTCGACGTGGTTCCCGTGCTCTTTATCCAACAATTCTGGAATATTACCGGTATATGCCCGTACCCTGCCCGTCTTCACCTCTGCAACCAGTGCACATGCATTAAACACCTGGTTGGCAGCCAACTGTCTGGAATATGATTTCACGGCACGGTTTACATCCTGCTGTAGATAAGAGTCGAGCGTGGTCCTGATTCTTTGCCCTTTGTCTGTTTTCAATGCATATTCCAGCAAATGGTAGCTCTCTTCCGGAATGGGGAAAACCCGGTCAGGAACAGGTTCCTGAATGGCCAACCCGAGGGTAAGGGCATCAATGATGTGGTGATTATACAGCTTATTAAGCAGCTTATTGCGCTTTTGCATTAACAGGGTGTCATTCTTCCCGGGAAAAATGAGGGCCGGAGCATTGGGCAATACGGCCAGAGTGGCAGATTCAGCCCATGAAAGCTGTTCGGGAGGTTTGTTATAATATCGCCAGGAAGCCGCCTCGAGCCCTACCACATTTCCCCCGAACGGCGCGTGGGCACTATACATCCGTAAGATCTCCCTTTTGGAATAGCACAATTCAAGGTTCAGTGCCCAGATCATTTCAATCAGTTTATTGCCAAGGTTCCGTGGTTTGCCTGATCTGGCCAGCCTGGCCAGCTGCATGGTCAGGGTACTTCCCCCGCTTATGGTTTGTCCTGCCCGGATATTCTGAATAAAAGCCCTTGCCAGGCTGAAAGGATCAACCCCCGGATGACGGTAAAAACGGCCATCTTCAAACTCCAGCAAACACTTCTCAAAATAAGCCGGGATGGAATCAGCGGCCGGAAAACGCCATTGCCCGTCAGAAGCTATCCGTGCTCCCAGTAACTGACCATCGCTGCTCTCCATTACCGTACTGTCACCAGCCTTGAATAATGGCCGGGGAACACAAAAGAGAAACCAGCAGACCAATACCATTCCCATAAAAATCAGGATTCCCTTCCTGAAATGAATGAGCTTTCTGAGATAGTTTGCCAAGTTCCCAATTAACCTTCTCATTCCCTGATTTTTATGCAAACCTGAGTACTGTGAAGAATTTCCGCTGCTTTACTTCCGGATGACTTTAACCCATTGTCCCGGGATCCGGGCATAAACCGAGTTGTCATACATTCCTTCCGCCACCACTGCCGGAAGGAAGTATCTCCCCTCGTATGCCGCATGGAGAGCAATTCTGACAGGAATGGTTTCCCCGGTCTTTAGACTAAAATAGGTGTAAACCCGGTCATCTCGTATATCCTGATAATCAAACCGTCGGTTCAGGTTCTCCGGAATATCGCTCAACCGGCTGTTCAGAATTTCCCAGCCTGATGGGAAAATGGTCGTGAGGGCCATATCCTTGTATGTTCCTCTGATGCCCGGATGGGATACAGAGAGGTTCAGGAACAGGTCACTTCCCTGCGGCAGGTTTGAAGGATCGACCGGCTTTCCGTCACGTCCGGTAAAATGAGCGGAAATAAAAAGGTTGCGCTGATCCTCTCCGGAAACATCAACCAGGGGTATTCCTCGGCAAAACATCCGGGCATACACCGGAAACGAACCAGTATTTTCAACCATGACATCCGTCTTTCCCGTGGCTTCGATTTCCAGGGGTAACTTAATCACAGCCTGCCCGGAATGGAGTATCACCGGCTTTCCTCCTGACGTAACCTTCACATCCATACCGTTTTGATTGATGAAGGTTCCGAAATATCGGGAAATGGAGTAGAAGCACCAGGCAGAGGTTTGTGTGCTCAGCCATTCTGATGAGCCTATCTCCCCGGCCATTTCAACAAGCAACCGGAATGCTTTCTCGCGATTGTTTTTCAGCAACAGGGTTTCCAGGATCATGGCCTTATCGCGCAGTTCACTTCCATAAGTGGACCCGTGTTCAGGGTAGGGCTCAGTCTGCCAATTGAGCTGCTCCAGTAAACGGTCAGCAGCAGCAGACTGGCCTGATAAGAGATAGGCAGCTGCCAGTCTCCACCTGGCTTGGGGATATCCTGCCACTTCCTCCCTAAAACGGTTCATGATTCCCGGTTCAGGTGAACCTGCCAGGGCCAGTGTATATAACCGGTAGGCCTGAATCAGGGCTTCCTGTTTCCTTAGGGATAGCCCGGCACCAGGAGCCGGCTTCCACACCCGGGCGCGGCTGACCTGGTATTTCAGCCAGCTGCTTCTCATCACGGGAGGAAACATATACCCTTTCTGGGAGGCCAATATCAAAAAGTGACCGGCATAAGAGGAGCACCAGTCATCCGCTTCATTCTGCCCCGGCCAGTAAGCAAAACCGCCACTGCCCGTCTGCATCCCCTGCAATCGTTGGATAACCCGGTTAATATTTGCGGCAGTTTCCTGCTTTTCGGCAGCGGATAGTTTTACCAGATTTTCCAGATAAAGCTGGCTGAGTCCTGTGGATACCGTTTGTTCGGCACAACCGTGCGGATATCTGATCAGGTCACCCAGGTGCCGTGAAAGGTTAAGCCCGGGTACGGCCGAAAGTTCAAGAAAAGCCGTATTGCTGCCTTCCATGCCGGGGGCGGTCAACGCTTCATGCCATGTTTTTCCGGCTTCCACCAGCCCGCTTTTTTCAGCTAACACGGCAGGATTGGGATTCCGTATTTCCAATTCCGTCTCATAATGTGCAGTTTCTTTCCCACTGACAGCCATTACCTTAACCGGGGCTATTCCGGTCCGGCCGGCTGTTTTCACTGTAAACCAGACAATTTTGCTGCCCGGCTGAGAAAATGTAACTATTTTGGAGGTTTCTCCCAAAGGAGTCATCATGCCACTGACGGAAAGGCTGACTGTTACCTGCCTGGTCGACTCCTTCAAGGCAAAAATCTCCACCGGCAGTGAAATCTCTTCGCCGGGACCCGCCACCCGGGGCAGCGTGGCCAGGATCATGACCGCATTCCTGACCTTTGCCGTTTTCGAGCTATTCCCATATGATCCGCAGTTCCCAGCCACCACCATGGCTTTCACCGATCCCACATAAGACGGCATCTTAAAGCTGTGCGACCCGGACCCTCCCCTGGGTAAAGTAAAAGGCCCGGCAAACAGGACTACCGGCTGAAAACGGCTGACCTGGCTGCGTCCGGCCATCCTTTTATCTTCATCCCCTCCGACTGCAAACGCCTTTTCCAGGCGGGCGCCATAGGCTCCTGCCACATAATCGAAGAGATCGTATGTTTTTACGCCCAAAGCTTCACGGGCATAAAAGCTGCCGTGGGGATCAGGGGTCTGGAATCCGGTCAGATCCAGCAGCCCTTCATCCACAATCGCCAGGGTGTAGGTCATTTCCTTTCCGTTTTTCTCACGGATCTTCACGAAAAACTCCTTTTCCGGTTCCAGCTCATCATTCATTCTGATCTCCGGGTGAAGTACCGTGCCCGGATCTTCCACAGCGACGGGACAAACCCCATATAAACGTATGGGGGCATCGTTCCGGGTGGAGCCATAAGGCTGGATCAATGTTACATGAATATACAGGGTGGGTGCCATGCCGGGCTTGACCTCCACATTGAAAAAAGTCTCATTATCCGTGGTTTTCACCCAAAAAATATCTTTCACCTGACGTCCGTCTTCCAGACTGACCAATGCCCGGGCATTTGCCGGAGAGGGAATTCTGACCCGGATCTTTTCCCCGGTGACATATTTTTCCTTGTCGGTTGTCAGTGCCAGCATGGTGGCTCCCTCAGGTGTGGCATCGGTACGCCAGCCTCCCCATTCCGACATATAGAATGTCACACCGGCTGCGTGTCCGTTTTCCAGATCCCTCACATAGAGAAGGTAACGGCCATTGTCGCGCCAAGTATGATATTCCACAGAAAGATTGAATTTCTCAAGCGGTGAGGCAGAAGTGACGGACCAGGTTTTTAACGGTTGATAATTGTTCCCGCTTACATAATGGGCCAGGTGATCTTCACCTGCCTCCCACCACCAACGCCAGTCAATCTTGTAGAGCGAGATCTCCGCCTTTCCCAGCGGCATGGGGGTGCCTTCCGGACTCAATGCAACCACCTCAGGCTGGTATACCTTTCCGGTAGCGTACCAGCCATCCTCCTCTTCCGGCATCCTGATCCCCAGGTAACGTTTGTAAGGAGAAAATTCAGCCTGCCTTGCATTGATACTGAAATCCCCGCCATCCTCAAAAACCCTGGTGGTAAACCAGGCCCTCAGCTTGCCCGGAAAACCCTTGGAAAAAGGAAATTCAAGCGGGAAAATTACCTGACCTTTCCCATCCAGTCGACCGTCGAAAACAGTCTGCTTGGATGGGGAATATACCGCACCCGGATTATCGAAACTATATTTCTCATACCCTTTAAAGGTGGTCTTTACCGGGAACATTTCGGTTTCCACTACAGCTTTCAGGGAGTTGGCAACCGCACCGTGCAACCATGTGGCACTCAGGCTGGCCTGTTGACGGACTCCCGCCCTGACAGGATCGGGAAGTTGCAGGTCGATTTTAAGCCGGTTGGGTTTGACCGTCTCCACTTTGATTCTTTTTTCAAAAGAGGCGCCACCTACCTGAACCTTGGCATACCAATTCCCGGTAGGATCATCGGGACGGGTCTCCACAGGGAAATGGTAAAATCCGTTCTCTGAAGCGGTAGCTACCCGTTTAAACACCTCCTGCCCTCGGGAATTGACCATTCTGAAAATCACGGGTGTGTGGGCAGGGATCCGCTTCTCCGGATCATCCAGGATGAAGGTGAGGAACAGCCGGTCTCCCGGACGCCAAACCCCTCTTTCTCCATAAATAAACCCCTTTACCCCCTCCTGCACCTCTTCTCCAGACACATCAAAATTGCTCAGCGACAGCGAAGATCCGTCATCGATCCTGAGATACCCCGTCTGGTTTCCTTTGACTGCCATTGCCATAAATGGCTTATGTTCAGGGGTGTAAGAAGCAAACCCCTTTTCATCGGTGGTGCACTTTCCTAAAAACTGGTGTTGATAGTCAAAAAGCGAGATTTCAGTGCCTTCTTCAGGACCGGCTGTATTCAGGTTGGTCACGGCAAATGTGTACCGGAAACCTTTTCCCTCCTTGGCCAGGATACCCAGATTGGAAGAATAGATATTCCTGGAAACAAAACGCGCTGAACTGTAATAAGAGTTGTCACATGGATTATCCCTCTGCTGCCAGTCATAATCCTCAGGCCAATAGTACAGACTGTACCACCCGGGGGCATCCCAGTCTTCCTTTTCACTGCTTTCCACGGAATCCTCTTCGGGAGCAATCTCTCCCTGACACTCACAGAGGGAGTAGGCTTTGCGGAAACGCAGTTCCACACGGTAAATCGCCCCCTGCTCAGGTTTGAGAAACCGGTCAAGGTCGATGCGATAAGTATTCCAATTGAAACGTTTTTCCGGCATGTCAGGATTGAGCTCCACTTTCCCGCTGTAAACCAGCCGCCCTACTTTTTTAATATCCTCCTCCCCATCCACCTGGTTCTCCTGCAGGAACTGACGAATATTGGAGGCAAAGATTTTAATGATCCGCAAATTGACAGCTTTCAGACTGACCGCCTCAAAGGGAAGTGAAAGACTTCCCTGATCAGGGACGATAACCCCCTTCCCCAACAAACGGAGCTGTGGTTTCAGGTTTTTGAAGAACAACGGGAATTTTCCTGTCTCCTGCAATGATCTGCCGTCTGAATTTCTTAACCCCCTGTAAATAGTAACCGACGTTTCACCGGTGATCATTTCTGCCGGCCAAAGGGTCAGAAGGTTTCCGTCCACTTGCCAGGTAAAACGGACTCCATTTTCGAATTCCACCAATCCTTCCGGCTGCTGATCCACAGCCAGTGGATCGGAAAACCGGACAATAACCCGGGGCTCCGGCGCGGTTTGTGTTTTCACTCCCAAAATCTTAAACTCATTTTCACCGGGCACTTCCACGACCAGTTTCCCCTTGTTCCTGATTTTGAGAGGAGTGCCATCCCATTCAATCAACAGCTTCCTTCCTGAATATTCATCCCTTACCAGACTATCGACAGTAAAAATGTGGCTTCGCCGGTCGGTCGAATGGGTCCATGTCAGTTTGTGCGGATCACTGTCATAGCTTGCCCTGACCAGCTTTTCAACCGCGGCCGGATCAGCAAAATCAGCGGTCACCAAGGTACCCGTAAAGGACATGATCCCCGGCTGAAGCGCATTATCCGCATGCAAGCCCTCCTCCTCCACTGAAAAATCCTGCTTCATGGTGTTGAAACCAAACCGGAATACACGGAAGGGTTTATCCACTTCAACCAGCTTTCCCAGGGACAGAGTCACCGTATAACGGGTATCGGATTCGAAGGGAACTTCCGGCCGGAAAGTCAGGGTGCCGTCCTGATCTACCACAGTTTCACCTTTAACGGATGGGGCCAGACCGAAAACAGAGGAGGAAAGAACCTGCCCCGGCTGAAGTCCGGGGGGAAGGTTTCTTAAGCGAACCATTACCGGCGATTCAGATGAAATCGCCCCGGAAGTAAATGAAGTGATGTATTTTGAGAATGCAGGATCGGGCTGGACCTCCCCGCCATTCGGATGACATCGGGCGAAAAGCGCCAGGAAAATAAAGGCCTGAAGGCTGAATTTCAGCAATTCTTTCGTAACTTTCATTTTTGTAGTTTTATCCGGAATTAAACGCTTGTTTAATTAATCTGAATGAGATTTAACGATACAATATAGCAATTATATATGTCTGGCTGGTCTGATATTAAAAAATTATGAACAGAAAAGATTAAAGTGAAAAATCCGGTTGCATAAAAAGAAAATACTTTTCAATGAAATTTAAATTTTTGATCTTTGCAGCCTTTACATTCAAATTATTTTGACATTATTAAATCTAAAACTATGTACAAGATCCTTACATTGGATAAAATTGAGTCGATGGGACTCCACAGTTTCCCTGCCGGGAAATACCAGACGGGAACCGACTTTGCCGATCCGGATGCCATCATTTTAAGAAGCCATAATCTCCATTCCATGGAATTTTCCACCAGGACACAGGCAATTGCCCGTGCTGGAGCGGGAGTGAACAATATTCCGGTTGATCGTTGCACCCAATCGGGAATAGTTGTTTTCAACACGCCGGGCGCCAACGCAAACGGAGTAAAAGAGCTGGTTCTGGCAGGAATGTTACTGGCTTCGCGTGATATAACCGGTGGAATTGAATGGGCTAAGACCCTGGTTGGTCAGGGTGATATGGTTCCTTCGCTGGTTGAAAAGGGTAAAGCAAATTTTGCCGGAAATGAAATTTGCGGAAAAACACTGGTAGTTGTCGGTTTGGGTGCCGTAGGCATGCTGGTTGCCAATGCAGCCCAGCTGATGGGCATGAAAGTCCTGGGCTTTGATCCCTATCTCTCTGTACAAAAAGCACAGAAATTAAGCGATAAGATCGAGCTGGCAAGAACACTGGAATCAGCTATATCGCGTGCTGATTTTGTCTCTTTGAACATTCCGCTTTCATCAGAAACCCGCGGATATATCAACAAAGACAAAATCAGGGGAATGAAAAACGGGGTTAAAGTGCTGAATTTTGCCCGGGGGGAATTGGTGAATAATGCAGATATGGCCAAGGCCCT
>Ga0116193_1002975_pt1 | contig 12460 bp, 8 predicted proteins | sample AD_UKC115_MetaG_FD_89892 | JGI IMG/M metagenome (GOLD analysis project Ga0116193, IMG submission 89892) | Active sludge microbial communities of municipal wastewater-treating anaerobic digesters from Hong Kong - AD_UKC115_MetaG | ecosystem: Engineered > Bioreactor > Anaerobic > Digestate | place... | reverse complement strand
GAACGCATTTACGCAATTGCTGGTTGGCACAAAATGATTATGCCAATGAACAAGAATTCAGACTTCCCAATGAAGCAGAATGGGAATATGCAGCTAGAGGAGATTTTGACATGGGAACATATCCATGGGGTTCTCCATACACCCAAAACCTTAATGGTTGTTATTTAAGTAACTTTAAACCTCAACGTGGAAATTATATCGCCGACGGAAATATTTATCCGGGGATTGTAGCTCACTACCACCCCAATAATTTCGGATTATTTGACATGTCCGGAAATGTAGCAGAATGGTGTGAGGACGCTTATGACAAATCTGCCTCCAATTTTACACATGATTTAAACTCACAATATTCTTATTATGCTAAAAAAAGTGATCCAACGGTTAAGAAAAGAAAAGTAACTCGTGGCGGATCATGGAAAGATGTAAGTTATTATACAACTGTATTTGCAAAAAGTTTTGAATATCAAGATACTGCAAAATCATATGTCGGTTTTCGTTGTGTACAAACTTATATGGGACGTCAACGAGGTGATAATATGACAAGTGCATCAAACATTTATTAATAATCGATATATCTAATATTAAGAAACTCAAATAAAAACAAATCTATTAACAAATCAAATCATTAACCAATTAAATTAAATTAAATCATGGGATTAGACACTTTAGTAAGAAGTAAGGGTTATAAGAATTTTATGGCCAAATTGTACGGTTTAGGTGCAGCTGTTGTAATTTTAGGTGCTTTATTTAAAATTATTCACTTACCGGGAGCAAACTTAATGCTTATCGCCGGTATGACTACCGAATCCATCATTTTTGCGTTCTCGGCATTTGAACCACTTCACGTAGATTATAACTGGGCATTGGTATATCCGGAATTAGCTATGGGACTTGACGAGGAAACTCCCAAAAAAGACAAGAAAAAATTACCCACCGGTACTCCTACTCAACAACTTGATAAAATGTTAGAAGAGGCTAAAATAGGTCCGGAGTTGATTAATAGCCTTGCAACAGGCATGAAAAATTTAAGTGATACTGCCCACAAACTTACCGGTGCTGCAGATGCTGCTTTCGTAACCGATAATTATGTAGGAAATTTAGCAAAAGCTGCTGAATCTGTTCGCAACCTATCTTTAGAATATGACAAAACAGCTTCTTCTTTGGCAAAAGACAGCAATATTTCTTCTGAATATCTTAATAATGTCCAAAAAGCCAGTGCAGCAGTTTCCTCTTTAGCTACTATTTACGAAGAAACAACTAAATCATTGAAATCTGATACAAACGGCTACAATGACCAATTGGTTAAATTGAATCAAAACCTCACTTCAATCAATACGATGTATGAAATGCAACTTCAAAATTCACAAGCATTACTGAATAACAGCAAAATGATTGAAGACAATATCAAATCTTATACAGATAACTTAAATGCTTCTCTCGAAAATACCGTAAAATATAAAGAAGAAATTGACAAGTTAACTAAAAATGTTGCTATGCTAAGCAATGTTTACGGAAATATGCTTTCGGCAATGAATGTAAACAGAGGTTAAACTAATATTATTTATCCAATAACTAAAACATAAAAGAAAAATAGATTATGGGTGCAACAAATTGTCCGGAAACCCCCCGGCAGCGAATGATTGGAATGATGTATCTGGTACTTACCGCCATGTTGGCGTTGAATGTATCCGTTGACATTCTGAACGCATTCGGGGTAGTAGATGAAACACTTAGAATATCCAATAAAAATATCGAAGGTAAAATTGCAAATGATTATTCCGCTCTAGATAAACAAAAAGCTATTTTAGGAGAAGAAAAAGTTAAAGATGCTGCTGAAAGAGCTCAAAAATTACATCAATACAGCGAAGAAATGATCAAGTATATCAATGATATGAAAATTGATTTACTTCGATATGTTGATGATACCGAATTTGACAAAGAAGGAAACTTAAAAACAGTTAAAACAATTGTATCTAAAGATAATTATGATAAACCTACTGACTTTTTTATCGGAGTTAATAATGATGGAAAAGCATACGAATTAAAGAAAAAACTCATAGAATATCGTAAAAATCTTTTGAGTCTTGTAGATGAAAAAAGACAAAAAGATATGTCAATTGCCATCGGTTTAGATTTTGAATCCCAAAAATATCATACGGCTGACGGTGCAGAAGAAAGTTGGGAATACCACAATTTTTACCATTTGGTAATGGCTGCATGTGTAACCATTTTAAATAAAACAGTAGGTGAAATTCGTAATGCCGAATCTGCTGTATTGAAAGAAATTATATCCTCTATCAGTGCAGAAGACTTTAAATTTGACACTATTGAAGGTCGTGCAATTCCAAAATCTCAAATGATTTTTACCGGAGACTCTTACGAAGCTGACATTATCGTGGCCGCATTTGATTCCAAACAAACCCCTGAAGTATATTATAAAATGGGGGCAGATACTCTGACAGAAGAACAAATTGGTGGTGCAACTCAGTTGCTTGGTGAAAATGGCGTTGTAAAATTAAAAATAGCAGCAGGTGGTATCGGCGAACAGAAATTTGCAGGTTTAATTAAAATTAAAGCTCCTGATGGAACAATTAAACACTACGGATTCAGTGATAAATATATGGTTGTTAAACCAACTGCAACTATTGCAGCTGAAAAGATGAATGTATTATATGCTGCTATACCTAATCCAGTATCTGTTTCAGCTCCTGTTCCCCCAGAAAGAATGAGAGTTTCATTCCCCGGTTGTAGTGCAAAATCAACAGGCGCCGGAAAATATGATGTTACCGTTCCTGAAAGTATGGTGGGAAGAAGCATTACAATTTCTGTTAGTGCTGATATGGGTGGTAAAACTCAAGCATTAGGCGGAACAGAATTCCGTGTAAAACGTGTTCCAGACCCGACTTCTTATATCGGTGGTAATATTTATGGTGGAAAACGTTCAAAACAAGAAATTTTAGCAAATCCGTTCCTTTCAGCCAGAATGGGAGATGACTTTGCTTATGACTTGAGATGGACCATCGCTTCTTACCGTGTTACCTTTGTTACCAGAGGTGTTGAAGATCCTCCAATTGCTGTTGCCGGAGGAAATTTTAGTGAAGCGATCAAATCTAAAATCAATAATGCCGGATCCAACACCATTGTTCAGTTCACCGACATCAGAGCAACTTCTATTGCCGGACAAAGAACTTTAAGAGATTTAATGGTGAGAATTAGATAATCTTAAATTTAAGAATATTATGAAAAAAATTGTTTTATTAACCGCAAGCTTGTTCCTCGCTGTTATTGCATTCGGACAACCCGAAACACCGACTGAACCAACAACAACAGAAGATGGGAGCACCATGACGCAACCTATACGTCCGCCGGTTCAATTAGGGTGGAAATCAGAAGATATCGGTGATTTTTCTGCCCCGGTTAAATATGTCCATCAACGTGAGTCTGATGTGATGTATTACATTACCATCTGGCGTACTATAGACTTGAGGGAAAAGATGAATCATCATCTCTATTTTCCGCAAGATCAACGCGGTACATGGAGAAGCTTAGGACAAGTTATCCTTGATGCCATTGATTTGGAACATCCGGAAAATATGGATGCATTAAGGCTCTATACCGATGAATACTGCAATATACCAAAATCAAGGGAAGAATCTAAAGAAGGTTTGATTCAAAGAAGAACCATCCAAAAATACGACCCGATTACATTTGAAGTTATAGGTGAAGAAGAACTTATCGAAGAACATAAAGCAAAAGAAATTACCTATTATAATGTAAAAGAGATTTGGTTTTTTGATAAAGAGAGATCTTTATTGGATGTTCGTATTCTTGAAATAGAACCCATGATTGAGTATGAAAAGGAACTTAATCTCGGTGCCGGTGCAGAAGGACAAGGTGAAGAAGAAGGCGTGGGCGGCGTAAAACAAAAAAAACGTCTTGGCTATATTATGTATGATGAGCTGAGACCTTATTTGGCACAACAAGATGTATATAATCGAAAAAATAATGCACAACGTCTTTCATTAGATGACGTTCTCACATGGAAACGCGAATTTTCAAGTTTTATATATGCTGAGCAAAATGTCTATGGCGATCGCTATATTAGTGACTATATACTCAACGCACGTGACCAAAAAATCGAATCCGATAAAATTACCGATAAAATTAGAGCTTTTGAACACGAATTGTGGGAATTTTAATCGACATAAAATATTATCAAGGGCAGGTGAAAATCATCTGCCCTTTTTTTGTATTTTTGCTTTTCGTTTTATCATAGTTTAATTGGGAAAAAAATGGAGTATAACTTTAGCGAAATTGAAAAAAAGTGGCAACAGACATGGCGCGAGACAAAAATCTATAAGACTGATGTAGATTTTTCAAAACCAAAATATTATGTCCTAGACATGTTCCCCTACCCTTCCGGTGCGGGACTTCATGTGGGACATCCGCTGGGATACATCGCATCCGACATATATGCCCGCTTTAAAAGACAAAAAGGATATAATGTTTTACATCCGATGGGATACGATGCTTTTGGTCTTCCCGCAGAACAATACGCCATTCAAACCGGTCAACATCCTGCAATAACAACATTGAAAAATGCCGACCGGTATCGCGAACAATTGGATAGACTTGGGTTTTCTTTCGATTGGGATAGAGAATTTAAGACTTCCGATCCAAATTATTATAAATGGACACAATGGGTTTTCTCTCAACTTTTTCATCATTACTATTGTAAAAATGATGAAAAAGCAAAACCAATTTCACTTCTTGAAGAATATTTTTCACTACACGGAACAGAAAACTTAAATGTTTCAGAAAGCTCATCGCTCCAATTTACTGCAGATGAATGGAATAAATACGCTGATGAAGAGAAACAAAATATACTTCTTAACTATCGCCTTGCTTATATTGCAGAAACTTGGGTTAACTGGTGCTCCGATTTGGGATGTGTCTTAGCTAATGACGAAGTTGTCAATTGTCTTTCTGTTAGAGGTGGTTTTCCTGTAGAAAGAAAACGTATGAAACAATGGATTCTTCGAGTTTCTGCTTATGCAGACAGACTGTTGGAAGGACTTAACAGAGTGGATTGGAATGATTCCATCAAAGAAATCCAACGTAACTGGATTGGGCGAAGTGAAGGTGCCTTTATTCAATTCGAACTTAAAAACAGCAAAGAATCATTAGATATTTTCACTACACGACCTGATACTATTTTCGGGGTTAGTTTCATGGTTCTTTGTCCGGAACATCCTTTAATAAATCAAATTACAACGGCAGAACAGAGAAAGTCCGTCAACGAATACATCTGTAAAGCCCTCAATCGTTCCGAAACCGATCGGCAGACGGATGTGAAAAAAATAAGCGGCGTTTTTACAGGAGGTTATGCAATTCATCCTTTTACGAAACAAGAAATTCCGATATGGATTGCGGAATATGTGCTGGCAGGGTACGGAACAGGAGCAATCATGGCAGTTCCTGCTCATGACAGCAGAGATTATGCTTTTGCTAAATTTTATCAATTACCAATTCAGGAAGTGATTTCGGGAGGCGATATTTCTAAAGAAGCATTTGAAACTAAAGACGGAATCTGTGTTAATTCAGATTTTATTAATGGAATGCAGGCAAAAGAGGGTGCTTCGATCGTCATTAAACGCATTTCCGAAATGGGGATCGGATATAAAACCATTAATTATCGACTCCGTGATGCTATTTTCAGCCGTCAAAGATATTGGGGAGAACCATTCCCTATTTATTATAAAAACGAACTTCCCTATACGTTACCTGATGAAGAACTTCCTTTATTACTTCCCCAAGTAGATAAATTTTTACCCACCGAAAATGGAGAACCGCCATTGGGTAGAGCCGAAAATTGGCAAACCAAAGAAGGATATCCTCTTGAAAAATGCACTATGCCGGGATTTGCCGGATCAAGCGGTTATTATCTCCGATATATGGATCCTCATAACGACCAAGAATTCATCTCAAAAAAAGCAAACCAATATTGGGAAAATGTTGACCTTTATGTCGGTGGCTCGGAACATGCCACAGGACATCTGATATACGCACGTTTTTGGAACAAATTTTTATTTGATATTGGAATATGTTGTAAAGACGAACCTTTCAAAAAACTGATTAATCAAGGAATGATCCAAGGACGTTCCAACTTTGTTTACCGAATTGTCGGAGAAAATACTTTTGTTTCATACGGATTAAAAGAGCAATATCAAGTTTCCCCAATTCATGTTGATATTAATTTAGTACGCCATGATGTATTAGATATCGAGAAATTTAAAGAATGGCAACCCGAATTTGCTGAAGCAGAATTTATCTTAGAAAATGGGAAATATATTTGCGGTTGGGAAATTGAAAAAATGTCCAAATCAAAATATAATGTCCAAAATCCTGATGACCTTGTCGAAAAATACGGGGCCGATACATTGCGAATGTATGAAATGTTTTTAGGACCGATTGAATTGGCAAAACCTTGGGATACAAACGGAATTGAAGGAGTTCATAGATTTCTTAAAAAGTTTTGGAAACTATTTCATCAAAATCAAGAATCTCGATTTGAATTGTCGGATGAATTACCTTCACCGGAAGAACTAAAAATCCTGCACAAAACCATCAAAAAAATCGAAGAAGATAACGAACGTTTTGCATTTAATACCGCAGTGAGTGCTTTTATGATCTGCACCAATGAATTACTTGATATCCAATGCAATAAACGTCAAATTCTGGAACCGCTCATGATTCTCTTATCGGCTTATGCCCCACATATTTGTGAAGAGTTATGGCAATTTTCAGGGCATAATGAATCTATCATCACGGCTCCGTATCCGGTATTTAATGAACAATTTGTTTTGGAAAATTCCTATAAATATCCAGTTTCTTTTAACGGGAAAACTCGTTTTCAAAAAGAATTTTCATTACAACTTACCCCTAAAGAGATTGAAGATTTAATTTTGAATGATAATGATGTTAAAAAATGGTTGGATGGGAAGTCTCCAAAAAAAATCATTATTGTTCCAAAAAAAATTGTTAATATTGTAATTTAGAATCCTCTTTTTACTTTTTTTTATCTTTTTTTTCTTCAAAAAGAAAAAAGAATAAGTTATTTTTTGTATCTTTGTAATTCAATGATAGGAAAATTAATCTTCCTATGTACGTTTTTGTCATAAATGACATATCATCTTAGCTTCATGCTTGCTAACGTACACTAAATATCTATTAACTTTAAAACAATTATATTATGAGTATTAAAACAAAAATGTATCATGAACAACAAAAACCCACTATTGAAGAAAAGGCAGAAATGGTTGATTTTCTTTACAAACATCTTGAAAACTTCGGAGATCCGAAAGGAGATATAGAGAAATGTATTAATTATGCGTTAAAAGAGTCTCCGTCATTTGGAGGATTTGTCCTTAGCGGTTATTATGAGAATCAATTAGCTTGCGTTGTTGTAGTGAATAAAACCGGCATGAAAGACTATATTCCGGAAAATATTTTGGTATATATTGCTACACATAAAGAACTGAGAGGAAAAGGGATTGGAAAAGCAATGATGAAAGAAGCGTTAAATAATGCTGAAGGTAATATCGCTTTACATGTTGAGCCGGATAATCCTGCCAGATATTTATACCAAAAGCTCGGTTTTACAAATAAATATCTTGAAATGAGATTTTTAAAATCATAATTATATGGCATATATTACATTAAAGACAAAAAAGCTAGCAGCAAACTTTAATTATTTAGATAAATTATTTAAGAAAAACGGGATTCAGTGGGCCATCGTTACGAAAATGCTTTGTGGCAACAAAAAATATTTAGAAGAAGTATTGAAATTTGATATTCATCAAGTGTGTGATTCTCGGGTATCTAATTTAAGAGCAATCAAAGAGATAAGACCTGATATTGAAACAATATATATTAAACCTCCGGCGAAAAGGGCAATTTCGGGAATTGTGACTTATGCCGATATTAGCGTAAATACAGAAATTGAGACGATTAAACTTATATCAGCTGAGGCGAAGAGACAAAATAAGACCCACAAAATTATCATCATGCTGGAGTTGGGAGAACTTCGAGAAGGAATCATGCGTGACACATTTGTCGATTTCTATAAAGAAGTTTTTCAACTTACCCATATTGAAGTAATCGGTGTTGGTGCAAATCTCTCTTGTTTGTATGGAGTTTTACCTAATCATGATAAGTTGATTCAATTATCTTTATACGCACAACTTATCGAAGCAAAATTCAATAAAAAACTATCTGTTGTCTCTGGCGGTTCTTCCGTAACCATACCACTTATTTTTCAAAAATTACTTCCAAAAGGAATTAACCATTTTCGTGTAGGAGAAACTCTCTATTTGGGAACAGACGTATATCATGACACTCCGCTAAAAAAAATGGAAACAGATGCATTCACATTATATTCCGAAATTATAGAATTGATAGAAAAGCCGAGAATACCTATGGGAGAAATGGGAACCAATCTTGAAGGTAAAAACATAAATTTTGATGAATCTTTAAGAGGAAAAACATCCTACAGAGCCATAATAGACATTGGTTTATTGGATGTTGAACAGAGCCATCTCATTCCCATCGATAATGATATATCCATTGTAGGAGCAAGTTCTGATATGTTTGTAATTGACCTTGGCGAAAATAACAAACAATACAAAGTGGGAGATTTACTTCCATTTCGTTTAGACTATATGGGAACATTACGGATATTAAATTCTAGATATATTGATAAGCGAGTTCAATCATAACTATTTTTTTGATAAACGTTTCGTTCTCCATGTAACTGCCGAACAAATTTTGAGAGTCCCATTTTGTTTTAATTCAATCAGTCATCATCTCTAAAACCCAAATAAAAATTTGGAAAGAAACCCTCCATAAAATAGATGATTAATTGAAAAAATCGTGTAAATTTGCCGAATCATTTAACATGATCAATAAAACCTTCTGTATTGAAGAAGAAAGATTTTATTTTTAATATTGGATTACTCATTTTTCTAAACTTGTTAATCAAGCCTTTTTGGATTTTAGGCATTGATGTCGGGGTTCAGAATAGTGTTGGGGCATCGCAATACGGACTTTATTTTGCTGTATTCAACTTCACCTTTTTATTCAACATGATTTTGGATATGGGCATTACCAACTTCAATAATCGGAATATTGCCCGACACAATCAATTACTAACCAAACATTTATCCGGAATAATCACTTTAAAACTCCTATTAGGAGTTCTTTATATTATTCTTACCATCGGTGGGGCTCTTATTATCGGATATCGAGATTTGCATTTGAAAATCTTGTTGTGGACGGCTTTTAATCAATTTCTAAACACCTTTATCTTATACTTACGTTCGAATATTTCTGCGCTGTTAATGTTTAAAACAGACAGCTTTTTATCCGTATTAGACCGTTTGTTGATGATTATCTTTTGTAGTTTATTACTATGGGGTGGAATAACAGACCGGCCTTTCCAAATTGAATGGTTTATTTATAGTCAAACAGCGGCATATATTATTTCCGTAGTCATTGCATTAATCATTGTCATTAAAAAAGCAAACCCTCAAAAATTATATTGGAATATCACTTTTTTCAGGATGATTCTTAAAAAAAGTTTTCCATTTGCGATCTTGTATTTATTGATGTCATTTTACAATCGTATAGATTCTGTCATGATTGAGCGAATTTTACCGGAATCGATTGCGTCTTTCGAAGCCGGGATTTATGCTTCTGCTTTTCGTCTGTTAGATGCATTAGTGATGATTGCATATCTGTTTTCGGTCATCTTACTTCCTTTATTTTCCAAGATGCTCAAAGATCGGGAAGATTTATCTCCGATTATAAAAACCTCATTTTCCCTCCTATTTTTCTTCTCGGTTACCTCTGTCATACTGCTGATTTTATATAGAATTCCGATATTATCTTTTTTATATAATGAACACATCCATGAAAGTTCAGTAGTATTTCAAATATTAATACCGTGTTTAATTCCCATTTCATTCACCTATATTTTTGGCACATTGCTCACTGCAAACGGGAACATGAAATTGCTTAACATCAGTGCAATTGCCGGGATTTTCGTCAACATGATTGTCAATTTGATTCTTATTCCGAAATTTCATGCAGTTGGCGCTGCCGTAGCGAGCCTTTCGACGCAATCCATTGTGGCTATGCTCCAAATTGTCATCGTCTTTAAATCACTTAAATTGCCATTAAAAGACATTCCTTATCGTAGCTGTCTATTATTTACCGTAACGCTGCTTCCTTTGTCGTACTTCATTTCGCAACTAGAAACGATTAACCCGTTTTTATTATTATTAGGATCTGCTATAATCGCTATTCTTATGGCATTTGCTAGCAAACTGATATCACTACGTTTCATCAAAGATATATTGAAAAAAGCATAGTATTTTCAATTATAAACTCAATTCAACATAAAAAATAAGGAAAAAAGGAAAAATATATTTTTTATTTCAAAAAAAATATTAACTTTGCCCCCTAAAACAAGGTGCTTACATATAGGATATAATATTTATGAATTTAAAAAGATTAGTTTACTTCCTTTGCATCCTTCTGATCTCTTTTGTGGTAACTGTACCATTGGAATCTTGTAAACCTTCTTATCGAAACTTCAGGAAAATTTCGAAGAAAAAAAGGATCAAAATTAAAAGGTATAAATATGCAAAGACACATCGTAAAAGAATTAGCAAGCACCCGGTACCTATTAACACTAAATATATTATAAAAACTCAACGAAGGTCTTCGTATAATTTTTAGCGTATATTTACACATTCTCTTTTTATTAATTAGAAATAATATATCGAATCAACTGACAATGATGCTGAATATAAAATATACACTTCTCATTTTATCATGTATAATTTTAAGTTATACCGTATCTGCACAACCTACAGACACCACATTTAAAAAACATATCGGGGGCCCTTATCCCGTAATTGAAGATACTACTACCGAAACCGAAATTGACTCTTTGGGTTTTTATTTAGAAGAAGAAGAAACCTATAATTTTGATGATGATATTGATAACAATGCTTCGATGATATTTTCCTATTTCGAATGGATGCCCGGTTTTGGATTGTATGAGAGTTTTGATGTTTTGTCCACCCATTATCGCCATACGACTCCGGTAAAAGCCGATACGTTGATTCTCGGAAATTTCTGTACTCCTGCCAAATACAGAGTCACCTCTAATTATGGAAGGAGAAGACGCAGGATGCATTACGGGGTTGATTTAGGTTATCCGACAGGGACACCAGTAGTGGCAGCATTTGATGGGATTGTCCGTATTTCCAAAAGCAATGCCGGTGGTTATGGAAATTTGATTGTAATTCGTCACGATAATAATTTAGAGACTTATTATGGCCACCTTTCAAAACGAATGGTAAACCCCGGTCAATTGGTTCGTGCCGGAGACACTATCGGATTAGGCGGAAATACAGGACGTTCATACGGAAGTCATCTTCATTTTGAGACCCGCTATTTGGGAACTCCTTTCAATCCAGCCAAAATTATTGATTTCAATAACTTTAATTTAATTGCAGACACTTTATACACAAGTGGAGAAGCTGTCAAAGTTTCCACACCGCCAGTAGCTAAAAAAGTCGAAACTTCCCCTGCAAATAATAAAGTATATCATCGTATTCGTGATGGAGAGTCTTTATCCACCATTGCAAGAAAATACCGCACCAGTGTTTCTGCCATCAAACGTCTTAACGGACTTAGGAGTGACTTTATCCGTGCCGGCAGAACCTTAAGAGTTCGGTAATCCTCATAATTTTCCATTGTTGTTCGAAAAGACAAAGAACAAACAAGTAAAAGTGCTTGATAATCAAATAGCAGAAAATTCTAAAATTAATCGCGTAAATATAAGAGGTTTTACGGAAGAAGGGCTTCTTTCAGTAATTGTTCTTTAAAGACGGCGGCATCAATGGGAACAACGCCGGCATATTCGCATACAATTCCACCCGCAAGATTGGCCATTGCCGCTACCGTAGTTGCCGGAATTCCCGCCAACAGAGACAATGTTGCCACCGAAATCACAGTATCGCCTGCGCCGGACACATCGCCAATTTTACGTAAAAATGCCGGATAACTGCTAAAGTTGTCCTTTTGACGATCATAAATAGCAATTCCCCGCTCAGAAAGAGTGGTCATCATATAATCAATATTCATTTTATGGGCAAAATTCTGCATCAATTTATGGATTTGTTTCAAACTCAGGGTTTCATCATCTTGAAACAAACCATCTTTAAGTTCTTTTAAGTTGGGTTTGAAGAGAGTTACGCCTTGATAGTGATGAAAATTGCGTTTTTTCGGATCTACTGCAATCACAATTTGTTTGCTTCGTGCCAATGATACTATGTGGGCAATCGTCTCTTGAGAGAGGAGTCCTTTGTCGTAATCTTCAAAAATAATG
>Ga0116193_1002974_pt1 | contig 12461 bp, 13 predicted proteins | sample AD_UKC115_MetaG_FD_89892 | JGI IMG/M metagenome (GOLD analysis project Ga0116193, IMG submission 89892) | Active sludge microbial communities of municipal wastewater-treating anaerobic digesters from Hong Kong - AD_UKC115_MetaG | ecosystem: Engineered > Bioreactor > Anaerobic > Digestate... | reverse complement strand
TGCCGAAGACCCGCGCGTTGTCGAAGACCCGCGCGTTGTCGAAGACCCGCGCTTTGCCGAAGACCCGCGCGTGGCCGAAGACCATCGCGATGCCGAAGACCCGCGCGTTGTCGAAGACCCGCGCGTTGTCGAAGACCCGCGCGTTGCCGAAGACCCGCGCTTTGCCGAAGACCTGCGCGTCGTCGGAGACCCAGCAGTCACCCTCTTGGGTGAGGTTCCCCTCGGATTCGACCCAACCCCCAAGGTCGCCCTCCTTGACCCCGCAGCTAGGGATATCGCGTAACGCACGAATGCGCCGCAACCCACTCCCGTTGGTTTCGTCAGTCAGCTCATATTTCATGATATTGCCCCTTCCATTTCTTTTCTTAGTCTTGACCACATGAGGTTAGTGGTTTCACGAGTGCCCGCCATTCCCACGAAAGCAGCATAATCATTCTTAATGACTGCCTCACGCACTTTCGTTGCGGAGAGCCTCTCGAGGGAATCTTGACTGTCGTTATTCCGTTCGCCCGAACAAACCTTTACAATCTTATCGAAATTGTACAATTTATGGTTATATTTTTCAAAGTCAACAGCGATAAAGTCGACATCTCCAACAAGAGTTATTTCAGTGAACCCTTCTTTTTGAAGAATGGACATAATGTCAAACATTCTGGAACACTTCTCTGATCGGATTCGAACAATGTCTCCCAAAGCGTCAGTTGCATGTTGAAGCTTATGTTCAAATTGCAGCGGATTGCGGGAGAGTCGAAGTTTCTTGGTTTTTGTGGACGGCTTTTTGATTGAATTTAATACGCCGTCATAACTTGGGCTTAAAAACAGCATGGGAACGGCGTTGTTTTGATCCGCGATTTCACGCATTTTGAGCGCGAGTTTACGGTGTCCTAAAGTGACCGGGTTTAGTCTTCCGTAATTCACTACTGCTTTCATGGTATCAACCATACCAATCTTTCACCAAAAAGTCAATAGTTTTCAATACAGTAGGAAAAATTCAATGGTGGGAGCAACCCAACTTTTCTGGTTGCTCCCACCATTTTTGTGATTTGAGGCTATTCTCAAAACTTGTTACTTGTTCTGACCTGGAATCACCACAGCGCTATTCGTTCCCCAACAAGAGTACCCAGCGGGAAGCGTATACTTGCTCTTAATGGCTTCCTCAACCAAATCCATACATTGTGAAACGATGACATTTGGGTCGCGTGAAACCGAATCAGCGAGAGCCTTGTTAGCCCGAGCTTTAGCCTGAGCAGTCAACTCAGCCTGTTGAGCAACGCGGGTTTGGCCAACCTGAGCCTGGTAAGCATTCAGCTTCTCTTGTGTGGTTTTAGAAAGCGACAAAAGGCTGAGCGTCACCGAGTTGATTTTGATTTGCGCTTTACCGTTATTTGATGCGGCCAATCGCGTGTTCATTTGACTGGTGATTTCTTCAGAGAACTTGTCAAGATTGGGCGCCGCTCCAATTTTCATGTTGTCTTGAGCCTCGTTAGCGGCGACATCAACCTGACCAAGCGGGTTATAGGAGCCAAGAACATCGTTCAGAACGCTCTTCAACTGTGTAACGACCAACGCATGTCGAATTGTTTGATTAACATCATCTGAACGGTAATTCTGGAACAAAGTGGAAGCCTCACTCGGCTGAATCTGCCAACGAATAGTAATGTTTGCACAAGCGATTGAGCCGTCGCCGATACGAACCTCAATACATTCATTACCGGCAAAATCATCCGGCTGAATAGCGGCATCCATGATGTTCACCTTATGCCAAGGGAGCTTCAAGTGAGGCCCAGCGGTAATGTCGCGGCCAGTTGGACGACCGAAACTCGTAATGATTCCAACATCCTTAGTACCCACGAAAGTAACCATACTCATGAGAATGACAAAAACGCCCAGAATAGCGGTTGAATAACCGCCCATCTTGAGCAACTCGCCAATTTTACGGCGCTCTTTTTCAACGTCGAGAAGCGAAGAATAAAGCGGCTGGTCTGAATCTTTTTTGGAGTTATTCCGCTCCTTCAAGATTGCGTCGACATCAGCGACCTTAGAACGACCCACAAAATACAAAACGGCGGCAATCAAAAGAAGAATACTACCCACAATTAGATTGAACATGTTGCTCCTATCTTATAGAAATGGATTAAACTAACACGGTAATTATAACCTTCAATAGATAGATTGTCAACATTTAATCAAAAGTGATTTAAATAACAAGAATATAGCCTAATAAGTTTGTTTCAGCAGAATGTCATAAAAAGGATCAAAGCCACTCATCGGGAACATAAACTTGATCCGCCTTGAATTTCAATGACTCAAATTGTCTGTTCAAAATCTTTCTGTTACGACTAATAATCCTAAAAGCAACAATTAACGGAATAACGAGAGCACTCATAAGAATTCCAAATAATAACGCCGATTTTGAAAAATATAAAGCAATCAGTAGAACCATTCCAACTAACAAAGCTGGAAGAATCAAGCTACGATAATCAGTGAATCGTGAAATCAGTGTTCCATCGTTAAGTTGTTCGTCCATATTCAATGATCCAGAAGTTTCCATAAGTTCATTTAATGAACATTCTTCTTGGTAAGTGGGTTCAACCCAGCCGTTATAAAGCGCGCGTTGGCGCGCTTCATCCATTTGGTTTACTACTGAGTTAAAACGAAACCATTCAAAAAGTCGAATCGTAACCCAGACACAAATAAAGAAAACAACTATGGTCCACATGGTTTACATGGCTCCAGGATCTCCATTAGAACCCTTGTTCTTAGGTTCAGAAACACTATTGCTTTTATCGACCTTATTTTCAGTCTTACTTTCTACCTTATTGTTGTTCTTGCCAGCATCAGCAGAGTTCTCGTCAACCGAATTTTTAGTACCAGTGGAGCCAGATTCGTCCTCTGGATAATAAGCAATACTGCTTGATTTCCATCTCGGCTCACTACTTAATTTTGGATCAAATGTTCCAAATTTTTCTTTATTGTTTCTTAATACTCGTTTAATGAAATTCCACAACAATAAGATTAAGCCCGCCAACAATAACAGTGGAACAATGGAAAGTATGAAAACAATCGTATTGGAAACCGAACTGGCGCTCTCATCACCAACATTAGCCCAAAGTTTGTCCCACCAGCCCATTTCCTCAGTTGTTGGTTTAGCTTCAGCTGATTTTTTGGTGACTAATTGTAGAACAACGGTTGAATTCTTTACTTGGTTGTTCATACTGTTTAATTGTTCCTGCAGGCTCGCGAGCTCGCTCTTCCTGGCGGAGATAGAATCTTCGATTCTGAGAACCTCGTCAATATTTTTCGCGTTTTTTAGTAAACTCTCCAAAGTCTGAACAGATTTAGTCAAACTTTCAATCTTCCCTTGTGTTCCAACAATCTCAAGAGTAACCTCATCAGAACTGGAATTCTTCATCAAAACTTTCCCAAGTTTTTTCAAATCAGTCAAAGTTTTCTCAAAATTATCGCTTGGAACAGTGAACACAATAATGGCATAATCACCAACAGTTGGAGTGTAATAACTTGGACTAGAAGAAGAATTAGAATATTTATCAGACCTATAATCATTGCTACTACTCGAAGCAGTATAGTCAGATGAAACACCAATCTCAACATTCTTAACACGAGACTCAAGTCTAACAATTTCTCCATTCTTATCAGAAATCAAAGCTCGCGCTTCATCAACCTTCTTGTTAACATTCTCAACTTGAATGGTTACCCCACCATTACGAATAAACTTCCTACCATCTGGAGCGTCGGCGGGTGTTGCCGAGGGGTCTCCCGCTTTACTTTCCGCAGCTGATTTAGATTGCGTCCCACCAGAATAGTCCACATTGTCGGGTGGTTCACTGCTGGACGAATTAGTCGGAGAAGAATCAACAGCTAGACTATTCAGTGAACGGTTATCCCCACCATAATAACTACTAGAACGGTCGGTGTTCTTCATGACAAGATTACTGAAAATCATTAAACCAAACAGAATCAGAACAAAAATTCCGAAATTTTTTACATTCTTGTTTTTAAGAACATTTCTATTCATAATGAACAACTCGCGATCTTTGGAACAGTACTCAACAACTGAGAATTATACCAAACAATATCGCTGGATTATTTTTCCCAAAGAAACTGGAACGAGAGTTTTTGCTACGCCGGTTATATTTCCATCCAGCAGCCCAGCAAATAATCAGAGTGCTCCGAAAACTCAGCATTCTTCAAGAAACACTGTCAGTCTAACACGGCCAAACAAAACCTTCTCAAGGACTACTGGATAACCCACCAACCTTAAAGCGTCAGCAATTTTATCCTCATGACCCTTAAAACTTGAATTATTAAAAGTAACCCATTTCTTGTTTTGATTTAAGCCATTTTTGATAATTTCAACAATCTCAGAAAGGGCGGCAGAATAATCTTCTCCACCATTCATTGGAATTATTAACTCTAACTCACCTTTTGGGCCAGAAAGAACAAAAAGTTTACCTGATACATCAAGTTCAACTGATACATCGTATAAATCCTGTAATGAACCTTGAGGATCATTATCGCCATTTGGTTCATTAACTGTTTCACTATTATTATCCATACCGAAACTATCAGCGCCAACAATATGTCATTATGGAAGATTGATTTCCATGAACTTTGGTCGGCCGCGACGATAATCAGCAATAACTTTTTTGCCGTCAAGATTATTCCGAGAAACAGTAATAAGAGTTTTTCCGGAGGATAGCTCCAATTCTGGGTGAGCCAAAACAGTGTAAGTAACATCCCCCGTGGTCATGTTACTGGGAGATTTGAACAACTCAGTCTCAACAAAAGAACCAAAGGGTGTAGACCCACGCAAAGACACCACAGTATCGCCCAAGAAGTCATCCTTTTTTGTAACCAATGTGACACTACCGTCGGCATTCTGAAAACTACTGAAAGATGCCGATACTCCACCCGCCGCGGCATGAATAGGCTTAGCAGCATCCGCGTTCATTACCCATCCAGTACCATTCCAATATTCCCATTTAGCGGGATCAGAAATGTTCTTGTTTCGGGAAACATACAATTCGCGGCCAAATTCCAGTGGAACCAGTGACTGCTTTGTTCCATAAACATAAGTCCAACCATCATTACTGTCAAACATTGAGGCGCCCCATTGTGGGCGGTCAACCGGCTTAAAATAAGTGGAGGGCAGCATGGTCCATTTCTTGAACTTCAGAGCATTGTTTTCAAATTCCAAATGAGCAATACGGGTTCCCTCAAGTTCTGGAGTTCCCTTAAAATGGTTCACCTGTTGAACAAATACCAACAACTCATTCTTCACGAATTTTCCAGAAATGGGCCAAAAATAAGTAAAACCATTATTCTCATCTGGAATGACATTCGCTTGGAACTTCATACAACCCTTATTTAGTACGGCAAAAGAGTTATGTGGAAACTTGTGGTTCTTTACTCGGGTTCCCTTTAAGCGGCCCTGGACCGTGTCACCAAACATGAACACAACACCATCTTTATTGGTTTTGACTGTAGATACCTGATCCGCCGCGGCCCAGCGGCGCTTCAAAGAAGTTAGTTTTTTGAACCAACCTTGAGCCGTGGTGGGCGCCGGCACAGAACACTTTGATTTATTGTTCAAAACTTTAGTACTAACCACTGAGGTTGAAACCAATGATTCAACCTTGGCGCTTGAACTCTTCATGGTGGTAACAAAAATAAAGCCGCCGATCATGAGGACAGCCAGGATAAAAGTTACTGAGATTTTTCGCATATGTTGAACATATACATATCATGATCAACAACAATTCAACCCGAAACTGCATGTTTTTCAAAATTTTCTGCATAATATGTAACAATATATGGCACAAATTACTATTCTGAGTATTAAAAATCAACAATATGAAACAGTAGCACAAGAGAACGAGCCATTATGTGAAAGAATTAAATTGGAAATGATTAACGCTTATTATTGCTTATTGATCACCATCAGGTATCAGTTGCCTTAGGCGATCAGAACACCCTGACAGTGTAAAAGTACTTTGAGCGACTAGTATTCTCAACATCAGAGACCGTAATGTTGTAATCGCCCGTAGTGAGCATGTTCGGCATCTGCCATACAAGAGTAGGCATCGCATAACCATCAACTACTGGAAGAACCACAACCGTAATATTCTTACCGTTTGGACCAATTACTGAAACTTTAGCGGCGTGAAGATCCGCCGAGGCGTTACCTGTCGAGAAAGACCAGCGGCCAACACTGTCAACCAGTTGGGCGGGGAAGAATCCAGCCGTGGGCCAGCTCGTGAACTCGGGAACACGCTTAGCGAATGAGCCTTGACCGCCCACATACAAACTGTAACCATTAGTGGTTGATCCAACGCCGACATTTTTCAAGAATGGCCAGAAAAGCCAGCGGCGGTGAGTGACACCCTCATTCAGACCGCCAGGCTCAGCCAATTGTTCCATGATGTTATCACCAACGCTCTTATTGGCATTAGTAAGATTAGTGTTACTGTTCACTGAAGCTGTATCGCCAATACGATTCCAACATGAACCAGCATTGGCTCCAGCCATGAGCGCCGTGTTTTGAGCCATGATGTTGTAATTTTCAGAAGTTTTAATCATCTGCAGGCCGCTCAATCGGCGCACATAATTCAGAGCTTTAACGGTTGCTTTCTCAACTTTTGGATCTACACTGCCAGCGTTACATTTGTTCACGTCGCCATTGAAAACAAGTGACTGACTAAATGCTGGTTGAAAATCTTTCTTGAAACTTCGCGCAATTGCTTTCTTGTTCCACGGGTTTAGTGAACCCGCCGCCCGCGCATAGCCTCGAGAGAAACGGCATTCTTTCATTCGGGCAGTCGATTTGTCACAAACAACATTCTTGGACTCAGTAACATTAGTTCCATTTGCGAGATTAGTCGCATGAGCGGGAGTTGTAATCATAAGATTGCTCCCAAGAAGGAGGCCGATCAGAGCAACACTCATCAAGAACTTTTTCATCATTTTCACAATCCCACTTTCTTTCAATCTCACTCTAATAGTATACCAAAGCAAAGCGCGAAACGCTACTTTTTTGTGGAAATAATCAGTGACATTTAGGTTACAAATGCAACATGAAATAGAAATGTTTGTAACTATTGCTAAGGCGTTTAAATCGCTTCTCCCAGAATAATCTGTAACCCTACATAATCACGCCGATCAATCCTAAAACCCTGGGAGAAGGCGGTTTCCGGCGGTTTCAGAGAGGTTCCCATCAGTAGTCAAACTGATCCTCCGGATAGGCCGGTTTTGGGCGGCGTCAGCGCGGCGGCCAACAACGAATCTGAACCATGAGAAATGTTCACTTCACTATTAACAAAATTGGAATCAGTGCTAATTGGAATCAGTATTAATAAGTGTCGCCAGATGTTCCAGCGCGTGCGTTCCAAAGAGCGGTTACTTCTGCAGCCGTTAACATCAATATCGTTCAAATGATTTTTGTGAAGAAGAAAACCGCAATAAATTTATTACAAAAACGCTGCTGTTCAATAAATCGAACTTCTCAATAATCAATCCTGGAGAACCTTGAGATGGGCCAAACAACAAATTCAACTGTTCCAACAATGTTACCCATGGGAACAAATCCTCCGTTCTTATCATTAGTGTGATACCTGGAATCACTTGAATTATTGCGATTATCTCCCATAAGCCAGACCTTATTCTTTGGAACAGTTACATCAAATGGAATGTTTCCAAGATCTCCATTTTTTACATAGGGCTCATTAAGTTTTACACCATTGACTTTAATACCAACACTGTCAGAAGTAATATGATCCCCAGGCAGGCCAATAACGCGTTTGACAAGAAAGTTTTTTGAGCTGTCAACGCCGAAACTTTCCAAAATGGCTTTATAAATCGGTGACTTACCAGGTTCTGTTCGCAGCCAACTATCTGGATCAGAAAAAACAATAATATCACCACGATCAATGTTGGAAGGTTTAACCACTAAAAGCCTATCTCCAGGTTTAAGTGTTGGCTCCATTGATTGCGAGGGTACTGAGAAGAACTGTAGGACAAAACTGAACATTAGAAAAGTGAACAGCCAAGCTGTAATTAATTTCAGACCCAAAACACTTATTTGCGATTTGTTTGGGCGCGATGGCCTATTTATTGTGGGCAAGAGTTTTGTCTTACTGGATGACTTGTGTTTCGGTTGAGTGTATATGTGAGTTTTAGTCTCAACGGGAGTTGGTTCAACGGACGCTAGGGTGTTTATCTTTGCGTCTGTGTTAAATTGAGCATGGCGGCCGCAATAAGGCTCTGGTGAAGAATCAGTATTCTCGGTATTCATAACACCAGCGGTGTCTATCTTAGTGTTGTTTAATTCAGTGCTCAATTTTCACCCACGCCACAATGGATTAAAGGGTGGATAATAAACAACAGTGGCACCATTCTTTGTAATCGTTATTCGGCGGACTTTGTTTTTCTTTTTGCTCAACAAAATGGGGGAAACTTGTTTGAATAGTTCAAATACTCCATTAACAAAATAATCCGAATGGATAAGTCGATCTAATGGTGTCGCTAATTCTTCTTTTTCCACAATTCTCTTAAATTGGTCAAGAACATTGCGCTCATATAATGGATCTACTTCACTGAGGCCATATTCAAGAACTGTTGTCATACATTTTTCGCAATAGGTTGAGTGTTTTGGCTCTGTACGCCAATCATAAATATCAAAATAATGTAACCTTTCTGAAAGAGTTTCAAAACAATTAGGGCACCCGAACTCAATAAATCCGGAGGCTAAATTGGTCAAATAAAAGCTTAACGCTATTCGTCTTGTTTTCTTGAGCGTTTCAGAGTCAGCGGGTGGGTTTTGGGATTTCCATTCAATAATACATATGGTGGGGAACATCGTGGGAGCGGTGTTGTTCTTGGTGCGTGGACTACTCACCAGAAAGAATTCAACTTTTGAACATAAGCCGACCACGGCGGATGCTTGAATATCGGCGGCATAAATGTTTCCTGTTAAGTCAAAATTTGTCATTGTTTATTCACCATTGTTTCAACTGTATCTTTAGTGATTGTGATTTTCTGGATGTTGTTTCCTGGAGTGTTAATCAAAATGTGAAAATCTTCCAACATTGTAGCAACAGATAAAACAAAATCATCAAGATGAACAATTAAATCTAACGGCGACACAATAGCTTCTTCACTAACTACAATTCTTAAGTCAGATTGGCCATCGACTAATGCGAAATTATTGTCCCGCCTTTTCGTAATTAAACTATAGTTAAGAACTTGTTTACCGCAACCCCCACAACATACTTTTAAACTGTCAAGATCTGGGGAGCGGAATTCCTCTCGAACGAGAGAATGGCATGAATAGCAAATTAATCTTAGACGAGGCTCAATTAAATTGAAAATAAAAGTCATTTTCTTTTGTGAGCTATTGGATACAGTGTTATTATTATCGTTGTCAAAAACTTCCCTTTCAAAAAAATAAATCACATAAAGCATAACGAGAAGGGGAAACGCCGCTATCAAAAACAATAATCGATGATAAAACGATCTTGGCGCATAGACCTGTTGACATGGCAAATTGGACATCTTTCACCAGGTTGTTCGAAGATAGAGTATTAACGTCCATAGTCATTTTTTATGGTCTCAATTCTTAGTTTTCGAGGGTGAGGTAAGAACTTTCACCGCAAAAGTATCTTTTATCTTTAAACAGGCTCTTTAACGGGTTCAGTACTGGGCGCTGGCGCGACGGGTTCACGAAGAGGTTCAGTACTGGGCAGTGGTTCAAATTCCACTTCCCGAGGATTAGCGCCAATGTTTCCCATCGTTATGTCCCCTTCGTAAAAATATTGTTCATAGTCATTATACCACAATAGCTCAGTTAAGTCAATCAGTTAAGTCAAAATGAAGCAATCCTCTTCATTTATTAATAATGAAGCCATATGATTAAGTTTTAAGAACCGGCCTTAAGCTCCGTTACGCACAAAAACATAACAATGAGCACAAAGTCACGCGCATTTTCTGATAGTGCGGAGACCAATCTTGTCGGCTTTTTGAAAATTCTTGAACTTAACTGAAACGCGGGCACCCATAACAGCGTTTTTGCTTTTAACATGAGATAATCCCAAAGCGTGACCAAACTCATGAGTAACAACATGAGAATTCACCCAATTTTTCGACCGCGGCGAAGTTGAATTATAAAATTCAGTATTGAAAGCAACCACAGCTGAAGTAATAACATCCGCAGGCGCAGCAGTCCCAGAAGTTGGTTTCGCTGCGCCTGCTTTCCCACTTAAAGCCGAAAATTGCTCTGGAGTCCTGAAAATAACAATAATGCCGGGACTAACCCAAGAGGGCGAAGCTTGTTGGTGCCCAGCATAAACAAACGGAATCCCACTGTCTTTAGCGATGCGGGGAATATGAGCGATAATGGCATTTTCAAGGCAAGCCGGAGCCTGGGTCGGGTCAATATAAATGGGAATACTTCCACGACAAGCAGACCAACCCATAGGTTTCCCATCTTCGCTTACCCACATTGGGCGCCAATCTTCACCAGTTTTACCCGGGAGAATTGATTGTGTAGTTGGCAACTGAGCATTAGCAGTAACTGGCACCATTACTGAGACGGAAATCATGAGAGTAGTGAAACCGATAACAAACTTTCTGAACATTTTTCATCCTTAAAGAAGAAACAATCTAACCAACTGAGTATGTACACAGTATAGCACAAAGTAAAACCCGCCAAGGCCGAACAAGGCTTAGGCCAATTAAAAGTTTGGAATACAGCCGGTGTCCACTCTATGGTTATAATTTCAACAAAAATTCCTCATGGGATGCTCGTAGAGTATGAAAAACAAATTGAATTTTAATCCAAGAATCATTATCAATAAAGAAATAAAACAGCTAGAGGCAGCGCGGCGCCAGGACACTAAAGAAATCTGAGTCAGTGAATAGAACAAAAATATTAATCAATTATTTATTTTTAATAATAATTATTTTTCATAAACATAAATGTTTTGGTTGATAGTTCACTTTTAATTCATGTTCTTATTATCAAAGAAAAGTGAAATAAAGTGAATTCAATAAATAATACAAAAACATTCTTAATATATTTGAAAATCTTTTGGATGACATTATGGCGACTATTCATATTAACATTCATAACAATGGGGGAGCTCCAATTTGAGGTTAAAATAATCCTCTCCATTATCATTTCACTGTTTGTATCTGGAGTAATTGTTTACGGAGCAAACACTGACATTAAAACATTCCCAATAATAAAACTGTTAACAAAACATGAAATCTTTAGCCCATTAGAACTTAAGGCGCCGCAAACAAAAACAACCCAAAAACAAGCAACACGCGCGGGAGCAATAACAGGTTTTGAACCTCGAACACTTGAAAAAGTTCCATATATAAAAATGGAATGTATGTATGGGGATCCAGGTTTTGGGTTAAACAACTCCAATTTCAGCGATAAAGCAATAAAACTTGGAACTGAAGGCGAACTGAATTTCGCCAAAGTATTACAATGGACCGGGCTCATAACACGCTTTAAAAGTTTTTGGTCCGTTGGAATGCCATCAAGGAACATTCTCGCCCAAAGGATGGTTAATTTTGAAAGCGACATTGACTGTATTCTTTTCAATGGCAGGACAGTATGGTTGGTTGACTTGAAAAATTACAAGAGTGGAAACCTTGAATATAGGAACTATGGTTCCCGATTAAGAGGCGTGGACTTGGATACTGGATCAACAGTTGTTGACAGAGAAATGTCTCAGAACATGAAAATGGCTGACGAGATTTTCCGAAACCATTGTAATAAGTTGGGTTATATAGTTAAAAGCCGGGTTGTTTTCATGCCAACTAATCTTGGTGCAGCCAAACTAAACAAAGTGTATTGGCCGGGTCGTATTCCAGCGGTTAATTTGACTGATTTTTTGCAAGAGATTTCAAATGAACCTCAGATACCAGCAGATTTGAAAAGCTCTTTTATTTCAGATGTTTATAAACTTTTGAAATAATTGGCTCTATTTCATAAACTTATAACTAGGAAAAGGGCAGAAGACGGCAATTTGATAAATTATTATTATTTCTTGTTTAAAAGACGGAGCTGGGGCGGGCGCGTAATTCACAACCAGAGGCGCAGTTCATAAAGCTTGTCCCTGAAAACTCAATATTCTTTCAATATTCCAGAAAACCCTAAGCGCCCTTGGCGGAATAGACGAAAACCCGCTATACACACTATTCGAACCAGAGGAAAAAAGAGAATACCCGCCCTCGGAATAAACAAAATCAATTAAAGAAGTTTCAATTAGAAGGGCCTCCAGCGGAGAATATTTTTTATCCAAAATACCAGCTAAATTTTTAAGGCCGCCGGGCAAATTGCTGGAAACACCGGCTGATTTTAAACTGTTCCCGCACCAAACATGATAAAAGTCGCTCGACGTGAAATTCGGCTTTGGAAAGCCGATAAGTTC
>Ga0116193_1002972_pt1 | contig 12463 bp, 4 predicted proteins | sample AD_UKC115_MetaG_FD_89892 | JGI IMG/M metagenome (GOLD analysis project Ga0116193, IMG submission 89892) | Active sludge microbial communities of municipal wastewater-treating anaerobic digesters from Hong Kong - AD_UKC115_MetaG | ecosystem: Engineered > Bioreactor > Anaerobic > Digestate | place... | reverse complement strand
GGTGACGAGATTGCCGTGACCGTCGTAGCGGTACTGACGCACCACGCCCGGCTGACCGGCGCGCAGCGTGATCGTCGCCGTGGTCAGGCGCTGCAGACCGTCGTAGCGGAAGTCCTCGTGCACATAGCCGCCTTCCGAACGGTCCTCGCGGCTCTGCATGTTGCCGATCGGGTCGTAGTCGTAATGCAGATCCTGGACTGCGCCGCCGCCGGTGACGATCGCGCGCAGGCGGCCCGTCGCCGGGTCGTATTCACGCGTCGTGGCGAGGCGGTCGTTCGTGCCGCGCCGCTCCGCAGTGACCTGGCCACGCGCATTCATCGCCTGCACGGCGTAATACGGCGCGGCGTTCGGTGCGTAGGCGTCGCGTACCGCCGTGAGATAGCCCTGCGCGTTGTACTCGTTCTGCTCGCCGGCCGGACTCAGTCGATCGCCCTCGAACAGGCTCTGGAAGGCGCGGCCAAACTGGTCGTAGCGGCTCGTCTGCCGGTACGCGCTGCCCGAGACGTTGCTCTCCTGACCCACCTCGCGGCCCAGTTCGTCGTAGCGATGCTGGCGCGTGTAGGTCGCGCCGCCATCCTGGCCGCTGACCAGATCGAGCTGGCCGAGCCCGTGCGGCGCGGTGTCGAAAGCCCAGGTCGTCTCGGCATCGGCCGGACCGCTGCAGCCACTCTGGCGATAGTCGGTGCGGCTCCACAGACGGCCGAGTCCGTCGTAGCGCGAGCGCGTGCAACTCGTCGCGGTATAGCGGCGCACTTCCTCGCCGAGCGCGTCGAAGACGTAGTTCCACTCGCCGGCGTCCGGGTCGCGCATCCAGATGCGCCGACCGAGATCGTCGTAGCGTGCCTCGCTCGTGATCACCTTGCCCTCGGCGCTGCGTCGCGTGGTCGCGATCACGTTGCCGGCCACGTCACGGGCGTAGCTCAGCACCGAGCCGTAGTGGTCGATCACCTCCACCACCTCGCCGAGCGCGTTGTGCCGCTCGCGGCGCGTCTCGCGTACGCCGCCCTGGTTCGGCGGCATCGTCGCGGTGGTCGTCAGACCGTCGTAGCGGAACTCGGTCGTGCTGCCGTTCGGATGGTCGATGCGGGTCGGCTGGCCGAGCGCGTTGTAGTGCGTGGTCGTCCAGTGGCTCGCACCACTGCCGACCGCGGATGTCATGGGCGGGGCCGTGGCGAACGGTTCGGATACGCGATACGGACGGCCCAGCTCGTCGTAGGTCTTGGCCACCGCGCTGTATTCGCCGGCCTGGAAACCTTCGCGGACACGCAGCACTTCGCGGTCGAGGCGATCGAAGTAGGTCCACGCGGTCGGCGCGCCGGCGGTCACGGCCTGCAGGCGGTATACCGCGCCGGCAGGGCAAGGCACCGCGTCGCCGCCATGCGCCGCGGCCTGGCACCAGCGGTAACTAGTGGTCACCGCCGCGCCGCCGTTGTTGCCCTCGAAATACTTGCGGCCGAAGGCGCCGTAGGCGGCCATGCTGACCAATCCGTTTGCCCCCGTGGTCTGCACGGGATTGCCCCACGCATCGCGCCGCTCGACCTTCGCGACCACCCGCTCGGTCGTGCTGTTGCCGTTCCAGAACGCGGCGGAGGTCATGTCCGCGAAGATGCCGTCGGCATCGAAGGCGGTGCGCGCGTAGCGCTGGAGGGTCGTCTCGCCGGCCGGGTGGAAGGCCATGTTCGCGGCACCGAGCGTGCGGCACGCCGCCTCGCCGACATCGCGGCTGCAGGTCGACGACTGCGTGCGGTTGCCGTACGCGTCGTAGGTGTAGGTCTTGATCAGCGCGAGATCGGGTGCGGCATCCGGCTGCAGGCGCTCGACGCTGAGCTGGCCGGTCTGCGGGTCGTAGTCGAAGCTGCTGACACGTGTGACGCTCGACGTGACGCCGCCGTCGTTTCGCGTGGTGGTCACGCTGCTGCGCCGTAAGCGCCCGAGCAGCCAACTCACGCCTTTGTTGTCGTAGTCGTTGCGCGTGACGACCGTGCGGATCGTCGCGCCGTTGGCATCCGCGTTCGTGGTCGTCGAAGTGAGCAGATTGCCGAACGGGTCGTAGGTCATGCCGCTGGTCGATTCGGCGGCGATCTGCGCGCCCCTCAGATCACGGCTGACCGAGTTCGACGAAGTACGCAGGACCACGATCGGCTTCAGCGCGCCGCCGCCCTGCTCGCGCGACTCGTAGACATCGGTGCTGCGGTTGATGACGATGCGGCCCGGCGCCGCATCGTCGTCGGTCCAGGCCGGGCCATAGGCCATGCAACCCGGCGCCTCGGCGCCGCCCGCGCACGGGTCGGCCCAGCCGGCCGCGGTCACGGTCACCGTCTCGCGCGGCAGGCCGGTAAGCGGGAATGCCTGGTAGTACGCGGTGCGGGTCTCGATCCGGTTGCGCGTATCGAGCGTGTAGACCCGCTCGAAGCCGAGCGAACCGCGCCCGCCACCCTGCATGCGGAAGCCGGCATAGCGGTAACGGACCTCGGCGGTCGCGTCGGGGTTGTTTTCGACCGGCGCACTGCTGCGCACGGCGGCCACGACGAAGCGTGGCACCAGCACGTCCTGCACCGGCGAGCCGCGGCCGCTCTGCAGGCTCCAGCCGGTGTATTCGCGCGCATAGACCGAGGCGAACGTCAGCGGTGCGTAGTCGATCCAGGTCGCATTGCCGAGACCCTGGCCGATCGAGGCGACGACGTTGCGCGGCCGGTGATGGCCGCTCGTGCGACGCGCGGTCCATTCGCCGGAGCCGCTGTCGGTTTTCAGGTTGAGATTGTCGTAATAGCCGTCACCGTCGATGTCGGCGAAACCTTGCCGCCAGCCGGCGCCCTCATGACGCGCGAAGGTTTCCACGGCATTCGCCGCGAAACCGTTGCCGGTCCAGAGGTGCACCGCATAGCTGCCGCCGGCGACAGCGTTCGCGACCCAGAAATCGAGCCGCCCGTCACCGTCGTAATCGAGCAGTTGCACGTCGCACTGCCGCCCGCCGGCACCGCAATCGCCGGTGCCCGGCACGCTGACCGCAGGCTGGAAGCCGAAGCCGTTGTTGAGCCGGTACTTCCAGCTGCCATCCTTGTCGTGCCAGAGACTGTCGGTCAGGCCGTCGCCATTGATGTCGACGAACTGCAAGGTGTCGAGCTCGACGCCCTGGGCCGCGGGCCATTCGCCAAACTTGCTGTAGGTCTTGAACATCAGGGCGCGGCCGTTCTCGCTGAGCCCCTGGCTCATGAAGCGGTAGACAGAGTCCTGATTCCCGGCCTGCAGGGCATCGGCGGATTCGGCGATGGCTTCGGCTTCCGCCAGTACGTCCTGCGTGGCATTGGCACGCGGACGTCGCGGCACGCAGTGCAGCGGACCGGCCAGGCGCAGGGCGAGATCCGCCGCGCCGTTGCCGTCGAAATCCACGGCACCGCTGTGGTGGCGACTGAGCCGGTTGAACGGTTGTTGCGAGCCGAGCATGCACAGCCCGGCATCCGCTGCCTCGAAGACGACGCCATGCGGGCCGTCCATCCGGTCGGGCTGGGACGGCGTCGGATTACCAGATTTGCGGGTCAGCCAGGCGCGCTCGCCGCGGCCTCCCGTATAGCGGTCCATCACCAGTACGTCGCCGAGCCCGTCGCCATCAAAGTCGGCGAGCACGACCAGCGGCTTGTCGCTCGCCGTCGCGGTGGTACGGCTGTCAGGCAGCTCGATGCCGGACGCATCGAAGCCGTTGCCGTTGCTGAACAGGATGCGCCACGCGCCGTCCCGATAGACGAGCAGATCATCGCGGCCGTCGGCGTTGAAGTCATAGACGTACCATGCCTGCTCGTCGTTCCACTCGGCCCGGGTCGCGAGCACGGGCGCGGAAAAGCCGATGCCGCTGGCCGTAGGCCGGCTGAAGGAAACGTATACGTTGCGGTCGCGGTCGGCCCAGACGATGTCGGCGCGGCCATCGCCATCCACGTCGCCGTACTTGAACGAAGCGAGCTGCGCGAAACCCGAGCCCGCGGTGGTCTGTGCGTCCCGTGCGGCGGGCGGGTCGTGCCAGGCGAGCACCGTCTCCGCCTGACAGACGGCCCCGGCGCAATCGCGGATTGCCGCCATGCGCCGCAATGCGGGGTTGTATGGCGTGGGTTCGTAGGTCGGCACGTAACTGTGCAGGAGCTGCCCACCCTTCCTGACGTCGATCTGACGCAGCCACTCGCTCAGCGCGACCGGCAGCGAGGCGGTGTAGTCGATGACCGGGAATTCGCGTTCGTCGTAACTGAAATCGACCTGGCCGCCGACGTAGCCGATGCGGGCCAGACGCAGCGAACCTTCCACGCCCGAAGCGGCCCGCGCGTAGCCGTAGGTGACGACGTTGCCGTTCGTGTCGCGCAGTTCGCTCTGCCACCATTCGGAGGCGAACGGCTGCTGGGTGACCAGATCGCCGTGGCTCAGGCGGCGCGCCTCGCCGCCGAGCCTGACGATCGTGCCGTCTTTGCGCCAGACGGTGAACGTGACCGGATTGAAGTACACGCCGGAGCCCATCGTGATGCGCTCCTCGCTGTCGACGACGACCCTCTGGAACGTGTCGATCTCGGTGCGGTACTCGGCACCCGCGCGGCCTTCGCGCCCGGCGATCAGGCGCAGGCGCTGGCCGTCGAGGCAGAAGCCGGAGCGGAACTCGCCCTCCGCTTCGTTGGCGGTCGATGTCGGTCCCGCGTACTGGCTTATCGGCTCGAAGCGGCCGTCGCCCGACTCCGTGGTCTTGCGGCATTTGGTGATGACCGAGAGCCCATCGAGCGCCATGCCCATGCCGAGCGGGCCGTCACCGGCGCCGCTGTGGTAGGCGATCGCGAGCGGCGGTGTCAGTCCGCCACGGCCCGGCGGCAGCGCCAGCGGAATCCGGTAGGTCGCCGAACCCGATTCGTCGACGCGGAACTGCCCGCCGAGATAGCCCACGGCATCCGAGACCGGATCGGGCGAAGGCACGCCGGGCATCGTGGCCGGCGGCGCATCGCCGAGGATGAGCGCACGCACCTCGGAACTCGACGAGAGCAACTTGCCGGTCGCACCGCCTCGTCGCAATTCATAGCGGATGCGCTCGCCGGCTTGCAGCGTGTCGGTAAACTGGCCCGTGCTCTGCGCCGCGAGGGGTTTCGGATTCGTCGTGTCGCTCGTGAGATCGTGACGGTAGAGGCGCGTATCGTCGCTCTGGCTCGCCCAGTTCACGACGACCGTGCATGAGGCCGCCGCGCCGCCGGTGCAGTGCACTTCGTCGGTGATGACGCGATCGATCTCGGTGAGCCGGACGACGGTTTCCTGTATCGGGAGCGGCGCGCGCGGCCAGTCGATCCCGGCCGCGCCGGTCGTCGCCGCATCGACCTTGACGCGCAGCTTCAACGTGCCGTGAGCGACGCCGTCGAGTGTACGCGTGAGCGCATTGCCTTCGATCCGATGCGGATCGATGCACTCCGCCGTCGAGCACTTGCGGATCGGCAAGCCGGTCGGATGCTTGATGTAGTAGAGCGGATTCGTGGCCGTCGCCGGCGCCCGCCCGTGGTGGCGGGTCTGCGCCTGTACCCAGACGGGCTCGCCGGCTAGATCAAAGATGTGTGCAGTATCGACCTCGAAGCTGTCACCGCCGGGAAGGGTGCGCAGCACGATGTCCACACCCCAGCCGGGGTGGTCCGGAGCGAACCAGGTGCCGGTGAAGGCGTCGTTGATCTCGAGCGCCTGCGTGGCGGTCGCTTCACCGTACCCGTTCGCGGCGGAAGTCCGCGGCGCGTTATAGGCCGGCGTGTCGAGGAAGATGTCGTAGAGGCATTCGTCGTAGCTGCGCGAGGTGCTGACCTCGTCCCACTGCCAGCGCAGGCTCGCGCGCGTGGTGGAATTCACCGGGAACGTGATCGCCACCGAGCCGACCTTTTCCGGCGTCGTACGGCCCTGCTGCCAGGTCACCTTGTACAGACCCGCCTTCCAGCGCGTACCGTGTGTAGTGGAACTGGAAGTCTTGAACGGCTGCGGGTCGGAGACCAGCCAGATCGGCCGCCCACCTTGATCGAAGGTAAACCACACGACGACCAGCATCGTGTGGTCGGCGCTGTAGAGCAGATCCCAGCCGGACCCATAGCGGTCGGGGTTGAACCAGTGTCCCGGATAACCCGGCGTGGTGCCGGGACTCGACGGTGGCTGCACCGACGCCGGACACGTAGTCGCCGGCGGATAGCTCACGTCCATATAGGCCCGGGCTGGCATCGAACAGGCGAAACCGGCCAGACCGAGCAGCGGCAGCAGCGCCGCTCCGAAGATCCTTTTCATCCACCACTCCCGAGGACATCCGCAGAAATGCTTCCGGACTGCCGGCACGCGATCGCGTGGCGGTGGGGGTCATCGCAACATGCGATCCGCCGGTTCGACGCCCATCGGCCGGCTGGGCCATCCCTGGCCCGACATCCCTGGCTCAGTCCGGTGCTTGAGCGGACGGCACCTTACTGCCGAGCCGGCTTGGCGTGGTTGCGGAAGTTGGTGGGTTGTGGAACTACCGGCATACGCCGGCGAATGCACGGCACGCGATCATCGCGACGGAGTCGCGACGGGCGCCGATGTCCACGAGCGCGAGCCCGATGCGGGGCGGCCGCATCGTACCAATGCCCAGGCCGGCCGCGGCGAAGCTTCCGCTGCGGTCTCGCCGCGCGCGACGACGACCGCGGTGGCGAGATCGCCGGTGACGTTGAGCGCGGTGCGGCACATGTCGAGGAAGCGGTCGACGCCGAGGATGCACAAACCGAGCACCATGCCCTGCTGGGCGATGGCCAAATCGGCTCTGCAAGCCCAACGTGCTTGCCGCGGACGGCGACCACGATTGCAATACAACATGCCGAGACTGCGCTCGGCGGCTTCGGACTGAAGACCACTATCCATCGATCCCGGTGCTTCAGAATCCGGTCTGCTCGTCCGGCACGGGCTGCGGGGCGGCGGCGCCCTGCGCAATTTCGTACATCTGCGACTGACTCAGCAGGCAACGCTCCGGCTGAACCTCGGAAACGATATCGGCATGCCGCACGACGCCATCGCGTCTCCACCCGGGCGTGTACATTTCTGCACCCATGCACAGCTCGAAAGGGATCGGATCGTTCCCGCTCAGCGCTTTGTAGATCAGCATGCCCATAAGGGCAGTAGTGGCAACCCCGGGATGTCCCCCGTCGGCATACAGCCAAGGAAATTCAGATTCCGTTTCGCGCAAACCTCGCAGACGCTTACTGACCTCCACAAACTGCGCTGCCATTTGCACTCCGAGCGTACGTTCCGCACGCACGATCGCTTTTGAAGCTTCTGGTATCAGCTGGTAGGTGCCCAAGTACAACACTCGCGCACCGTGCTTGCGAGCGAGACTCGCCAGGCGAACATGACTATCGAAGAGTGCTAGGCAGCCAGGTGATTCGCGATTTTCTGGCTTCAGAACACACAGGTCGTCGCCACCCCTCTCCTGCAACACGACAACCTCGTAGCGGCCTGATGCGAGAAGGCTTGTCACGCGGGAGTCTCGACCTAGTTCGGCGAGTGTGACCCCACCCGGGTAAACATGTCGACTTCATACGCGGGAGCCTCTGGCTGCAGATCAGAAATCCGCTCAAAAACTGACGGCAAGTTGTTCGTGTTGATAATGCTGTTACCTACGAACAAGACTCTCTGAACTTTCTTGGTCGTACTGATGCACGCACAGGAAGCCATCAGTGTCAGCGCTCACACCGACAGCAACACATGCCGGATTGCGCCAAACCAACCGTTGGCAGCACATCCATAAAGAGGACAGCCAGCCAGTCTGCTCGACGTCATGTGGAGCATCCAGTCTGGATGGCTTTGTCGGCCGAATGCATGCGCAAAATACCGCAGTTACTGCAGACCATGGCTACGACAGCCACGGCGATCCCCCTGCGAGCCGTCGAAGGGAGAACTCCATGATCCGTCGGTCCTGAAGATTTACTGGGTCTTCGATGCGCATTTCCCAGGATTTGCACGGACAACACGGGCAAGCCAGGTCCGAGCTCTTCGCTTCAAGGTGATCCAGGAACTTACGCTCGAGCGAACGATACGTTATCGCCGTACGAACTTGGTGTGTTTGCAGAATTTGTCGAGGCGTGGACTACCAACCTGCGCCGGCGGATGGACGACGCAAGGCTGCCGCGCTGGACACGCGGCAGCGGTCTCCAGACGGAGTGGCACTCAGGCAGGTCGCGGCACGCTTTTCGTCGCGGTTTCTTCGCCGCGCGCGACGACGACCGCGGTGGCGAGATCGCCGGTGACGTTGAGCGCGGTGCGGCACATGTCGAGGAAGCGGTCGACGCCGAGGATGATCGCGATACCCTCGGGCGGTACGCCGAGATAACCCAGGATCATCGCGATCACCGGCAGCGAGCCGGCCGGCACGCCGGCCGTGCCGATCGAGCCGAGGATGCACAGACCGAGCACCATGCCCTGCTGGGCGATGGTCAGCTCGACGTTGAAGCACTGCGCGAGGAACAGCGTGGTCAGGCCCTCGAACAGCGCGGTGCCGTGATGGTTCGCGCTCGCGCCGACGGTCAGCACGAAGCGCGCGACCTTCGGCGGCAGCCTCAGATTGTGCTCGGCGCATTTGAGCGTGGTGGGCAGCGTGCCGGTACTCGAGGCCGTGGAGAACGCGGTGAGGATCGCCTCCTGCGAATCGCGGAAGAAGCGCAACGCCGGGAAGCGCCCCATGTAGCGCACCCACAGCGGCAGCACGACGAACATGTGCAGCGCGATCGCCAGTACCACGGTGAACACGTAGGCACCGAGCCGCGCCAGGAGCCCCCAGCCGAAGCGGGCGGTCAACGCGAACATCAGGCAGGCGACTGCATACGGCGTGAGCCGGATCACCAGGCCGATGATCTTCATCACCAGCTCGTTGAGCCCCTGCACGGCCTCCTTGAAGTGCGCCGTGGCCGGCGTCGGCGTGAGCACCAATGCGACGCCGAGCAGGATCGCGAAGAACATGACCGCGAGCAGCTCGCCCTCGGCGGCCGCCTTGACGACGTTCTGCGGCACGATGCCGAGCAGCATCTGCACGACCGAGATCGTCGGCTTGGCCTCGGCGATGGCCTTGGCCTTGTCCGCGCCCGAGGCAACCACGCTCTTGAGCACCTCGGCGTCCATGCCATGGCCCGGCTGGATGACGTTGACGACCAGGAGACCGATGCCGATCGCGACGCTGGTGACGACCGCGGTATACAGCAGCGTGCGCCAACCGATGCGACCGAGTGCCGCGATGTCGCCGATCTCGGCGACGCCGAGCACGAGCGCGGTGAACATCAGCGGCAATACGAGCATGAACAGGAGGCGCAGGAACAGCTGGCCGGCCGGTGCCGCGACGTAGTCGATGACGAAGGCGACGAACGGGCGGTCCGCACCGATCCAGTAGGCGAACACGCCGGCGAGGATGCCGATCGCGAAGCCGATCAGCACGCGCCAGTGCAGCGGCAGACCGGCCTTCATCGCGTCACCACCATCTGCGCCGTGCGACGTAGCGACATGCCGCGACGCGGACGGAGATCGGATGAGGTCGGGTCGGCAAGCATCGGGGACTCCCGCAACGAATGGCCGCGGGAGTCTACACGAGGCCTTGCGCGGTCAGGCCCCGGCAGCACCCGGTCGCGAGCATGGATGGCCCTGCTCTTTGACATGCCAAGTGCCGACCGGCGCCGTGTCGCGCCTCACCCGGTCCGCCGGCGCAGCGCGCGCGATGTGGACGATCCAGTCAGCCCGCGTGCCGCGTGCCGCGCGTGGGTTGGCGGCCGGCATACAGTGCGGGCAGCGGCGATTCATCCGCCGCCGGCGCTTCGCTGCGCTCCCGCGAAAAGCCATTCGCGAACGCCGCCGACAACCGTTCGAGACCGGCCGGCGATTCCTCGCCGGCGAAGCGCTGACGCTGCAGGCCGGCAATCGCCGCCTGCTGCTCCGGCGCAGTGAGGCGTGCGGCGAGCTCGCCGAGGCTCAGGCAGGGCCGGCCTTCGGCCTCGGCCCAGCGCAGCAGGGCGGCTGTCGCCGCCGCAGCGTCGTTCGCCCGGCAGGCCGCGAGGAACGCCGCTTTCGCCTCGCGCGCACGCGGCGGCTCGTCGCGCGCCGCGTGCGCGACGGGCGATTTCGACCGATGACGGCGTGCGGTGCGTACGGCCAGGAATGCCGCGCTCGCCAGCCAAAGCCCGAGGCTCGCCAGTGCCAGCGTGCGCCAGGGTTCTGGCGAAGCCGCAGCTGTCGTTGTCGCTGTCGCCACATCTGCCGGTGCGGGCGAGGCGAGGCGCTCCGCCGGCGTGCCCGATGCGGCCGGTGGCGTGGCAGCCGCGGCGGGCGCCACCGCGAGATCGACGGCCGGAATCACGGCCTCGGCGGCACGGTCGTGCACGGTGTCCCACCAGGCGAGCCTCAGCGCCGGGATGTGCAGCGTTCCGGGCCGCGTCGGCACAATCGCGAATTTGCGCTGGCGCGTACCGATCAGCCAGGTGCCGTCGTCACGCGTGGCGGTATCGGCCTTGTCCGGATATACCTCCGCACCGTCGAGCGGCGGCAGGGCGAGCTCAGGCAGCTGCTCGAAGCCGAGCCCCGTGGCGTCGAGGCGCAGGGTCAGCGTCAGCGGCTCGCCGACCTTGGCCTGCGTGCCGGCCGTGAGGCCTTCGGCACGATAGTCGAGCGCCTGGGCGGGCAGCCACGGCCCCGTGCCGGCGGTCTCCGGGCGCGGCCTGACGTGCAGCACGAAGGCATCCGAACGCGCGCCGAGTGGCCGACCGCGCGTCGGGAACAGGCCGCCCGGTCCGGCGGCGGCGACCGCATGGCCGCGGAATTCCAGCGCGGGGATGGCAAGATCACCGCTGTGCTCGGCGCTCAACGCATAGTGACGCTCGACGACCTGATAACGCCGCCCGTCGCGGTCGGCCTGGTAGGGCTTGTCCTGGCCAAGCTTCTTCACGACAAGGCCATCGGCATGCGGATCGTCGAGGCGGCCATCGGTCAGCGCCACCGCGTAATACAGCTTCACGGTCGCCGTGATCTGCTGCTGCACATAGGGCGCGATCGGCTCGAGCGCGAACTCGACGAACGCCTCGTCGCCGGCATGCCCGCTCGCACCGGCCGGCGCCGGCAGCACGGTGAGCACGAGCGGCGCGGCACTCGCACCGTCCATGCGGATCGGCGCGATCTCGATGCGACCCTCGTGCTTCGGTGCGAGTGCGACCGCCCACAGTTGTTTGGTGCTGGTTGCGCCGTTGACGACGTTGATCGCCGACGAGCTAGACGTGCCGAGCTGCTCGAAATCGCGATCGAGCGGCGTGAAATCGGGCTGGCCGCTGAAGCGGCCGCTGGCCTCGACGTTCAGCGTGACGGTCTCGCCGGCCTGCACCGTATCGCGATCGAACCAGGCGCGCAGTTCGACCGCACCGACGGCAGAGGTCATGCCGAGCGATCCGAGCAGCAGGATGACCGCGAAGGTCCGGATCCAGGGTTTCATCGACCATCCTTTGCGCCGCCCACGCGGCGGCGTTCGTACTCGAGCTGGAACTTGCGCCGCAGCAGGCCGCCCGGATCGTCCGGCACGCGCTGGAACCACTGTTCCATGGCCTGGCGCTGCTCGCGCGTGGCCTCGCTTTCGCGCGCGGCGGGCGCGTCCGCCTCGTGCCCGGCCTGGGCCTCCGTCTGCTCCTGCAAGGCCTGCTGCATGGCCTGACCGAAGCGCTGCCGGCGCTCGTCGGCCTCGGCGGCGTCCTTCACCGCATCGGACGCGTCATTGTCCGATGCTCGCGCGGAACGGCCCGTACGCGTGGCCGGCGCGTTCTGCGTTTCCGGATCACCGTCCTGGCGGTCGCGCCGTGCGCCGTCTTTGCCGGCGCCGGATTCGCCGTCCCTGCCCGAAGCATCGCGCTTGCTCCCGTCATCGGCCGCGTCGTCGCGTGCCTGACCGGAGGCCGCGTCGGGCTTGCGTGTGTCCTGCGCAGATTCGCCACCTTCGGGCTTCGCTGGATCCGGATCATTCCGGCCATCCTGACCTTGCCGCTCGTCCCGCTGCTGCGACTGGCGCTGACGCTCGAGCCACTCGCGCACGGCCTTGCGGTTGGCCTCGGCATCGGCATGGCCCGGATCGTGGCGCAAGGCCTCGTCGTACGCGGCGAGGGCATCCTCGTAATGACCCTGCGCGGCGAGCGCGTTGCCGCGGTTGTAGGCGGCGTCGGCGTCACGGCCAGCGCCAAAGGCCTGTTCGGCCGTCGCGTAATCGCCGGCGCGATAGGCCGCACTGCCGCGCAGGCGCGGGTCCTCGGCCTGTGCCTGTGCGGCCTTCGCATCGCCCTGCTGCAGGGCCTGCCAGGCCTGCTGATCCGGCCGCTGCCAGAGATCGGCCCAGGACAGCGCCTGCGCCGGCGCGAGCGGAGCGAGCGTGACCACGAGCGGCACGAGCAGCAGCCAGCCACGCCGGAAGCCGAGCGCGGCCAGCGGCAACAGGAGCAGGCAG
>Ga0116193_1002971_pt1 | contig 12464 bp, 6 predicted proteins | sample AD_UKC115_MetaG_FD_89892 | JGI IMG/M metagenome (GOLD analysis project Ga0116193, IMG submission 89892) | Active sludge microbial communities of municipal wastewater-treating anaerobic digesters from Hong Kong - AD_UKC115_MetaG | ecosystem: Engineered > Bioreactor > Anaerobic > Digestate | place... | reverse complement strand
GACATAGCTATTATTTAGAATATACTATAAAGCAACTCTCCACATCTGCTAAAATTGTATTGCTAGGTTCTTGCGGAGCATACCACAATTTAGATGCTGTATTAAAAATTTGTCCGGATGCGCACATTATATCATCCAAACAAATTGGAAGCGGAACGGTTAATCAGCCTATGTTAAATTTATTGATAGAAACGATACGATCTGGTAAAAATATTCAATGGGTAACATTATGGAACGAATTATCTAAACAATTAAGCGGTGCTGCTAAAGAAAAATTTGACGACTATATTCCTCCACACAAAAATTTAGGTGCAATTTTTATTAAAGCATATAGAAAGAATTATGAATCAGGAATGTAGGATTACGAATTGCTTTTTTATGAGTCTACTTTTCAATTTTTTAAAAAACTAAATTGTATATTATTCATTCATAACTCATAATTCTATATTCATAATTAATTACATGTCTAACCGAACAGAAATATCAACATTGGGTGAATTTGGTTTAATTCATCATCTTACGAAAAACAATGAAACTCGCAATGCATCTACATTAGTAAGTATTGGCGATGATGCTGCAGTTATTGATCCATTTGGAAAACAAACAGTTATTAGCACTGATTTGTTATTAGAAGGTGTTCATTTTGATTTAATGTACACGCCCTTAAAACATTTAGGTTATAAATCAGTAGTAGTAAATTTAAGTGATATATATTCGATGAATGCCACACCTACACAAATAACCATTAGTGTAGGTGTTAGCAATCGGTTTAGTGTAGATGCATTGGATGAATTGTACGAAGGCATATATGCTGCTTGTGAAAAGTATACTGTAGATTTAGTTGGAGGGGATACTACATCATCGCCAAAGGGTTTATTAATAAGTGTTACAGCCATTGGTGAAATAACTCCTAATGCATTTGTGTTGCGCAGCACTGCAAAGAAGGGAGACTTAATTTGTGTAACCGGAAATATAGGCGGTGCTTTTTTAGGATTAACATTATTAGAACGAGAAAAAAAAATTTTCTTAGACAATCCAAATATACAACCTGACTTAGAAAATCGATACTATGTTGTGGGACGTTTATTAAAACCAGAAGCTCGCAAGGATATTATAGATTTTTTTGCACAACAAAATATACAACCTACTGCTATGATGGATATAAGCGATGGGTTAAGTAGCGATGTGTTACATATTTGTAAACAAAGTGAAGTAGGATGTAGAATATATGAAGATAAACTTCCTATACACGAAGAATCTAGACAAGTTGCATTTAATTTTAATATAGACCCTACTACTTGTGCATTAAATGGTGGAGAAGATTATGAGTTGTTATTTACTATCCATCAAAAAGATTACGATAAAATAAAACTACATGAAGATATTTCAGTAATCGGGTATATTGCTGAAATAACAGAGGGCAAAAAAATAATTACTAAAGGAGGCAATACGTTTGATATTGTTGCACAGGGTTGGAATGCTCTTAAGTGAGTTATAAATTCAACTGATTCTTCATCAGTTCTCAACTATCTTTGATAAACGATGCCAGCTTTAATAACAGTTACTAAAATCTCATTTACACAAAGTATTTTACAGTCTCCTCATAAAATTTATTAAGAGATGCCTCGACAACAGGCTCGGCATGACAACTCGTTTTAATATTAACATCCGCTTATGCTTTGTCATGCTGAGTTTATCGAAGCATAACAGTCTTCGACGAGCTCAGACTGACAATGTTATTCTGCTACTTCCACAGCAACCACTATTTCATCATCCTCTTCAATTTTACTGATAGCAGCAATTTCATCGCCATCATCTAAACGGATCAATTTAACACCTTGTGTTGCACGGCCTTGCTCGCTTATGGTATTTACAGCAGAGCGTATGGTAACTCCTGATTTGCACGTAATCATTAAATCTTCTTTTTCAGTTACATCAAGCATGCCTACTAATGGCCCTGTTTTATTGGTAACATTAATGGTTTTTACACCTTTACCTCCGCGGTTAGTCATGCGGTATTCATCTACCGGTGTACGTTTGCCATACCCCTTTTCAGATACCACTAAAACAGTTCTGCTCTTATCCTTTGGATCGATACAAATCATTCCCACTACTTCATCTTTGCTATCATCTACTTCAATACCGCCTACACCAATGGCTCCTCTACCTGTTGGTCTCACTTTAGTTTCTGGAAAACGTATAGCCCGTCCGCTTTTTACAGCCATCATAATTTCGCAGTTTCCATCGGTTAAACGAGTTTCTAATAGTTGGTCTCCTTCTATAATGTTAATGGCATTAATTCCATTTTGACGTGGGCGGCTAAAATCTTCTAACAATGTTTTTTTGATAATACCTTGTTTAGTGCAAAGGATTATGTAATGATTGCTTACAAAGTCTTTATCTTCTAATTTAGCAATATCAATAATAGCACGCACTTTATCGTCTGGTGGTATTTGTATTAAATTCTGAATAGCTCTTCCTCTACCCTGTTTCTCGCCTTCTGGAATTTCATATACTTTTAACCAGAAGCATCTACCCTTTTCAGTAAAGAATAACATAGTGTGATGTGTAGAGGCAACAAATAAATGTTCTATCCAATCTTCATCACGGGTTTTTCCACCCATAGAACCACGTCCACCGCGTTTTTGTTGACGATACTCGGTTGCAGAAGTGCGTTTAATATATCCTAAATGTGAAATGGTAATTACTACATCTTCATCTTCAATTAAATCTTCCATGCGCATTTCATTCGCTAAATATTGTATTTCTGATTTGCGCTCATCACCAAATTTTTCTTTTACTTCTAATAATTCTTTTTGAATGACTTCAAAGCGTTGGCCTTCATCATTTAATAATAATTGTAAGAAATTAATCAACTTCATTAGTTCAGCATGTTCTTCTCTAATTTTATCTCTTTCCATGCCTGTTAAGCGTTGTAAACGCAATTCCAATACTGCTTTGGCTTGTATGTCCGTCATGCCAAAATTTTTCATTAATCCCTCTTTGGCAATATCGGGTGTGGCAGATTCCCGAATTAATTTAATCACTGCATCTAAATGATCTAATGCGATTAAATATCCTTCTAAAATATGTGCTTTCTTTTGTGCTTCTTTTAATTCAAATTGTGTACGGCGAATAACTACTTCCATTCTGAAATCAATAAATTCAGCAACTAAATCTCGTATATTCAATATGCGAGGTCTACCTTTTACTAAGGCTACGTTGTTGATCCCATAAGACGTTTGGAGCTCGGTATATTTATATAATTGGTTTAATATAACAGAGGACATTGCATCTTTTTTCAAATCAATTACTACACGAGTGCCTTCTTTTTGGTTGGATTCGTTGTTTACATTTGATATGCCCTCAATGGTTTTATCGTTTACCAATTGACCAACTCTATCGCACAATGTATCTCCATTTACTTGATATGGTAATTGAGTAATAATGATTTGTTCTCTACCACTTGCTTTGGTATCAATATGTACCTTTCCTCTTAGCACGACTCTACCACGGCCTGTTTTCAACGCTTGAGTAACCCCTTCCATTCCATAAATAATTCCACCAGTAGGAAAATCGGGTGCTTTAATATATTTACATAATTCATCAACTGTAATGTCTTTATGAGCAATATAGGCAACACAAGCATCAATGACTTCTGATAGGTTGTGTGGCATCATGTTGGTAGCCATACCTACGGCAATACCTGAAGAACCATTAATCAACAATTGCGGAATGCGAGAAGGCAATACAGTAGGCTCTTCTAATGAGTCATCGAAATTGAGTTGAAAATCTACCGTTTCTTTTTCAATATCAATAAGCATGCTTTCTGCTAACCGTTTCAAGCGAGCTTCTGTGTAACGCATTGCTGCGGGACCATCTCCATCTTGTGATCCGAAATTACCTTGACCATCAATCAATGTATATCGCATACTCCATTCTTGTGCCATGCGTACCATGGCATCATAAACAGCGGTATCTCCATGGGGATGATATTTACCTAATACTTCCCCCACTATACGAGCAGATTTTTTGTAGGGTTTGTTGTGTGCCATGCCTAATTCGTTCATGGCATGTAAAATGCGGCGATGTACAGGCTTCAGGCCATCACGTACATCTGGCAAAGCTCTACCCACTATAACGGACATCGAATAATCGATGTAAGCCGTTTTCATTTGTTCTTCTATATTTACTTGAACAATTCGATTAAAATCGTTCGTTTCTTCTGTTATAATATTGTCTGCCATAGTAAAATTTATGTATGTACAAATGTATTGTTTTTACGGGGGATTTTAGGTATAAAAACAGAATAAATATGGTTAGAAAGAGATATGTTCAATTAGGTTTTTGTCCAAATTCTAGTATTTAAATTTAGTTCCTCTATTATACTAATAGCTAAGTTCATATACCGATAGTAAGATACCAAATATTCAAACTTCATTCCTGAAGAAAATATTTTAGCCTCAAATAAATTAGCACCTATGGGGATAGCCAAAAACATACAAGAATTTACAAAAGAAAGTAATATATGCGAATTGGCTTCTTGTCTAAATTTTAAAATACGTTCCATTAAAGCTGGAGAAAGAATATAACGTGCCTCTATTTGATCATCGCTATACACTACAAATTCTTTTTCGAATTGAGGGTTTTCCAATTTTACCAATTGACCTCTTCCTACAGTTAGTTTTTGTACAAATTTGAATATGCCTCCTAAGAAATTTTCTGCTTTATCAGGCAATACAAATGTTCTACCATTAAAGTGTTTATTAAAGTCTGCTACAAAAAATATTCCTTTAAAAATTTTAACCCAACGTTCTTGTCTACGACCGTTATTATAATAAACCTCTCTATGTTGTGCATGTAATTCTGAAAAACTAAAGTTGGTTTTTCCTATTGTTCCACTAATACAATCATCCCCAGCATAACTATCTATACTTTGTCTAAAAATATCGCTATCTGTAAATAATTTTTGAGAAATACATTTTTCAGGATAATAATTTAAGCCAGGTTGTATAAAATCAACAATACGACGAATAATGTTCTTTTTAAAGTTAATGGAATACACAGCTTTTAATTTGCTGTACTTCATGTAACAAATAACGGTATAGATGATGAGTGCCGCAGGTACAACATATAGAACGGGCGTGGCATGTACATAATAAATACCTAAGCAACCAATACCTCCAACTAAAAAAAGTGCTGATGCCATTAAAAACTGCTTTAATACTTTTTTTCTTTCTTTTTCTAAAAGATTTAAATCAGAAAGCAGCTCTTTCTGATAATATGACTTGAACGCATCATATGTCTCCATAAATAAAATTTAGCTTTTGTCTAACTAACTCATACATTTATTGTAGGTACTTGTTTTTTTTCATCTGCAATTTCAAAGAAGCTCTTTTTTTTATACTGCTTCATGTTCGCAAGCATATTAGTGGGGAATGTTTCTACCGCATTATTATAATCATTAATGGCTGCATTAAAAGCTCTGCGAGAAGCGGAAAGTTGCTCCTCCATTTCATTTAGAGATCCTTGTAATTGTAAAAAATTCTGACTGGCTTTTAGGTTAGGATAGTTTTCAACTGCAATCATTAGCTTTCCCATATTTTGTTGCAGTTCATTTTCTATTTTTATTTTTTCCTCCATATTAGCAGATGGGTTTGTTGCAGCAGCTCTCAATGTTGTTAGTTTGGTGAGTATTTCTTGCTCATAAATAGTATAGCCTTTTACAGTCTCCACTAAATTTGGAATTAAATCATACCGTTTTTGCAGCATAATATCAATACTGCTAAAAGCGTTATTAACAGCATTTTTTCGTACAACAAGTGTATTGTTCATAAAAATGATGATAATAAGTAAAAATCCTACAATACCTAAAGTGATATACATATACTACATTTTTTAGGCTGCAAAGGTACATATTTTACATGTTTTCTAATCAACAATAGTATTATTGTAAAGTCTTAATATAAAGGCCTATTCTACAAAAAGATTTGGTAAACTTAAGATACTAAAATAGTTTGCAAGCCGGTTATACCTAAGCTCTAATAGACCTCTAGCGTAAGTCATTCATTGCTGTTTACATGTATAAGATTTTGTTTAGGAATATGTGCTGGTTGCTAACTCTTGTATTGTTTCTTTAATGCTTGCATCTAAAGCATGTACAAGTTCATGCACTTGTTGTTCATTAATAATTAATGGCGGAACAATCATAATATGATCTCCGGAAGTGCCATCTACAGAGCCTTTTCCGGGATAGAGCACTACTCCTTTTTGTATGGTTTTTTCGCCAATACGTTTGCTTACATTATACGATGGAGGAAAAGCCGTTTTGAGTTGCCTATCTTGTACGAATTCTATGCCGCATAAAAGGCCTACTCCACGTACATCTCCAACAATATCGTATTTATATAATGTTTCTAATTGTTGCTTGAGTAATGTTCCCATTTTTTGAGCATTATCAACAATACTATTTTCTTTTAAATATTGAATAACATATTTGCCTACTGCAGCGCCAACCGGATTGCAAGCAAACGTGTGTCCGCCTAGAAAAGGTGCATTGTTGTGTATAAAAGGTTGCATAACTTTTTCGGTAGCTAATACTGCAGATAGTGGATAGTATCCGCCACTAATGCCTTTGCCAGTTGCGATAATATCTGGTAGAATGTTGAAGTTTTGTATGCCAAAGTTTTTTCCTGTTCTTCCAAAGCCGGTTAAAATTTCATCAGCAATAAAGAGAATCCCATATTTTTCACATACAGCATGCATGTGTTTGAAATAACCTTGTGGTGGCGGAACAGCTCCCATAGCAGCAGCTACTACAGGTTCGGCTATAAAGGCTGCTACCGTTTCTGGGCCTGTTTCGATTAAGCAATTTTCAAATTCAGTTACTAAAGTTTGTACATATTCTTGCTCTGATAAATGATTGGGTTTTCTGTAGGCATACGCTGGTGAAATATGTGGAAAGTTGTTCATCCATTGGTTGTAGGATTGACGTCTTAATTTCATTCCACCTACATCTAATGTAAATATGGAATTTCCATGATAGGTATTCCATCGAGATATTATTTTGTAGCGCTTATTATCACCGTTAAGTTGATGATATTGTAATGCCAGTTTGATGGCGTTTTCTACAGCTTCTGTTCCGCTCATAACTGTCCAAGCTTTTACAAATCCGGCTGGAGCAAAATCGACTAAGTCGGTTAGATATTCTTCTACAACTGTTGAGCTGAATGCATGTGTGGGCAATACAGAAATTTTTTCAGTTTGCTCTTTGATGATTTGAGCTATTTCGGTTATGCCGTGTCCAATGTTGGAAACAGCTGCGGATCCGCTGGATGCATCAAGGTATTTTTTGCCTTCTTCATCGAAGAGGTATGGTCCTTTTCCGTAAGCAATTTTAGGATATGTTTTTTTCATATCAGGGCAAACGATCATGGAGTGAATGAGTGACTGAATCATATTTTTTTGTTTGTTTTTAGATTAAAAGATATGGTTAATGTTTTAGCTCGTTATGATGAGCAATAAAGTCATCTGCTTTTATATGTTGAACAGGTGGCCTGTGTGCCACAGCCCACGGATGTGAAATAAATGGTAATAGCATATTAAAATTTTTCTTCTACATTAAGTTGTATTTGTTTTTTAGTTTGTCGATGTTGTGATATACTATACTCTATGTTTTCTATTTTTTTATGGTTATTAAATAGTTGTTGAATATTTTCTACAAGATGCAGAAATCTTTCTTTCAGGAGCTCTATATCTGCTACATTGAATAAATCTGTATTGTAAATAATTACAGCTTGTATGGTATTGTCTACTTTTTGAAAATCGAAACTGAGATCGAAAAGGCTAATATTTAACTTTTGATGATAAGGCTGTACTATGCACTGGTGCATAGTAAAACCAGTTTGCTTGGTTTCGTTAGTATGATATTCTATAAATATATTGAAGAGGCCTGGCCGGCTATTATCTTTTTTATAGTGAATATCATTCATTAATTTATCTAATGGATATAGCTGATGTTGCAACGTTTGTAATACGGTATTTTTAATATTAGCATATACTTCATTAATCGTGTGTTGTTTTTGAATATTCGTGATTAATGGCAAATTATTTAAATACAATCCGATTTGATTTTCGAGCTCATGATTATTTCTTCCTCCTAAGGAAGTGCCTACCATTATTGCATTTTGACGAGTATACTTGTGTAATAATACTTTCACTAATAATAATAACGTATTAAACAACGTTCCCTGATGTTGGTTGGTTATTTGCGTAAGATGATCCGTTTTATTTTCATCTATGATAAAAGATAACGTATCTCCTTTATAAGAAAAATTTGATGGCCTTGATTTTAAAGACACATCAAGTACAGGAATGCCTGTTTTGAATTGTTCCATCCAATATTGTTTATGTTCTTGTAGCGATTCGTGCTGTAATTGTTGTTGCTCCCAAACTGCATAGTCTTTGTATTGAATACGTAGGGGTTGTAAAGCATTGGATTGATTCGTAGCATGTGCATTATATAACGCAAGCCATTCTTGCATGAGTACATTTAAAGACCAACCATCACTAATAATATGATGCATGACATATACAAATATCCATTTGTTGTTGGCTAGTTGATAAACGGTTACTCGCAGTAAAGGTCCGGTAGCCAAATTAAAAGGTTGTTGTATAACTTGTTGAATATGCTGTTCTACAAACTCGTCAGATATATGTATAGATTGAATATGTTGATAATCAATTTTAAAATGTATTTCTGCCGGTTGTTTGATGTATTGCCTTATTGCTGATTGCTCATTTTCATGGAATACGGTTCGTAATATTTCGTGTCGTTCTATTAAGTTATCGAAGGCTTTTTCCAAAGCAGTATAGTTCAACTCCCCTTCTATTATATATACACCAGACATGCTGTACGCCATATTTCCTTCTTCTAATTGGCTTAATACCCAAAGTCTATATTGAGAAGAGGTTAATGGATAGCTGTCTTGTTTTTGTGCAGGTTGAATGTTAGTGTATGTTGATGAATTAGATTGATCGATTAGCGCTGCTTGATTTTGTAAAGTGGTGGTTGTAAATACATCTTCTAACGCTAGTTTAACATTGAATTGTTTGTGTATTTGACTGATTAAACGAGTAGCTTTTAAACTTTGGCCACCTAACATAAAGAAATCATCATGCACACCTATTTTTTCTATATCTAATATTTGTTTCCATATGTACGCTAATTGTTTTTCAGTATTTGTTGACGGCGCTACATACGTTGAAGCCTCAGATAATACGGCTGTTTCCGGATTAGGCAATTTTTTCTTATCAACTTTACCATTGGGTGTTAAGGGCAATTGTTTAAGAAATATATAATGAACAGGTAAGGCATACGCAGGTAACCAATGCGATAAATAATTGCGTATATCTGCTTTGTTCAATGCTTCTTTATTTACTATATAAGCGATTAATTCTTTTTCACCTGCCGAATTTATTTTGGTGGTAACTACTGCTGCTGCTATGTTTTCATGTTTTTGTAAAGTAGCTTCTATTTCACCCAGTTCTATTCTATAACCTCGTATTTTTACCTGATCATCTTTTCTTCCCATAAATTCTATATTCCCATTTTCCAGCCATCGACCTATATCACCTGTTTTATACATACGCTCACCAGCCTTAAATGGATTGGTTACAAATTTTTCTGCTGTTAGTTCGGGTTTATATAAATACCCTCTGGCTAAACCTGATCCAGCAATACATATTTCTCCCACTATTCCTATGGGTTGAAGTTGTAATTGTTCATTGATAATATATACTTCTGTGTTTGCTATAGGCACACCTATTAAAGCAGTGTTGTTATCTTTTATTTTATATACAGTACTATAGGTTGTATCCTCTGATGGGCCGTATAAATTTCTAATATGTATATTTTTATATTGCTGTAATAGAGCGTCAATATAATGCTTAGGAATAGGCTCTCCCGCCATATTTAACGTAGTTACTGCTTGCAGATTAACATGATTGCTTAATAAAACGCCTACTACACTAGGTACCGTATTAATTAATATTTTTTCATTGGTTTGAATATATGTTGGAATAGCTAATCCATCTTTTAACAATCGTAGTTTTTTTGCTGTAGTGAGTGTATAAAATATTTCAAAAATGGATAAATCGAAACAAATAGAAGTGGTTGCAAATACTGTATCTACATCAGCTGTTGCAAACGCTTGCTTACACCAACAAATGAATGTATATACATTGCAGTGTTCTATCATTACACCTTTTGGTTGACCTGTAGAACCAGAGGTATAAATAATATATGCTAGATCGTTTGATTGATTAACTTGTTGTAAGTTATGTTTAGCATACGTGTTTGCTTCTTTCTTAAATTCTTCTAATTCTTTTTCGTTGATTACCAGTTTACATTTACTATCCGCTATAATATAATCTATTCTCTCTTGCGGATATTCCGGATCGATGGGAACGTAAGCTCCACCTGCTTTTAAAACGGCAAGCATTGCTATAATCATCCATTCATTGCGCTGTAATTGTATACCAAACAAATCGTTGGCCTTGATAGTATAATTTGTTTTTAAGTACTGTGCTAATTGATTAGCCTGTTCATTTAATTGTTGATAGGTAAGTGTTTTATCTTCATATAAAACTGCAGCATGATTGGGCATTTGTACAACTTGTTCTTCAAATAAACTAATGATGGTTTTGTTTTTTGGATAGCTTACTGCTGTATCATTAAACGCTACTAATAATTGCTGCTCTTCTTTTTCAGTTAATATATTTAATTGATGAATAGGTTTTGTTGCATCTTGTACAATAGCGTTAAACAGCTGTTCAAGATGCATTGCCATTCTCTGTATCGTTGATGCATAATATATATCGGTATTGTATTCTATAGTAAGATGTAAAGACTCTTCTATTTCAATAAAGTTGAATGTAATATCAAATTTGCTATTTACTTCCATGCTTTCTGTGTACTCGCTTACAGCTAAGCCGTTTAGTTTTGGCGTTTCAACAGCATGATGTAGTTTGGTGTTTTGTAAGATTACCATTACATCGAACAACGGAGTTCTGCTTAAATCTCTTTGCAGGTGTAATGCATCTACTAATGCATCAAAAGGATATAGTTGATGCTCATAAGAATTTAGTGTAGTTTGTTTTACACGCTCTAATAACTGTTTATAATCTTCTTGTGCATTGAATGATGTTCGTAAAGCTAAGGTGTTTACATAAAACCCAATTTGATTTTCGAGATCTGCATGCTCTCTACCTGCAATTGGACTTCCAATAATAATATCTTCTTGATTGGTGTATTTATACAGTAATGTATTTACAGCTGCCAACAAGCCCATAAATAATGTAGCGCCTTGTTCTTTAGTTATGGTTGCTAACCGTTTAGTAAGCGCTGCATCGAATGTTTTTTCGAACATTGCTCCATTGTATGTTTTTACAACAGGTCGTGGTTTGTCTGTAGGTAAATTTAATAGGGGCAACTCGCCCTGAAATTGTTGTAACCAATAGTGTTGGTGTGATTGTATATTCGCATCTTGTAATTGCTGCTGTTGCCAAGCTGCATAATCTTTGTATTGAATACGTAAAGGCTGTAAAGGGTTCAGCTGATTCGTAATATATGCATTGTATAACGATAACACTTCATCTACCATCACCTGCATGGACCATCCATCACTAATAATATGGTGCATGACGTATACAAATATCCATTTATTATTTTCAATTTGATATAGATGTGCTCTTAGTAAAGGATCAGCAGTTAAATCAAAAGGTTGCAATACATCAGATTGTATCACATTTTTTATGGCATCATTTTGTTGATCTCTACAATCAACATAAGATATATTAAACAGAATATCTTTAGCGTTTATAATATATTGCTTAACTGTTGATTTTTCATCTTCTTTAAATATCGTTCGCAATATTTCATGGCGCTCTATTATTGTTTGAAAAGCCTTATCTAATGAAGCTTTGTCGAGATTACCTTCAAACACATATACTCCCGGTATGTTATATGCTATGTTTGCTTCTTTAAATTGACTAATGACCCATAACCGACGTTGCGCAGCAGATAAATCATAAGATGGTTGTTGCTGTGCGGGTTTAATGTTTATGTATTGTACCGTGTTGGATTGTTGTATCCATTGTGCTTGCTGTTGTAAAACAGGATGAGTAAATATTTGCTGTAAAGATAATTTAACATTGAATTGTTTATAAACTTGGCCTGCTAACCGAATAACTTTTAAACTGTGTCCTCCTAATTCAAAAAAATTATCGTGTGTACTTATTTTTTCTTTGCCTAGTATATCTTGCCATATAGCTACTAATTTTTTTTCTATTTCATTCGTAGGCGCTACGTAGTTGGCGCCTGTACTTAATCCTAGCGTTTCTGGTTTGGGTAACTGCTTTTTATCTATCTTACCATTAGCACTTAATGGAAACTGCTCCATCCT
>Ga0116193_1002967_pt1 | contig 12476 bp, 11 predicted proteins | sample AD_UKC115_MetaG_FD_89892 | JGI IMG/M metagenome (GOLD analysis project Ga0116193, IMG submission 89892) | Active sludge microbial communities of municipal wastewater-treating anaerobic digesters from Hong Kong - AD_UKC115_MetaG | ecosystem: Engineered > Bioreactor > Anaerobic > Digestate... | reverse complement strand
GCCCCCGCCGCCGCCCACCGAGACGGCGACCGAGACGCCCGAACCGCCACCGCCCCCGCCGGCGACCACCGAGGCGCCGCCCCCACCGCCACCCGCCACCACCGCGCCACCGCCCCCGCCGCCGACCACGCCGGCCGGGCCGCGCCAGGTGACCTACTCGGTCACCGGCACCAAGGCGCCGGGCGACATCATCTCGATCACCTACATCGACGCCTCGGGCCGGCAGCGCACGCAACGTAACGTCTACATCCCGTGGTCGCTGACCGTCACCCCGATCTCACAATCGGAGGTCGGCTCGGTGCAGGCGTCCAGTCTGTTCCTGGTGAGTCGGCTGAACTGCTCCATCACCACCAGCGACGGGACCGTGTTGTCGTCGAATTCCAGCAACTCCGCGCAGACCAGCTGCTGATGGGAACACTCACCAGTCGGTGGCCGGGAACACCGCAATCACTGGACCGCGCGTTGGTCATCGCGTGCGCGGCGATCTGGCTGCTGGTCGTGGGCATGGGCGTCGCGGCGGCCGTGGCACTGACCGACCTTGGTCGCGGCCGTTCGGCCGGCGAAAGTGGTTCTGGCACTTCATGGTTGCTGTACGTGGTGATCGCGGTCTCGGCGCTGGTGATCGTGTTGGCGGTGCCACTGCTGCTGCGCGCCCGCAACGCCGCCACGGCGGTCACGCAGGATCCGGCAGCGGCGCCGCCACGGCGTGCGGCGGCCCTGCCCGCCGAGTCGCCCGGATATGTCGAGCCGAACCGGGCGAAGGGCACACCGAAGGTGCCCGGCGACGTCCTGGACCGCATCTGGTTGCGCTGCGGCACCGGCGTCATCGCGGCCACGGGTGCGGCGATGCTGGCGGTCGCGCTGGCCGCTTACCTGCTTGCGGTGGATGCCGACACCGCCGCGTGGGTGGCGCTGGGCATCGCGGCGCTGGTCACCGCCGCGATGTGCGCCATCCCGGTACTGTCGCTGCGTCAGCTGCAGGCCGAACTCGGCTCCACCTGAGCCACCCCGCGCATCACGCGCGGCAGGCGGGATTCTCCGCTCCACCGATCAGCGGTCCGGCTCTGTTCGGCGCGCCCCTCATGCGAAAGCAATTGGGCCCGGGTTCTCACCCGGGCCCAATTGCTGTGTCGCTCAGCGTTGTTGGCTACTCGTGCGTCGCGGACGCCGACTCGACCTCGCGGTGGCCACTGCCGTTGCCGTTGCCGCCGACGATCTCCTCGTCCTGGTAGTTCCGCAGTGCGGCCAGGGCCTGGTGCTCGCGGGCATGGTCGGCCTCGGTGAGCGCGCGGTCCTGGTCCACCGGATCGGCGAACAGGAAGCTGCCCGAGCCGGGCCGGCCGGCCGACCCCAGCTTGTTCATCTTCTTGGGCAACGCCGAACCCTCGTACTCGAGGGGGAGCGGGTGGCCGTGGTCGTCGACCGGTCCCAGTGGCTGGTGCAGCTCGATGTACGCGCCGTGCGGCAGCCGCTTGATGATGCCCGTCTCGATGCCGTGCTCGAGCACCGCGCGGTCGCTGCGCTGCAGGGCCACGGCCCAGCGGTAGGCGATGAAGTACACCAGCGGCGGCACGATCACCATGCCGATACGGCCGATCCACGTCGTCGCGTTCAGCGAGATGTGGAACTTCAGCGCGAGAACGTCGTTCATGGCCGATAGCGTCAGCACCATGTAGAACGCGATCGCCATCGCGCCGATGGCCGTGCGGACCGGAGCGTCCCGCGGACGCTGCAGCAGATTGTGGTGGGCGGTGTCACCGGTGAACCGCTTCTCCAGGAACGGATACGCGATCAGCAGGGTGAAGATCAGGCCCATCAGCAGGGCCACCCACACCACGGCGGGAATGGTGTGCCCGAACGGGTAGAGCTCCCACGGCGGGAAGATACGGGCCAGGCCTTCCGTCCACATCATGTAGAAGTCCGGCTGGCTGCCCGCCGACACCTGGGACGGCTTGTAGGGACCCAGATCCCAGATCGGGTTGATCTGGAACAGGCCGCCCATCAGACCCAGCACGCCGACCGTCATGGCGAAGAACGCACCAGACTTGACCGCGAACACCGGCATGACGCGCACGCCGACGACGTTGCCCTCGGTGCGGCCCGGGCCGGGGAACTGGGTGTGCTTCTGGAACCACACCAGCGCCATGTGCGCGCCGATCAGCGCCAGGATGATGCCGGGGATCAGCAGGATGTGCAGCGCGTACATCCGGGGCAGGAAGACTCCGGAGATATCACAGGTGTAACCGACGCCGCCGCAAGGGAAGTCGCCGCCGAACAGCGCCCAGTGCAACCAGGTGCCGATGATCGGCATGCCCAGCGTGATGGAGCTCATCGCGGCGCGCAGGCCGATGCCGGACAACAGGTCGTCGGGCAGCGAGTAGCCGAAGTAACCCTCGAACATGGCCAGGATCAGCAGCAGCGAACCGATGATCCAGTTCGCCTCACGCGGCCGGCGGAACGCGCCGGTGAAGAAGATGCGCGCCAGGTGGACCATGATCGACGCCGCGAACATCAGGGCCGCCCAGTGGTGCACCTGGCGGACGAACAACCCGCCGCGGATCTCGAAGCTGATATCGAGCGCGGAGGCATAGGCCCGCGACATCTCGATGCCGCGAAGGGGTTGGTAGACACCCTGGTAGGTGACCTCGGCCATCGACGGATCGAAGAACAACGACAGGTAGACACCGGTGATCAGCAGGATGATGAAGCTGTACAGCGCGATCTCGCCGAGCAGGAAGGACCAGTGCGTCGGGAAGACCTTGTTGAGGATGCCGCGCCGGACGGCTTCCGACGGGTGATACCGCGAATCGATCGCGTCGCCCTGCTTGGCCATTACCTCGCCGAGTTTCGGACTCATGATGTGCGCTCCCAGAATGCCGGGCCGACGGCTTCGATGAAGTCACCGTTGGCTACCAGATACCCATCCTTGTCGATCGTTATCGGAAGCTGCGCCAACGCGCGTGCGGCCGGGCCGAAGATCGGCTTGGCGAAGTGCAGCGCGTCGAACTGCGATTGGTGGCACGGGCAGAGGATCCGGTAGGTCTGCTGCTCATAGAGCGACGACGGACAGCCCAGGTGCGAGCACACCTTGGTGTAGGCGAAGAACTCACCGAAGTTGAAGCTCTCCTGGCCCTGTCGCTTGACCACCTTGTGCAGGTCCTGCGGTTTGATCCGGATGAGCATCACGGGGTTGCGGACGCCCATCATGATGCGGCTCAGCAGGTGGTGGGATTCGACGGTGGTGCCGTCGCCGTCCGTCTCGCGCCACGGGAAGACGGTCTCCATGCCACCGGCGTCGAGATCCTCCGGCCGCATCTTGACGAACGGGGAGTGGCTGTCACCGGTCGCGCGGGCCAGGTAGATGGTCTCGCCGTGGAAGCGCGGGGTCCAGCCCGACGTCCACAGCACGGCCTTCTTGCCCTCGGCCGTCGGCACCACGGGTTTCCACGGGTTCTTGATCAGGCCGCCGGCGAAGGCCACCAGGGTGCCCACGCCGAACGCGCCCATGCCCAGGCCCATGGAGGCGATGATCATCTTGCGCCGCTTGATGGTCGAGCCGTCCAGCGCGTCGGTCAGGTTGGCGACGATGGTCTTGCGGTGGATCTCCGGGGACGCGCCGTCGTGGCGGTCCTGGATGGTGATCTCCTCCGGGATGAACTTCTTCTGATAGAGCACCGCGCCGATGCCGATCGCCAGGATCGACAGGCCGAAGGTCAGCCCGTACATCGGGGTGGCCAGCGTGTACCACCAGCTGTCCGGGTCGTACTCCCAGGGCCAGAACAGGAAGACCACCAGCAGTGCCAGCCCCATCACGCCGCCGAGCAGCAGCCACAGGGCCACCGTGCGCTCGGCGCGCTTCTCGGCGCGGGTGCCGTCGACCGGCCAGCGGCTCTCCTTGAAGACGATGTCGACGCCGTCGAGCTTGCCGCCCAGGTCGAGGAGTTCCTCGTTGGACATCTCGGCCAGTTCGGCGTCCGTCGGCCGAGGACCCTGCTGGTTGCTCATGCGCGCGCTCCGATCCACATCGCGATGCCGATCATCAGGACCATGCCGCCGATCCACATGAACATTCCCTCGGAGGTCGGACCGAAGCCGCCCAGGCCGTAGCCGCCGGGGCTGCGCGCCTCGGCCGACTCGCGCACGTAGGTGACGATGTCCTTCTTCTCTTCGGGCGAGAGCTGCCGGTCGGAGAACTTCGGCATGTTCTGCGGACCCGTCAGCATGGCCGTGTAGATCTGCTGCGGGGTGGCCTCGCCGAGATCCGGTGCGTACTTGCCGGACGACAGTGCGCCCCCCTTGCCGGTGAAGTTGTGGCAGGACGCGCAGTTCAGCCGGAACAGGTCGCCGCCACGGGCCACGTCACCGCGGGTCAGGGACTCCTGTGCGATGTGGCCGTTGGCGTCCCGCACCACCGTCGGTCCGCCGCCGTTGGCCTGGACGTAGGCCCCGAGTGCCTCGATCTGCGCCTCGTCGAAGATGACCTGCTTCTTGGGCACCTGCGCATTGAGGCTCATCGCCGGCATCCGGCCGGTGGAGACCTGGAAGTACACCGCCGCGTCGCCAACCCCGATCAGGGCGGGCCCACGATCGCCCACACCCTGCAGGTTGGCACCGTGACAGCTGACGCACGACGTCTCGTAGAGCTGCTTGCCGGTACGCAGGATGGCCGACTGCGATTCGTCGGCCACCGCGACCTGCGGGCGCGGCGTCAGTACGGCGGCAAGACCACCCGCGAACGCCAGGGCTATCAGCAGGAGCAACCCGGCCGACAACCGGCGGCGCAGACGTCTGCGCGACCGATCGCTGGCCGATCCGAGCAACCGCGAGATCTTCAACCGAGCACTCCTGTCCATGGGCTTGTCTGGGGGCTACCGGGATTTCATCGCACGAAATAGATGACGGCGAACAGCGCGATCCACACGATGTCGACGAAGTGCCAGTAGTACGACACGACGATCGCGGCGGTGGCCTGTGCGGGGGTGAACTTGCTCATCCTGGTTCGCGCCAGCAGCAGGATGAAGGCGATCAGACCGCCGATGACGTGCAGCCCGTGGAACCCGGTGGCCAGGTAGAACACCGTTCCGTAGGCGCTGCCGGGGATGGTGGTGCCGTGCGCCACGAGGTGCAGATACTCATATCCCTGGCCGCAGACGAAGAACAGGCCCATCAGGAAGGTGAGCAGATACCACCGGCGCAGGCCGAACACGTCGCCGCGCTCGGCGGCGAAGACGCCCATCTGGCACGTGAACGACGACGCGATCAGCACCAGGGTGACCGGTACCGCGAGCGCGAGGTTCAGCTCGGTCGGATGTGGTGGCCAGTCCCCGGCAGCTTGGGCGCGCGCGGTGAAGTACATCGCAAAGAGGCCGGCGAAGAACATCAGCTCGCTCGACAGCCACACGATGGTGCCGACACTGACCATGTTTGGCCTGTTCAGCGAATGTACGCGCGACGTGATGGCAGTACCGGAGGTCCCTACAGCGCTCGTCACATGAAGAAGTATGACGCTTTGTAGTTGGCGAACTCCACCCGGGGAGGGAATTGGTTTCCGGTGTCGCGCTCCCGGGTCCCGGACGACCCGCGCGACATGGGAAAATCGGCGGGTGACCGACGACCGTTCGTGGCGCGCCATCCTGAGCCGCCTCACCGATCTACAGCACCTGGCGCCTGGGGATGCCGCGTGGGCGATGGAGCAGATCATGACCGGGGCCGCGACGCCGGCACAGATCGCGGCCTTCGGGGTCGCGATGAAGATGAAGCGGCCCACCCCGGCCGAGGTGACCGAGCTGGCCGACGTGATGCTGGCGCACGCCCGCCGGGTGCCCACGGAGGTCATCGGCACCGAGACCGTCGACATCGTCGGGACCGGGGGCGACGGGGCCAACACCGTGAACCTGTCCACGATGGCCGCCGTGGTGTGCGCGGCCGCCGGTGTTCCGGTGGTCAAGCACGGGAACCGGGCGGCGTCCTCGTTGTCCGGGGGGGCCGACACCCTCGAGGAGCTCGGGGTCCGGATCGACCTGGGCCCCGCGGAGGTGGCCCGCTGCGTCGAAGAGGTGGGTATCGGGTTCTGCTTCGCTCCCATCTTTCATCCGTCCTACAAGCACGCCGGGCCGCCGCGTCAGCAGATCGGGGTGCCCACCGTCTTCAATCTCCTTGGGCCGCTGACGAATCCGGCCGGGCCCCGGGCCGGGTTGATCGGTTGTGCGTTCGGCGATCTGGCCGAGGTGATGGCCGGGGTGTTCGCCGCGCGGCGCTGCAGTGTGCTGGTGGTCCATGGCGACGACGGCCTCGATGAGCTCACGACGACCACCACCTCGACCATCTGGCGCGTGCAGGCCGGCACCGTCGACCGGCTGACGTTCGATCCGGCCGGGTTCGGGTTCGCCCGCGCCGCACTGTCCGAACTGGTGGGCGGCGACGCGCGGTTCAACGCGGCCGAGGCGCGGTCCGTCTTCGGCGGTGCGACCGGCGCGGTGCGCGACGCGGTGATCCTCAACGCGGCCGGGGCGTTGGTGGCCCATGCGGGACTGTCGAGTTCGGCGGAGTGGCTGCCGGCGTGGGAGTCGGGCCTAGCCCGCGCCGCGCAGGCCATCGACAGCGGCGCGGCCGGGGAGAAGCTGGCCGACTGGGTGAAGTTCAGTCAGTCGTTCTGAGAAGCCTTGGGCCGCAACGCGGGCCGAGCGCGCGGTGGCCGACCAGGTGCCGAAGTGGCCCGCGCCGCCGGCCGGGCTGGCCCAGCCGGTGCTGGCCCGGACGATCCGGGTGCCCGGCGTCACGAGCCAGCGGTCCAGCAGCGCCGTCTCCTCGACGAGCGCTCCCCCCAGTGGCGCGGCCTGATACAGCACGGTCTGCGCCGCCGCGGTCAGCGCGTCGACCACCGGCATCGGCGGGACGCCCTTGGCCGCGTTGCCGGCACTGGCGAGCTGACCGTGCCGGATGACGGCGAGCTGCCAGCCCCCGGCCCCGTCGGGCTGGGCGGCGACCAGTTCGGCGACCGCGGCCAGGGCGTGCAGCCGCTGTCCGCGCCACAGCGCGTCGATGGCGGTGGCCAGGTGGTCGCGCAGCCGGGCGGCGCTCTCGTAGCGGCCGCGTTCGGCGAGTTCGGCGACGTGGGCGACGGCCGCGGCCAGGGCGGTGCGGTCGGCGCCGGCGATCAGGGTGGCCATCCGCTGTGCCGCCGGGGCGTACTCGGCCGCCGAGACGTCACGGGCGGCCGGGCAGGGTGAGACCTCGCGTTCGGGGCATGCCGGCCCGTGCCGCGCCGAACCCGCGATCCGGCGGGTGCACGTGCGCAGACCGGTGAAGCGGGCCAGCACGTCGGCGGTGGCGGCCGCGTCGGCGCGGGCCCGGAACGGCCCGGCGATGCCGAGTTCCGGCCCGGCGGGTTTCGGGCGGCGCACGACCGACAGCCGGGGGAACGCCTCGTCGGTCAGGGTGATCCACCACCACCGGTGCGGGAACCTCGACCGCCGGTTGTACGGCGGCGCGTGGGCGGCCAGCAGCCGAAGTTCACGCACTCCGGCCTCCAGCGGGTGCGCGCACTCGACGTGGTCGACCGCCTCGGCCAGGGTGACCATTTCGCGCATCCGCCCACGCGGGTCGGCGCCGGTGAAGTAGTGGGCGACGCGGCGGCGCAGGTCGGCCGCGGTACCGATGTAGAGCACCTCGGCGCCGGGCCCGCGGAACAGGTAGACCCCCGGACGGTGCGGCAGGTGGTCGGCCAGCACCCGCTTGCGGCGCTGGGCCGGCGCGATGTTGGGCAGGTACGAGCGCAGTTCGGGGTAGGTGTGCACGCCGAGGTTGCCGACGCGTTCGATCAGTCCGTGCAGGACGTCGACGGTGGCGCGGGCGTCGTCGAGGGCGCGGTGGGTGGGTTCGGTGGTGGTCCGGAACAACCGGGCCAGTGCCGCCAGCCGGACGCTGGGTGCCTCCTCGCGGGTCAACACCCGGCGGGCCAGTCGGACCGTGCACAGCACGGGCGGGCTGGGCCAGGTCAGCGCGCACTGGGCCGCGGCGGCGCGCAGGAAGCCGATGTCGAAGCCGGCGTTGTGCGCCACCAGCACCGCACCGCGGCTGAACTCGAGGAACATCGGCAGCACCGCGTCGATCTTCGGTGCGTCGTGCGCCATGGCGGTGGTGATGCCGGTGAGCCGGACGATCTGCGGCGGGATCTCGCGACCGGGGTCGACCAGGGTGGCGAACTCGCCGAGGACGACGCCGCCGCGGATCTTGACGGCGCCGATCTCGGTGATGGCGTCGCAGACCCCGCCGGGGGTGGCCGGCCGGGACCGGCCGCCGGTGGTCTCGAGGTCCACGACCACGAAGGTGGTGTCGCGGAGCGCGACATCGGCGGTCGAATCCATGTCGCCGAAGCTCAGCTGGCCGGCCTGTCCCACGGCACAGACGGTAAACCGGGGCCCCGACAGCCCCACGGGTCTCGTGCGACCCAGCCGCCTCGAGTGCCCGTGCGCGCGGCGCCGACTGCGCGGTTTCGCCGATGACACGCCGGGCCGGTCGCCGATTTCGCACGTTCGGCGTGTCGTCGGTTGGGGGCCACTTGTCGGGGGTCGGTATTACCGTCCGGCCCATGAGCGAGGACAGGACTGAACATGGGTGACTACCAGGGCGATCCGAACGGCCCGATCGTTATCGACTGCGACGACTGCGCGGTGCGCGGTCCCGGCTGCAAGGACTGCGTGATCAGCGTCTTGCTGGGGGTCCCGGACACCCTGTTGGACGACGAGCGCCAGGCACTCGAGGTCCTGGCAGAAGCCGGTCTGGCGCCCCGGCTGCGGCTGGTGCCGATCCACCGGACGCCGAAGCCCGGTGTGGCCTGAACGACACGTGGCGCTGCGCCGGTCGGGTTCCACGCATTGGTAAATTTGTCGCGACCCGATGGACAACGCCGATGCCGTTTCGTAACCTATCTGAGACCTAAAGGCGGTTCGACGGCGGCGCGATAGCCACGTCGAAGGCAGTTTAAGGACACGAAATCTTGACCCTCGACGGATCGCATCGGACGAAGCGTGCTGCCAGCCTGCCCATCCTCGGTGTGGTGACCGGGGCTGTTCTCCTCGGGCTGATGTCCTCCACCGCCACGGCCGATCCGGCCGAGGACGCCGTGGCCAAGCTGAATGATCTCTCCCGCCAGGCCGAACAGGCGGCCGAGGCCATGCACTCGGCGCAGCTCGACCTGAACCAGAAGCTCGATGTGCAGGCCGCCGCCGACCGGCAGCTCACCCAGTCCCAGGCCGACGTCTCCGTCGCGCAGTCGCAGCTCAGCTCATTCCAGACATCGGTCGACCGGGTCGCCGCGGCCACCTACATGGGCGGCCGGACGGACGGCATGGCCGCCATCCTCACCGCCGAATCGCCGCAGGGCCTCATCGACAAGCTCGCCATGCAGCGCGTGATGGCCACCGAGATGTCGGCGCAGATGACCAACTACAAGCGGCTGGCCGCCGCGGCCAACACCGCGCAGAGCACCGCCGCCAAGTCCGCCGCCGACGCCAGGACAGCGGCCGATGCGGCCAGCGCGGTCAAGGCCGACCTGCAGGCCAAGCAGACCAAACTGCAGCTGCAGATCGCCGTGGTGAAGTCGCAGTACAACATGCTCTCGCCCAACCAGCGGGTGGCCATGGCCGCGCCGGTGCCCGTCGCGGCCGCCCTGCCTCCCGAAGCCCCGCCGCCAGGTGTCGATGTGCTGGCCGCCGCGCCCGAGGCGCTGCCCCCGGCCCCACCGCCGGAGGCCGCCGTGGCGCCGGGTGGTGGGGGCACCAGTGAGGGCGCGATCGCCGTCCAGGCCGCACTGACCCGGGTCGGGTCGCCGTACTCCTGGGGTGCTTCGGGACCCGGAGCGTTCGACTGCTCAGGACTGGTGATGTGGGCGTTCCAGCAAGCCGGGATCGCGCTGCCGCACTCGAGCTATGCGCTGGCCGCCGGCGGCACTCCGGTGTCGCGCGATCAGTTGCAGCCCGGTGACGTCGTCAACTTCTATTCCGACGCCTCCCACACCGGCATCTACGTCGGCGACGGCATGGTGGTGCACGCCTCCACGTACGGCGTGCCCGTGAAGGTGGTGCCGCTTGACGGTGCCGGTCCGTTCTTCAACGCGCGCCGTTACTGACCGTTTCCGCCTGCTGCGGCCCTGGTGGCCGGTGCTGGCGGTTGCGCTGGTCGCCGTCGCGGTCGTCCTGGCCGTGCCGCTCGCCCGGACGGGTCCGCACCCCGGTGCCGCGCCGTCCGGTGAGACGAAAACCGTTGCGCCCGAACATGTTGCGCCACGATCGGTGTCGCCGGTCAACCTCGGCGGCCCCGCGGGTCAGGTGTTGCTGGACCGGGTGTCCGCCGAGGCCGGTCCCGCCGTGGCGGCGGTGCAGGAATTCTGGGGCACCGACTGGGGCCGCGACAGCGCCGGGCCGATCGTCGTGGTGTCCACCGGCAGCGCCGCGGAGTTCGCCGCCCGGTCCGGCGCCGGCGGGGAGCGAGCCGACACCGCCGCGGTCGCGGTGGCCGACCGGGTCGACCCGGCTTCCCGGACCGCCGAGGGTCAGCGGATCGTGTTGGCCCCGGGGGCCGGGGCGATGAGCCCGGGGGATCTTCGGATCGTGTTCCGCCACGAGCTGTTCCACTACGCGGCACGTGCCGACACGGCACTCGACGCGCCGCGCTGGCTCACCGAGGGGGTGGCCGACTACGTGGCGAGGCCCGCGCCCGCCGCACCCGTCCGGATCGACACCACCCACCTGCCGTCGGACGCGGACTTCACCGGGACGCCCGAGGAGCTGTCCGCGGCCTACGACCGGGCGTGGCTGTTCGCCCGGTTCGTCGCCGACCGCTATGGCGCCCCAGCGCTGCGGCTGCTGTACCTGCGCGGCGCCGGGTACGCGCACGCCGATGCCGCGACCGCGGTGCGCGACGTGCTCGGTACCGGTCCGGACGAGCTGCTCGCCCAGTGGGGGGAGTGGGCCCGCTGATGTCGACCCGGGTTCTGTTGGTCACCAACGACTTTCCGCCTCGCCGCGGCGGCATCCAGTCCTACCTGGAGAATCTCGTCACCCGCCTGGCAGCGACCGGCGATCATGACATCGCGGTGTACGCCCCGCAGTGGAAGGGCGCCCAGGAGTACGACGCGCGGGCGGCGAATCTGCACGTCGTGCGTCATCCCACGTCGCTCATGCTGCCGGTGCCGTCGGTGGAGCGCCGGATGCGCGGGCTCATCCGCGAGCACGACACCGAGGTCGTCTGGTTCGGGGCGGCCGCGCCCCTGGCGCTGTTGGGCCCCAGCGCCCGCCGGGCCGGCGCCGGCCGTGTCGTGGCCAGCACCCATGGACACGAGGTCGGCTGGTCGATGCTGCCCGGAGCGCGCTCGGCGCTGCGCCGGATCGGCGACGGCACCGACGTCATCACCTACATCAGCCGCTATACGCGGGGCCGGTTCGCCGGGGCGTTCGGCCCGCACGCCGCGTTCGAGCACCTCCCGCCCGGCGTCGACCCCGACACCTTTCGGCCCGACCCGGCGGCGCGCGCCGAGCTGCGCGCCCGCTACCGGCTCGGGGAGCGCCCGACCATCGTCTGCGTGTCCCGTCTGGTGCCCCGCAAGGGGCAGGACATGCTGATCCGGGCGTTGCCGGCGATCCGCGAGCGTGTGGACGGCGCGGCGCTGGTGATCGTCGGCGGCGGGCCACATCTGCAGCCGCTGCGAAAGTTGGCCGCCGACAACGGGATCGACGATCATGTGGTCTTCACCGAAGGTGTCCCGTTCGCCGAACTGCCCGCGCACTACACGCTGGGCGACGTGTTCGCGATGCCGTGCCGGACCCGGGGCGCCGGCCTGGACGTCGAAGGGCTGGGGATCGTGTTCCTCGAGGCGTCGGCCACCGGGATCCCCGTGGTGGCCGGCGATTCGGGCGGGGCGCCGGAGGCGGTGCTCGACGGTGAGACGGGGTTCGTCGTCGACGGCCGGAACCTCACCGAGATCACCGACACGATCAGTGCGCTGCTCTGCGACCCCGACACCGCCGCGCGGATGGGCGCCCGCGGACGCCAGTGGATCGACGAGCAGTGGCGGTGGGACACCCTGGCCGCGCGGATGGCCCGACTGCTCTAGTAGGCCGAGCGTGCACAAGAGTCCGCCCGTGACGGCGTGTCCGCGGACTGACACGCACGTTCGCGGAGGAACCTGGGTCAGTCCTTGCGGTAGATCGCGTCGATCTGGTCGGCGAACTTCTCGGCCACGACCTTGCGCTTGACCTTCAGCGTCGGCGTCATCTCACCGGTCTCCTCGGTGAAGTCCACCGGCAGGATCTTGAACTTGCGGATGGCCTCGGCGTGGCTGACGTGGCTGTTGGCCTCCTTCACCGCGCCGTCGATCTCGGCCAGCAGATCCGGATCCTCGGTCAGGTCGGCCACCGACGCGCCGGAGTTCTTGCCGTGGCGTTCCTTCCAGCCCTCGAACGCCTCCGGGTCGATGG
>Ga0116193_1002963_pt1 | contig 12482 bp, 7 predicted proteins | sample AD_UKC115_MetaG_FD_89892 | JGI IMG/M metagenome (GOLD analysis project Ga0116193, IMG submission 89892) | Active sludge microbial communities of municipal wastewater-treating anaerobic digesters from Hong Kong - AD_UKC115_MetaG | ecosystem: Engineered > Bioreactor > Anaerobic > Digestate | place... | reverse complement strand
TGGGGTACAGGGACCTGTGGATGCTTGAGGCGGCGCTCAAAGAAGATGTTGACAATACTGAGAAGGCGGCATAGAATGGAAGCGAGTCACCGGCAACTTTCCACTACCGCCGGGACAAGCTCTCGATTTCGTCGCCCAGGAGAGAAAGGGCGCGGAGCCATGACAGACACTCCAATGAACCCCATGAACCAGGCAATGAACCCAACAGAACCCTTGAAGCCGAACACAAACGGAATGCTGAGACTCTTCGTCTACGGCACACTGAAGCGCGGTTTCTGGAACCACGACCGCTTTTGCCGGGGAGTCCTGGCGGTGGAGGACACCTTGGTCCGCGGCCGCCTCTTCGAGACATCCTCCGGAATCCCGGTCCTGCAGGTCCCGGAGGAGGATATCCTCGCCGTCGGGACCACCAATCCACTCGCCGACGTGGCCACACAAGCGCGCGTCGTGGCTCGCATGTCCAATCCCGAGCCAATCCCCGACCGGCTTTCGAAGAAGGGCACAGGCGCGCCCTGGGGCCCCGTGTACGGGGAGATTCTTACCTTCGACGATCCCGTGATCCGCCTTCCGGCCATCGACCGGCTGGAGGGGTTTCATCCCGGCGGTCCCTGCCTCTACCGCCGGGTTCTGGTACCGGCCCAGGTCAACGGAGCCGGTCTTCCCGCTTGGCTCTATGTGGGGGAGGACCCGATTTCGAAGAGGTTTACACCTCTTGGGGAGTCTTATTGGCCCCGGTAGCTTCCGTTCGGTCTAATCCGGAGAAACTCGGAAAAACCGTTTGACAGGCAAGCCGAATTTCGTATAATATACGCCAGTTTTGTCTGATCGGACCGGATGGAAGCCGATGGGGCTATCCAGGACGGGGCCGATTCGTTAAACCGAAGGTCTGAGGCCGTTCAGGAATGGGACGAGACCCTGTGCGACTGGAGTCAGTGATGGAAGATCGATGGCTCTCCGTAGATGAGATTTCAGCCTATCTCGGCATCAAGCGGGATACGGTCTACAAATGGATTTCTGAAAAACAAATGCCGGCGCACCGGATGGGCCGCCTGTGGAAATTCCGCAAAGACGAAGTGGACGAGTGGGTGAAGACAGGCGGGGCCGGAGACAACGAGCAGGGCCAGACACCTGACGGCAGGAAGAGATAACCCAGCGCGGAGGCTGATGATGCTGAACCTAAAGTTACGAGACGAATTCCTCGGTTCCCAGATGCCGGGCACAGCCATTGCCCTGCGCAGGAAGGACAACACTGGAGCCGCTCAGAGAACACCGGATTTCATCCTTTCAATTACATATCCAACAGCGGACGTTCAGACTGCTTTGCGCGCGGTCAGCACAGATCGCTCGAAGCGCCCCATTGTCCTGATGGGGGACCGGGGCCGCGGTAAGTCTCACATCATGGCCGTGATGCACCACGCAGTCGAATCATCCTCTCAGGTTCAGAAGTGGGCCAACGAATGGGGAAACAGACTTGGCTCGCAGCTTTTGAGTAAGCTAAATCTCGATGACGGATTCTTTGCCATTTCCGAACCGGTCCACAACCATGAGTACCCTCTGTTGTGGGACCTCATATTCGAGCGTCACCCTAAGGGAGAGTTTTTCAGAGGCAAATTCAACCAAATGGGTCGGCCATATCCTCCGCGATCCCTTTTGGAGGAGATGTTCGAGGCTCAACCCGTAGCGCTGATTCTCGATGAATTCCAGAAGTGGTTCGACGGTCTGAGTGACCAGCCTGGGCCGGAAGGAATCAAATACCGGACCTTGGCCGAAAATTTCATCCAGAATCTGTCTGAACTATCCAAGGAGCGACCCGATCTTCTGATTCTTGTCGTCTCGGTGCTCAATAACAACACGGAGGCCTTTAGACAAATCCACCGCGACGGTCCAGTGATCATTGATTTCCGAGGACCCACGGCGAAGGAAGACCGGAAGAATCTGCTTTTGTATCGGCTTTTTGAGAACCGCCAGAACATCCCGACGGAAGAAATAAGGCGTCTTACTGACGCTTATGCGTCCGAGCGTTTCCGGCTTCGTTTCTCTCATCTTCCGGAATCCGAAAGATCTCGCGTCGTATCGGAGGTCATGGCCTGCTGGCCATTCTCGCCGGAGCTTATGGAGCTACTGGAAGATCACATCCTAATGGCTGAGGCCGCACAGGAGACACGCGACCTTATTCGCATCCTCGCCTCCTCTTACCGAGAAAGAGGAGAAAAAGTCCCGATCATTACCCCGGCCGATTTCTTCGTGGATGATGATACCTGCGGCGTTCAGTCGCTGCTGGATTCGATTGCCACAGTAGGTGAGCAGGAGAGGCTCCGGCAAGTAGCCCAACGAAATCTCGAAACAGTCAAGACAATCGGAGCCCCTGTACCCCATGCGCGCGAACTGGTCAGCGCACTCTGGATGCGATCCATGTCGCCCGGAAGAAACGCGGGTGGGACGCGACAGGAGCTTCAGCTCGACATTACACGCGAACAGCCCGTCGACGACAATTCGTTTCAGGGCGAACTCGTTCAGTTGATTGAGGCCAGCATAAACATCCATGGTGAAGAAAGCCCGGACGGTCGCCTGCGGTTTGGTTTGGAAGAAAATCCACGCTCGAAAGTTCGTGCTTCGGCCAAGAACGACAAGCTCTGGCAACAGGGCGTTTCGGCTGCCGAGGTGGGTCAAACGGTCTATCCGGGGAAAGATATTGAGCACGTACGCAATACCCTGCGGCACATCCTTGTTCCGGAAACAAGGCAATCCTCCTCTCGCGTCATAGCTCTCGGCCCCAACTGGCAGAATGCCCCATGGGCTGATGTCGATGATTTGGACAAGCCCTCGAAATGGGACAGGCCGGTTCTCATTGTCATACCTGAGCCGCTGCAGATCAGCGAAGGGAAGCGGGTTGATGCTCTCGGGAAATGGCTCGCCAGTCATGTCCCTGCGAAGCGGAACACCGTCCGATTCCTGTTGCCTTCGGACGGAGTGAAAAGCATTTATCAGGACGCAGAACTTCTTTTCTGCTCAAGGTGCTCCTACCTTACCTCGATTGCGTGGCGTGATGATTCCAAATACCGCGGCTTAAAGGAGGAGTTCGACAGACCGCTTCGGGACGCGCTGAAGAAGCGGTTCGACAAGTTTGCCGTGCTGCGGCGCTGGAATTACCAGGAACCAGATCAATGCGTATTCGACGTGGAACGTGTGACCGCGCAAGGCGGTGAAATCCCGACCGCAGTCGAGAAATCTCTTGTCGAGGACCTCTTCGATCCAGCGGAGTTTCAGTCCCTGGTTTTGGAGCGGGCCAAGGAGTCATGCCTGGTAGGGGACCTGCTCGATGAGCTGACTGAACCGCCGCCTCCGGACACCAAGGATGCCATACCGTTTCTTGGTGAGACCCCCATCTATGAAGAGATTCTGAAGATCGTCTCGCGGGGCAAGATCGTGGTCAATGTCGGCGGGACCTGGGTTGGCCGCCTACCGGAACATTCGAGCGATGAGGAAGCGCTCCGTTTTATTCGGTCCAAGGCTTTCCGCTCCGGGCAGGAGATGCGACAGATCCAACTTGGCCTTCCGGCTGCGGTTGGCGGGACGACCGTTACGGGTCCAGGGACTCATGCTTCCGTGCCTACACCGCAAGCGCCCACCGGCGGTGGTCCGCAGCCCCCGGTGATACCTCCAATTACGCCGCCAACAGGACCTGTAGGGCCCGTGCTCCCAGTGACCGCGGCTTCGGAGGTCCGCCGGACGGACGAAGCGACCACCGGCATCAACCTCACCGCGTGCTTCGAAAAATGGGGCATTGATCCCAGCGCCGTGCTGGATACGACCAAGATCGAATTCAACAACCTCACCGTACAGCAAGTGAAGCAGATTCTCACGCGCCTTCCTTCGAGTCTCAAAGCCTCTATGGAAGTGACGTTCACCAAGGAGGGAGGCGAAGAATGAGCGCACCTGCTTGGTTGGACATCATCCTGGACTCTCCCTCGCCGACAGACGCCTGGCGCGGCGTCTTCGCGAGATTAAGGGATCTGGCCGTAACCTGCGGCTCCCCAGTCGATCTCCATAACCAGACTGTCGCTCCCGACCGCCTCCTGGCCGAGACCGCCTGGGAATTATGGGGGTCTTACCCGGACACCGCTCCCAGGACTGCAACCCACCTAAAGGAATGGTGTGCTGCGCCATCCAGCATCGGCCGCGCCGTCCTTGTGCTGGATGCCCTGTCCCTTCGCGAGATGCCATGGCTCCTGGGAGGAGCTCAAGCACGAGATATCCAGCCCACTGATGTGCGTGTGACCGGCGCTGAAGCGCCATCCGACACTGACCAGTTTGCCCATGCGCTGGGTTTACCTTCTCGCAGTCATCTGGCGGGAAATGGCGCTCCGGCTAGTTTCAATCTCTTCCCATCAAAGGCTTACACGGATGTGATCAGCGTCCCATTTGAGGACGCCGTCGGGGGCATTTCCCACGAGTCCAACGTCTTCGTGTGGCATAGCTGGCTCGACGATCTCATCCACGTTCACAAGAAACTCCCGGATCAAATCTACAAGATCGCGGCTGCCACGCTCCAGGACGACGGATTCTGGAACTTCGCTAACAGGCTTCGGCAGGGAAGAAAGCTGATTATCACCTCCGACCACGGTTATGCAGTGAGCAAGCTGTTTTCAAGCGAGGAGATCGATCCGGATGTTATCGAAAAGCTGCGCGAGACCTTCGGCGCAGCCCGGTACAAGAAAGTAAATGGCCCTTGGCAGGAACGGTTCATGCCCCCGATTGTGGTAAGCCACAACGAGCACCACATCGTCATGGGCCAGAGAAAATGGAAGGTCCAGGGCGGCTTCCCCCATGTGTGTCATGGGGGCTTAAGCCTTCTGGAAGTCGCTGTGCCCTTCATTGAACTACCGCCGCTGTGATCACGGAGCGCATGGTGAGTAACGGTAAGATCGATCTGTTTGGAGTGGAGCCAACGCCGGCTGACGAGAAGTCGGCCGGGAAGAAGGCTCGCAAGAAGGCGAATGGTTACGAGCCGCCCAACCTCGGCAAGGCCATCCGTCTTCCGGTTCCCGATTTCAGCGATCCGGACAGGCCGCCGGTTTGTCTGGAAGTGGACTTTCCCATCGCGCCCATCAACGCGCTCTCCAACCTCGAAGGCAATGCCGGCAAGCCCATCTATCAGATGTCCAAGTGGTGGGCCCGTCGCCGCTCCAGCGTTTTTCGGAGCTTGCTGATCGCAGCCGCGACGGAAGCGCCCGGCGACCCATCCCAAGCGGCTAAACGAGTCTGGGACCATTACTACTGCAACCACCAGAAGGCCGGGCATTTTCGCAAGCTTCGGGTGCTCGACATCTTCATGGGCGGCGGGACCACCCTGGTCGAAGGTGCGAGGCTTGGCTTCCAGATGGCGGGCGTTGATCTCAATCCCGTGGCCTGGTTTGTGACGAAGAACGAGCTTGCATGCAGCGATCCCGCGCAAGTCAAAGCGCTCTTCGAGGATATCGAGGCCAAGGTCAAGCCCCTCGTTCAGCCTTTCTACACTACGACCTGCCCGCGGGGCCACACGGGCCGGTGGGTGGACCGGGAGACTGGCAAGGTCGTGAACGTCGATCCTGCCGAGATTTCGCCGGACCAGCGCGGCCGGTACCGGTGGGAAGGGCCGGAAATCATCTACACCTTCTGGGCCAAGCACGGACCCTGTAATGCGCGAGGTTGCCATCATCGCACACCGATCTTCCGCTCGCCCGTCATCGCCGAAAAGAAGCTGACCGCCTACTTCATCCCCTCGACATGCCCCTCCTGCGGTCATGAGTTCAATATCGAGCTGGGTGAGACGCGCATGGCTCCGGGAGTGGAGCGCGTCGTGCTCGATAACGAGCCAAGCTTCACGGAGACAAGCCAGGAATTCGCACAACTCCTCAAGGACTACAGCAAGGGAAGCAAAGAGGAAAAGCAGAAACGAATCAATCAGCTCTTGGAGAGATTGGGTACAGAAGCCGGTTTGTGTTGCCCGAAATGCGGTTCGTTCGCCGGGGGAAAAATCAAGAAGGTTCTTGAAAATCACCGGGGTGAGCGAAGGGAATGGAAAGATCAAACGGGCAAAATACATTGCGATTATGACTTCAAGGTGGGGATCGTAAAGAAGAAAGACCTCGGCATCGAGAGCCGCCATGTCTATATGTATCTTCTGATTCATCCCCAGTGGCTGGAGGGCACGTCCGGTCTCGATGATGGTGTGGAACTGGGCGGTTATGCCGGGGCCGATCCGGAGATGACCGCCCGATGGTTCGAGGGGCGGCTTGAGGGCATGCGCTTCGTCGAGGTCCGCGGCCGAATCCGTCTGGCTGATGAAGAGATCGCCGAGGAGGACGAAGAAGAGGCCGGTGAAAGCGAGGAAGGTGCAGAGGAAGAAGACGCCGGGTCCGCAGCGGACCGCAAAAAGTTCGGCCTGCCCCGAGAGATCGTGCTCGCCGACGGCACACGCATTCAGACGCGGACGGGAACGGTGCCCCAAGATGGCTGGTTCACCTGTTCACATTGCGGCAAGAAACAAAGCGCTTCTGCGTCAACCGCTCAATTTAGAAATACTCAGCCTGTGTCAGCTTACGCGCTGCAATGTCACTGCCCGCAGTGCGACTCCGAGGGGTACAGCTACAACGGCCGCTACTTCAAACCCATTGAGCCGGGCGATGTGAAACGGCTGATCATGGCCGAGCGGGAATGGACCGACCGGAAAGAGACCGACCTGACCGATTACTGGCCGCGACAAGAAATACCGATCGGTGAACGAACAACTAAGAGAGACAGCATCCAAGAATGGGGCTACACCCATTGGTGGAAGATGTTCAACTCGCGCCAGCTTCTCGTGCATACGCAGCTCATGCGCGCCATCACCGAAGCGCCGGATGGCCAATGGCCGCTGGATGTGCGCGAGCAGGTTTTGGGAGCATTTCAGCAGTATCTGAGGAATCAGAACATGTTTTGTTTCTGGGATATTTCACGCGATTGCATGGCACCACATCTATCCAACGCGAACTACCACCCAAAAGCATTGGTTATCGAGAATTGCGTTTGTAACCAGCTTGGAAGAGGGAATTGGCAATCTGCCCAAGCGGCCACTCTTGAAGGGGTTAGGTGGGAAAACGAACCTTGGGAAGCTGCTCTTCTTCCAGAGACCGAAAAGGCCAAGAGTACGAGAGTGGAAATTGGAGACACTATTAGTCCCGCAGCGGCAGACTTGTTCTGCAACTCATCCACCGACCTTTCAATGCTGAACGGCACCACCTTTGATCTGATCATCACCGATCCACCCTTCGGGAACAACCTGTTCTACGCCGACCTGGCCGATTTCTTCTATGTCTGGATGCGCCTGCCCCTGCTCAAGTGGTACCGCGGCATGCCGGAGCGCAAGTACTTCGAGCCGGAAAGGACTCCCCACGCGGTGGAGGCGGTGGACAACACCGTCGAGCACCCCGATGACCGGGAGGACTACGAGCGGGAGCGGTTTGTCACAAACGGCATCCTCGCCACGGTGCGCGCACTGACCGGCAACAAGGAACTCGGAGAAAAGGACCCGAACCCGCTCTACAGGCCCGAACCAGCCTCTGATTTCTATCAGCAGACGCTCACCGCCTGCTGGGCCGAGGCAGGACGGCTCCTGAAGCCTGGCGGTTTGATGGCGTTCACCTTCCACCACAGCCAGGACGATACATGGCTTGCAGTACTATCCTCCCTTTTTAATGCCGGGTATATGCTTGTCGCAACCTATCCTATTCGAAGCGATGAACGTAAAGGCGAAAGGGCGCAATTTGGTTCCCAGTCTATCGAATACGACATCATCCATGTCTGTCGGAAGCGGTTGGAAGAACCAAAGGCCGTGAGCTGGGCGCGGATGCGCCGGTGGGTCAAGGACGAGGCTGCCCGGCTCAAGGAGCTTCTGGAGCATTCGCACGGAAAGGAGCTTCCCGAATCGGATCTTCTGGTCATTCTGCGGGGAAAAGCCCTCGAGTTCTACAGCCGCCATTACGGCCAGGTCTTTACGGGTGACGGGCAGGTGCTGGGTGTACGGGACGCGCTCCTTGGGATCAACCTGCTCCTGGACGACCTGCTGGCGGGCAAGGATGAGAACGGCAAGCGCCGTCCACCCGACGCGGCGGAACCGGCATCGCGGCTGTTCCTGCGCGTCTTCCAAAGCCGCCGCTCCATGGCCCGGGATGAGTTGCACAAGACGCTGCGCGGCACGGGCGTTTCCCAGGGGGACATCGAGGCGCGAGGTTGGATTCGGGTGGTCGGAACCTCGGTGAACGTGATCCCCATCGAGGAGCGTTTCCAGTATTTCACGGCCCCGGGTCGAAACCGCAAGGTCCTCAAGACCGACCTGGACCAGGCCCATTTCCTGATCGGCGCAGCGACGCCCGGCAGCGGCGTGGATGTGTCAGACGAACTCAACCGGGCCACCTTCCAGATCAAGAGGTCGGTGGACCCGATTCTGGACTGGTACGCCCAGACCGACCCGGACACGGGAATTCAACGGGCTGCCAAGCTTGCGCTGGACCTTGTCAGCCATTGGCGGGCCAAACCGGAGAAGGGCCCGGCATTCAGGCAGATGACACTGTTCGAACAATTGGAGGCGGAGGTCGAATGATGCGAGATATGTCCTCAAGCGCTTGGCTTCGCCGTGGATCAAGCATCGTGTTTGACCGGCTCACCCTCGGCCCGCTCATCGGCGGGGGTGCCCTTGTGTCCATGCGGGAAGCTCTCGGATGGATGAATGCCTGGCCGGTTGAGCCGCCGGGTAACGGTCGGACGGTGCTCGTGTGCGGCATCGAGACCTTCCTCGACGTCATGGAACCGGCCGAGGCCCAGAATTTCCTGAAAAGCCGGGTTAAGCCTTTTGTGCAGGAATTCCAGGCCCGATGGGATCAGCGTGGGCTGGTGTTCGGCTTCGGCACCCATGAGAGATCTTTTGAGCTGACAGCGTCCGACGAAGAGGTGCTGTTCATCCGCCGGGACGGCGAGCGGGTACGGCTGTCGTACTCACTCTGGGATGGGAGCGCCACCATGAACGTGGCGCGCCTGATTCGTGACGAACAGGGAAAGAGCATAACGGTTGGATACTATGTCGCAAGGATTTCCTGAGCTGCAGATCGGCCGGAAGGTCGAACACCCCGAGCTGGGAGAAGGCGTGGTCGTCGGCTTCGAGCCGACGGGATTCGTCCGCGTCTTCTTTCGGTCGCTGGGTGAACGACAAGTACCGCTGCAAGCGCTTCAGGAGGCAGAAAGCTGGTCCGACCGAGTCATCGCAGGGCTGAAACCGGCCACTCCGGAGGCTATCGAGCGCCTGTGGCTGGCCATAGAGGCCGCCGAGCTGCCGCTCATGGAAAGCGCGGCAACCCTGACCTCCGCCAAGGTGGACCTTCTACCCCACCAGGTGGTGCTCGTGCATCGGGTCGCCAATGCCAGACCCAGGAGATTCCTCATCGCTGACGAAGTCGGTCTTGGCAAGACCATCGAGACAGCCCTGATCCTTCGCGAGCTGGCCTCGCGCGGCGAAATGCGCCGGGCGCTGATGGTCGTGCCGGCAGGGTTGGTGGACAACTGGCGGCGCGAGCTCAACGAGGTCTTCAATCTCGATTTCGAGGTGTTTGGGTCGGAGGGAGACGTAACGGACCGGAAGTCCAATGCCTTCGCCAAGCACAACCGGTTGATCGTCTCCGTGGATACACTAAAAAGACGGGTCCGGGTAAAGAGGCTTCTGGAGGCGCCCCCGTGGGACCTTGTGGTGTTCGACGAAGCCCATCACTTAAGTGTTTACAAGACTGGCAAGAAGACGCGCAAGACCGAAAACTTCAAGCTGGCAGAATCCCTTCGTCCCCATTGCCGGGACCTGCTCCTGCTCTCCGCCACGCCGCACCAGGGTGACCATTTTCGGTTTTGGATGCTTGTTCGGTTGCTTGACCCATCCCTTTTCGAAGACGAACGCGACATGGTCGAGAACCGGCACCGGCTGAACGCCGTGGTGGTACGACGGACCAAGGCAGATGCTTGCGCTTCAGATGGGAGTCCGCTGTTTGCTCGGCGGATTGTTCATACCCAAGGATTCACGCTGAGCGAAAGGGAGATGACGTTTTATCAGGCCCTGCTCGATTACCTGCGTGACGGGTACAACCTTGCGGCAGCCCAGGGGAAACAGGGACGTGCGCTCGGATTCGTCATGACCATCTTCCAAAAAATCGCTGCAAGCAGTTTCGCCGCGGTCCGGGCGACCTTGCGTAAGCGGCTCTTGATGCTGACCGTCGAAGAAGCGATCGAGAGAGACGAACTGTTGGATGTGGACGGTCGGGACCGCGCTCTCGAAGATGCGAGGGACCTGATCCGCGAGATTCACAATCTATCGAACGACATCTTCGGCAACGCCCAGGCTGAGCAGTTGCTCGCTGAGGCCAAGGTTCAACTTCTGAAAAAGCGAAAAGAGACCGCTGCCTTCGTCCAGACCGCGGAGAGTTACGATGACACCGAGCTTGCGGCGGTCACAGGTGAAGATGCTGTGGCGAGCCTCGTTTCCGTGGCCCTTCCCGAGGAGCGAAGGAGGATTCGTGAACTCCTCGATCAGTTCCCCGAAGGGATGGAAACCAAAACAAGCGTCCTTCTGGAGGCTTTGCGGCAACTCTGGCGAATCAGCCCCGACGAGAAAGTCGTGATCTTCACCACCTATCTCGGGAGCATCGAGAGTTTGCGCGCAGCAATCGACACCGTCTTCCCCGGCAAAGGCGTCGAGGTTTTGAAGGGTGGCGACCACGGGGCCAAGGTGGCGGCCCAGCGGCGATTCCGCCGTCCCGATGGACCCAAGGTGCTGCTCAGCACGGCAGCGGGACGGGAGGGAATAAACCTTCAGTTCTCACGAGTGCTGTTCAATTACGATCTCCCATGGAACCCTATGGATTTGGAGCAGCGCATTGGACGTATCCACCGGTACGGGCAGAAGGATACAGCCCAAGTCTACAACCTGGTCGCATCGGATACTATCGAGGGCAAGATATTTATGCTACTCGAAGAAAAGCTGCGTGAAATAGCTCAGACCTTGGGCAAGCTGGACGATAATGGCCAGATTGCAGAAGACCTTAGAGGCCAGGTCCTGGGCCAGCTTAGCAGCCACCTCAGTTACGACCGTTTGTACCAGGAGGCGATTCTCGATCCGACCCTAACACGGACGCAGCAAGAGCTCGAAGTTGCGATGACCAATGCCAACCTTGCTCGCGAGGTGGTCTTCGAGCTCTTCCAGGACCTGGATAGATTCAATTTGGGCGACTACAAACAGTTCGACGACAAGGGCCGGGGCATGCGGCGGCTTCTGTCCTTCGCCCAGCGGGCAGCCCGCCTCGAAGGGGGTGAGTTTCGCCCCTTAGGCAAAGATGTCTTTGTGCTGAACCGCCCGAATTCCGAGCCAATCCTATTCACCACGGATCGTGACAAGGCGCTTCAGGAAGAGGAGTTGAATCTTCTGGGCCTTGAGCATCCGGTGGTGAGACAGTGGCTCGATGCCTATACCTCAGTCAAACCACAAGATCGGGCGCTTATCGGCAGCATCGAGGGCAATGGAGACGAGACGGGCTTGATCACGATTTGGCTCGTGGTGATCCACGGCAAGGGCGGACAGGTCCAACAGAAGGTCGTAAGGTTGGGAATTTCTGAAGGAGGCGAGCGTTCGCCCTATCTGGAACGGCTCTCACAAGAGCTGCTTCGCATACGCCCCCCCCAGACACACCGCTTTCAAGATATAAGACAAATCGGTTCCCTAATCAACGGCACGGCATCCGAAATTCTCCATCGCGAACTGGTCTATTCGGGATTCCTGCAGGAAGAATCGTCTTACTCAAGCCGATTGCTGGCGTGCATAGGGGTAAGCAGATAATGACCAACGAAGAAATAGCCAGATTCTTCAATAACGCGAGGCCCCACATTCAGGGCAATCCGAACCTGCGCGATCCCCAGGTCGAAGGATGGTTTCGCACACGCCAGCATTTCCGGAACAGTTCCGAGCACGCCATCCTCCAAATTCCGGTGGGCTGCGGCAAGACCGGCCTCATGGCCCTGCTGCCTTTTGAGACCGCCCAGGGTCGGGTCCTGGTGATCGCCCCGAACCTTGAGATTCGGCGGGGCATTTCCACGGCCTTCGATGTCGCGGGACGGGAATGTTTCTGGACCTCCACGCGCGTTCTGACCGACGTGAGTCATGGTCCCTTCACGGCCGTCTTAGATGGCCAGGACGCAAACATCCACGACTGCGAGAACTCGCATATCGTGGTTACCAACATCCAGCAACTGGCCAGCCGGGCGGACCGCTGGCTTCCCGCCTTCGCGGATGATTTCTTCGACCTGATCCTGGTCGATGAGGGGCACCATAACGTGGCCAGAAGTTGGGAACGGGTTTTCGAGCGGTTCCCCAACGCCAAGGTCGTAAGCCTGACCGCCACGCCTTTCAGAGGCGACGGACGCGAGATCGCCGG
>Ga0116193_1002961_pt1 | contig 12485 bp, 18 predicted proteins | sample AD_UKC115_MetaG_FD_89892 | JGI IMG/M metagenome (GOLD analysis project Ga0116193, IMG submission 89892) | Active sludge microbial communities of municipal wastewater-treating anaerobic digesters from Hong Kong - AD_UKC115_MetaG | ecosystem: Engineered > Bioreactor > Anaerobic > Digestate... | reverse complement strand
GTATTTGTATCGGTCAAGGAACTGCGTGATCTTCGTTCCTCCTTCGTTGGATGTCTTTTCAGACTCCTCGTTCAACTGCCGGATGAGATCCAGATACTCCCTGAGCTGGGTAACAGTCCCTTCCTTTATCGCTTCATCGATATTCAGGTGCTGAATCCGGTCCGCAGCCTGGTCAAGATAATCATACAACTGCCGGAGTTCATTCTCTGACAGGTTTGAGATAGATTCCCGGAGATCATCAATCCCGCTGAAATCAAAGATATTCCCCATATCTAACTGGAAGTTCTGACCGAGATCATTCATCACCTGTTGAATCTGCATTACTGCATCCTCAGTAGGATCAAAGTTTACCTGATTAATAGCCTCCTGAAACTCCTTGAGCCGGGCTATGGTTTCTTCTTTCACGATATCATCAATGTTCATGTTCCCTACACGGGCCGCTAACTCATCCAGGGTCCGGTTGACATAGTTCAGGTTGATGTCATTGAGTCCGGCTATAGCATTAGAGAACTCCTCCACGGACTGAATATCAAAAAGGTTGCCAAGTCCTATAGTATCCATCCCTGAGAAGAGTGAAAGAAGATCCCGGAGTTGTTGCTGTGTATCAGTGAAATCAATATCCGGAGGATCAATCTCAATACCCCCTAATGCATCCCGGAGTTGTGATTCAAAGTCCTGAACAAACTGGTCAATATATTGTGAATCTATTCCGGATGCAAGCATCGCCTGTAATATTGAATCCCACCAGTCAGAAACATATATCTCACCGGCTGAATCTGTGAACGCATCCTGCATTTCTGCAAAGAGAGAAGACCAGTCTACCCCCTCCACCTGAAACCCCTGTGATATTGCATCTTTCACCTGGTTGATATCATTCACGATATTATCAAATGCGTCAATAGGGTCCGGGTATGCATCTTCAATCAGCCGGAACGCATCCTGCCACGTTTTTACCGTTTTCCGCGCAGACTCCTCAAGATCTTCCTGCCCGGACGATTGTAATAATATTTCGACTATTTCCTCTTCGGTTGCCATTGCACAAGAATAGAGTTTATAGTAGATAAACGGGAAAAGAGATTAGCGGTTCTTACTCCGCTCCTTCTCCTGCCTCGTTGCCCGCTCGTCAAGTCCGGCAGAGACAAATATCCAGTCTTCATCAGTCAGCCCGGAGAGTTCGGACGGGGCACGCCCGCCCAGGAATTCACATACCGCTAAAAGCCACTGACCTTTATCTGTTTTTGCGAAACCTGCGGACCTTCTCCTTATTCTTCTGAATCGCTTCCACCAGGTCTTCAAAGAAGACTGATGCCTTCCCGTCAGACTGCTTATCATACTTCTCCCAGAGCGACGGCTTGTTGTAGGGAGATTCTGCACACAGACCGGCTATGATGGCAAACAGCGGTGCCTTATCTTCATCCAGGGTATCAGAGACATATTCAGGACCGTAATCAGCACGTTCCTTCCGGTACTCATGGATCTTCTCTTCAACGTGCCGGGGGATGTTTTTGAACACTTTGAACGAAAGACCCGCTATTGAAACCTGTATTGTGTTTTCCTGTTTTGCATGAGAGTTCAGGAGCATTCCGAGCACTTCATCTTCGTTCATCTCATGCTCTGCTTTGAACTTCTCAATCGTTTCAAAACCCTTATTGATGTCCCATTCTTTCTGGGGCGCCTCGTCGGTCATACGATAACCCGATTAGCGCAAAAAGAGATATACGGGAATTAAGATTCGTCCGAAATCGGTTCTTCTTTCCCGGACACTTTGACCGGATAACATTTCCCGGTACATCTGTACCGGTCCTCATCCCAGACATATTTCAGGAGAACTGGTTCATCCAGAGCCTTTACCGGCAGTTCTCCTTTCCGGTTCGTCCATTTCACTGATACGATACCATTCTTCTCTTCACGCCGTTCAAAGTTACAGTTCTTCGCCGGATAGAATTCTTTTTCGACTTTCTCACCGTCTTTAGGACCGGGGAGGGTGAACATACTCATGTCAAATTGAGACATGAACTCATACATGGATTTCATAGAGATACCTCAAAAAAGGGGTTATACTGGGTTTGTAAACACGATATCCGCCGCGTGTGCGGTTGCATCGACAAACATCCATTCGTTTTCACGAACCTCGAACGGAAACCCGTCTAAATAACAATCTTCCGCTGTAGCGGTGATCTTTGCATAGGTTGTGGTTCCGGAGGTGTTAAACGGCTGGACGGTCCCGGCAATGTCAAAGAACGTCAGCTTACTGGTATCTGCGATAGAACCGATATCTACAGCGGTACCGTTCTTATCCTCTCCATCGTCTCCACCGCCCCGGAGGGACTTGAACGCCCACCAGGTTCCGCCTGATACGGTTGGGTCAATTGCTGCGTACTTCAGCTTGACCTCTACCTTCTGCCGGTATTTGGCTGTCGCCCGCATGAAGATAGAGTCAGATGAATACTTGTCATTTCGTTCCCATGAGATGTTAAAGTTCCAGCCTGAAACAGCGCCAATCTCAACTCCATCCGCTTGGATGGTTGCATCGGCACCTGCAAAGTATAATGATGATCCTGCTGCCATTTTTTACCACCTCAAAACGTCGGCTCCGCGTTCACCGCGTCAAAGTGAGTAGCCACAAATCCGAGATCAACCGCGACCCATTCGTGCTCGCTTGCGCCGAACGGCATTTGGTTAAACGAAGCGTTGTAAATCTTCGCTCCAAATATCGCGTTTGCATCGTCCTGAGGTGCGATAGATCCCCAGAGCATGAAGAACGTGAACTTGCTGGTATCCGAGGTAGTACCTCCACCGGCAGAGTTCAGGATCTTCATCGCCCACCAGGTTCCGACGGTCGGATCAAACTTGGCAAAATTGAGTTTTCCTTCCGTCCGTGCTTTACATCGGGCCACCGCCAACCGCTTGATAGAGTCCATTGCATAGAGTTCTTTGTAATCGAACGTAGCTTTGAAACTCCATCCCGAAACGGCTGCGATCTTCGTGCCCGAAGCCCATGCCGGAGCGGTCTCGTTAGCGTCAGGATCCGGGTCGTAAAACCCGGTTTGAACCATGACGCCGACTTTGCTATCCGCCCCGGCAAAATAATAATCTACTGCCATTTACGGTTAAATGACAGTTGGAATAGATAAACGGGAAATAAAAAAGAAGAAATGATGTAACCTTACCTTACCCATCCCCGCCATATCCAACCTCACCTGACCCCTCCTGTCCACACCCCTCCAAACCGGACCAGAACCCCGGCCGATTCACATCAGACCGGTTTCATGCAGTTTATTGAGTACTTCTTTAGCAGTAAATTTTTCTCCGAATCGGATAACCATCCATCCTTCTTTCCGGAGAATCATATCTCTGAATTGGTCACGTTTTTTTTGCTTTGGATGATGAATGCCAGTTGGTCCCATCGGTTTCAATGGCAATCTTGTTTGTGTGAGTGGTATCAAGATATATCGCGAAATCAATCACGAATCCTGACCGGGTAGATACCTGTTCCTGGAAATCGATATTGAGAGATGAGAGTATCTTACTCATCGCCTCTTCAAGACATGTCTTTGTTGATGTCTGACCAATAGAGTTTGCCGCGTGCATCAAAAGTGGTTTGATCCCTTTCAGATGCACCGTCACAGGTTGCAGTTATTCTGAAAGAATCTTTAGAATAATTACATGGTATGCATCGTAACCTGGAATCGAACCGACCAGACATGAAGGATATAATCTCTAACCTGATGATATCCGACCTCTAAAACCGGATTCACGCAGTATGCTTTAATAGATCGGGTTGTATCTACTTTCCCATCCTCATCAAAATAAATTCCAGATACGGCCTGATTTGAAACGGAAAACAAATCCACTACTGCATATCCGTAATTCCGAGTTGTTCTGAGTAAATCAGGGACATTTGCACCTTTATACACTCCCGAAACAATTACACTAAACTCATGTTTTCGAGGAGTATTTGACATGTGTGTCGTTATTTTGTCTCCTCCTTCTAAAAGAGGAGTGATATAGAAACTTGGAAAAACCCGGATTCCTGCGGGCTGTTCGTCGCCTTCAATCATCCTCATCCCTGTAGTTCCTCCTAATAATGTGATATTAGTTTCAATCCGGCTTTTCATAGCATCTATGATTGAATTTACGTCTTCAGATGTTGGCATGAACCCTCCGGATACCTTTCTCTACGGCAGACGAGATGAAAGGATTCGGTTGCATCCCGCGTGATTTGACTACAAACACCCGTTCGCCTGCATCGTTCACCCAGGACAGTGCCTTTGCTTTCTTTGGCACGATCATTGTATGATAGGGACCATAGAGGCCGGTCCCCCGGATGATGAAAGGTAAGTAATTTGACTTGTTGGATATCAGCATCCCTTGAGGGACTTCCTCATCTATCCAGAGCGCCTTTGCTCTTCCGGGTGTAGCCTGCCGGAGTTCGTCTTTAATCTCATCCGCATATTTCTTGAGGATTCGTTTCTCAAACGATTTCAGGTCATGTGCCGGGAGTTTAAATGAGAGTTTTAATGCCATGCTTTTCCTCTCACCGTCCGCCGGTATGGTGCTAACCGTAACTTCAGATCTTCGGTCATGATCTCTGGATGGAGCATGCTGATCATCTGTGCTATCGTCTGCGTTCCTGAATCAAACGAGGCAACAACGCCTTCCTGTTCGCGCTTTTTCTTCGCCAGAAAATTTGAGATGAGATCTAGACAAATAAACTTGATATCCGCCAGGACTGGTGAACCGGATGAATACCCAGCTGAGTACAGTATCTTGACGTTCCCTTTCCCTGCCTGGGGAATAGTGTTGTGAAACACGATCCGGGTCACAAACCCGTCAGAGATGACCGCATAGTTCCCGGCCACACCAGTATCCCGCATGGTCAGAGTAGTCCATAACGGAGCGGATGTCATAGAGGTATCGACTGATACCGATGTGATAGAAATGACCGGCTGTTCTCTCGGAATGAACGTCCGGTCAATCTCCCGGTAATATCTCCCACGGTCTCCGGTAGGCCCTCTTCCATCATGATACTCGGTATAGTTCGCTGCTTCAAACGACTGCCGGTTGCAGTACCGATTGATCATCTCCGTTGCTCCGGCAATAACCATCGTGATGTAGGTCGCCCACTGGTTTGATGTCATAAACGCATCAGCCTGTCTGAAATCGTTGTATGAGTATCCGGTATGAGCTTCTACTTCCTGCTGTGAACAGTATGCCATTCAGCACGGATTAGTTTCTGAATGAATAAACGGGAAATAAAAAAGTGAGATTTAAGCTGCCTGGGTCACAAGTTTCCAGCCAGTGTTCTGAGTTGCGGTCCCTGCAAACACGTAAAGAGCACCGTTGGTGTAATCCACACAGAGATCTCCTTTCCGGTTGCCGGTAACGGCCGCCTCAGGAGTTCCTGCATTCGCTGACAGGGTTATTCCCTTCAGCGTGATTGCCCCGGTGGCAGTCAGGGCTGCCACGGTAGTCGCTCCGGTGACTCCCAGATTACCGCCGACGGTAGCGTTCCGGGTAATAGCAATGTCATCCGCCAGGGTGATCAGGTCTGAAAGAAACGTAATCTCCCGTGTAGCGGTTGCCGACCCGTCCGCGTTCTTCCGAAAAAGGTTATAGAAGAAGCTCATCTTCTATCACCTGAAGAGTTGAACGCCAGCATCGAAGGGGAGTTCGTAGTACAGAATCTCTACCGGATCGGTCTGGTTATCGCCGAGCTTGATATTGTTCAGGACATACAGAGTGTTGTCATCTGCTATTCCGGTTGCTGATGCAGTCGTGCCGAAACACCCACGCCGGATAACGGTCAGGGTACCGGATGCGCCGGTCGGAGCGGAGTCCTTGACTTCGAGGATCTCACCGCTTGCTGATTTCACATAGAACGAGTCAGAGGACCGGGAAAGAACTCCGCCGTCGTAGGCAATGCTCATAGTGGTCGCGGTATACGGGGTCCCCTTGTTGTTGACTACAACGACACCACGGGTAACGGTTGCGCCTGCTCCGGTGAGTAACCGGGCAGACAGAGCAAACGCACCCTTACAGGGCAGAACAATCCAGTCGTTCTGAGTTACCTGATCCACCACGGCAAACTTCGGAGCAAAACCGTGGAGAAGGAAACTGTTGAATTCGGTTAAGTTAGCTGCTGCCATTTTTTCTTACCTCACACAGTGATACCGAACACGCCACCCTGGAGAGAACTGGTTCCGTCAACATCAGACTTGTCGATCAAAGTCTCAGCGAATGAGATAGTAAACCGCTTGGTCGGGTTGGTGCTTGGTGCAAGTTCAGTGAATACCTCAGGATAGAGGACACGGTACTTGAGATAGTTCAGGTCCAGAAGGAAGAAAGACCCATTTGCTCCGGTCGTGGTCGGAAGGTAGATAGATGGAACTACCGGCACCTTACCGGATCCGGGGAGATTGATGGTGATGTTCTCAATACCGTAATCCTGGTCAGACTTCTGCTGATACCGGATGTATTCCTCCATACCAATCGTGATGATATTGTAGGTGGAATAGTCACAGATTGCGACGTTTGGCACAAGACCGTCCTGCATCATCTTCCGGTTTGAGTCCTTGATGAGCGGCTTGAGTTCGTCCCAGGTATCGACACCTGCATCTGCGGTCTCGTAGTTAGGGTCGTCAGTGTTGTTGTGGATGAGCTCGTAGAGACCGGGGTACTCATACTGACCGGCCGGAGTGAATGCCGGGTCTGCGGTATATGTAGAGGTGACACCGAGGGTTCTTCGTTCCCTGAGCTGCTTGAGCATTTCAGTGTGAGCGAGAAGCTCGATAGACATCAGGTCACGGGCCGGCACCTGGGCCATGCCTGCGTACTGTGCAAACTGAGTTACCGCTGCGGTGGTCCATGCGATCTTGATATCTGCGGTTCGCCGCTTTGGATCCATGTCGGATTCGACAAGGTTCGGTGATTCAGGACCGAATGAAGCGCTACCTGCTCCACCCGCCGGGATAGCATCCCAGAGAGCGACTGCACCGGGATTTGGTTCTTTGCCGATGAGAGCCTGGACCGGGAGCGGACGCATGAACAGACTGGTGATCTGCTGGTCGTAGATGGAATGCATCAGGTTTGAGCTGGAGTCTGCTGCCTTCTTGATCTCGTCTTCAGATACTCCTACCTTTGAGAGTGATGCTTTCCGAATCTCGTTCAGACCGTCAACATACTTCACCTTGGCGGCTTCGATGTCGTTGGTAAACCCGCTCATAGAGTATCCCGGATTCAGGATAGCCTTCTTGATAAGGTTCGGATCAATTGCATCTACCACAACGCCTGATACAGCGGTCTGAAGTCCGTTTGCCTGTGCCTGTGCAATGGACTGAGCCATTGACTTCTTGATCTCGTAGAGATTGACGTCAGTCTGTGCATTGCCAAGGTTACCCCAGAATGCCTGACCGAGAGCCACATCTTCTTTAGTTGCGTGTCTTCCTGCCATAGTTTCCTCCATCAGAACTGACCGGCCATGAGTAGTGCCGGGTTCGTGTCACCGGACGGAGATTCCGGAGTTTTTGCCTTCTGTACAATATCTTCAGACTTGACAAGGGTCTGATCCACGATGACCTTCCGGTCCCTGGGTTTCGTCTCTTCAAGTTCCAGAACCGCTTTCCGGAGAATGTCGTTATCTTCCCGGAGCTGCTGGATGGTATCATTGAGTTCTGGAATTGAGGCTATTGCTTTGCGGATCTCTTCAGGGAGGTCTGGGAACGCTTTCTTGATTGCACATCCCTTTTCTACCTCTTCCTCTTCAGGATCCTCATCATCCTCATATCCGTCATCAGGATACTCTTCTTCCTCATCCTCAAGCTCTGCTTTCTGGACTTCATCGCCGCCGCCCATCTGGTCCTTAAGCTCCTGGAGCTCCTGGAGGACCATTGTCAGCCCTTCGGCAATTGTGGATACCTGATCCTGGATATCGGGACCATTATCCTCATATTCCGCATCGCCGTAATCCTCATCGGCCTTCTCGATATCATCCGGCTCGACGCTGGTCATTTCCTCAACAGCCTGTTCGAGTGCGGACAATCTCTCTGATAGAGAGGTAAGGGCACCTACAACCTGCTGTTCAAAGTCATTTCCAGTAGGAGCGGATTCGGCTGGTGCGTCTGTAGTATCAACCATGTCGATTTTCTCCATACTACCGTCTGCCGTTTCATGAACGGGGGCAGAATCGGAATTCATAGATTTTACAACGATGCCCTTCACGATTTCAACAAAAGTGGACGGATTTATGGCATTACCCGCCGGACACACGGATATTGAGTCTAAATGCAATTTTAATGTCTTACATGGCTCATTCCGTCTATCCGGATGAATTTTGCAGGACTTTGATCCTTCGACTCGTCGCCCATAGATACTGTACTGAGCCAGTTCACCGGACTTGATCCGGGACCAGACATCATCACAATCATCTGTATTTTTGATAGTTCCCTGAATCATCAGGGCACCATCCGGGTTCATAGTCGCGGACGTGACAAGACCGATGGGTCGTTCTGTGTGGTCCAAATGCAATACCGGTAATGCCATGAAGTTATCAAGTGCGTCTGCTACTGCAGATGACAAGACCAGTTCATTTTCCCGGTCCACCTGCGGGATAGAGGCACAACCTCTGATTACCCGCTGGTCTCCTTCCTCCGCCCAGGATAAATCCATTGTGAGGATAGGAGTCTCGAAATCAGACATCTGCCAACGAGATTCGAGTCAGAGTAAATAAACGGGAAATAAAATAACTACAAAAAAAATTAGATTTTGCGAGTGAACAGATACTTCAGCCGGGTTTTAAAATCAGCCTTCCGTGCCCGGATACCAGTCTCATACATCCGCAAGGAGACCTCCGGTTTCAACCGGGGGAGAAATTGCGGTCTTGTTCCTGAATATATCGTTGAATTGTGTCAGATGACACGTTGCCTGCTGTACCCACATAATAACTTGGATTCCAAATAGATCCTTTCCTAAACATCGTTCTTAATTCAGGATATACAGAATACAGTCGTTTAGCAGAAACACCTTTTAAAATCTTGATAACTCCTGTAGGACTTTCGTATGGAGGAGTTGAAAGAAACAGATGGATATGGTCTGGCATAATCTTGAGTTCGAGAATATCCCAGTTTTTAGTTAGACATATTGTTCTAATAGTTTTCTCCAGTTCTTCTGCTATATGTTGAATTAAAATCTGTTTCCGGTATTTCGGACACCATACAAAATGATAATTGATCAGATATACAGCAGACGAGATTTTCTTTTCCATACCATAAGGTATTTGTTTTTGTAGAACATATGATTATGCATGCAGAGATCAGTAACGATCTGGATCCCGAAATCAGACGATTTAGTGGATACTATCGTTCAGTATAACTCTGCATGTAACGATTGTTTGAAATGGGGATTTGGAAATAAGACTTATAACAAGTCGAAAATTCACAAAGCAACATACGAAGATATTAGAACCAGATATCCAGATCTCCAATCTTCTTTAGTATGTGCTGCAAGAGATCAAGCAGCAGATATGCTAAAGCGGGAAAAACTCAAACGGTTTCCGAAAAAGAAGACATTTTCAGGCATTCGATATAACGCTCGTACAATATCTGTATCTGCAGATGGATCAAAAGTATCTCTCTCAACTATTGCAGGAAGATACAGATTTGATCTGAATATCCCCAAATATTTTCAGAAGTATGGAACAGGAAAACTCTGTGCAGCAACCATGTCTTGTCAGAACGATAAGATTAAACTGGTCCTGAATTTCGAGTTTAATCCGATTCAGAAATGTGAAAATTCAAAAGTATTGGGGATAGATAGAGGAATCATTAATCCGGTTGTTACTTCCGATAACGGTTTTTTTAACTCGAAAAAACTTCGATCAGTGAAAGGAAGATATCAGTACCAGAGAAGGAAACTTCAACAGAAAGGCACTCGATCTGCAAAACGAAGATTAAAACAGATCTCGCAGAAAGAGACTCGGTTTGTAACTGATATGAATCACTGTATAAGCAAACAGATCGCAGATTCCGATTTTGGAATATTTGTTCTTGAGAAACTGGAAATAAAACGATCCAAGAAAGTGGGGAAGAAGTTCAATCGCAAACTGGGTAACTGGTCGTTTGCTCAATTCTCAAAATTGCTTGAGTATAAAGCAGAAGATAGGGGTAAGATCGTAATCTATATAGATCCAAGATACACTTCTCAAAAATGTTCAGTTTGTGGAAACACTGAAAAATCTAACCGAAAAGGATCAAAATTTATCTGTAAAAAATGTCAGTTTTCTCTTAATGCCGATCTGAATGCTGCTAGAAACATTGCTCAATTGGGTATATCTCAAATGAGTAGGCTGCTTGTCAACCAGCCAACCGTAGCGTCCTGTTAAGGATAGTTACAAGCCACCGGTTTTAACCGGTGGTAGTTGACTCCTCATCCCCTTTCTTCCGCCGGGATTTTTTCGTCTCAACCGGTTCTTCTTCGTTCGGTTCGTTCGCAGTCGTAAGATTCTCATCGCTTCCGTTCGCGGTCTCAACCGGTCCTTTCAGACACGGTACAATCCGACAGAAACATCGTTCCAGGTGCCGCCGGTCCGGGTTATCCGAGATATCACCGGGATAGAGCATGAGACATCCGGGTATCTTTTTCGTTAAGTTCTCCGGGTCTAACTGGTCAGGAACTTTGAACGCTTCGTTTACCGGGACTACTACAGAGTTCATGTCATCATGATCAGACCCTGAAACCCATCTCTTGAACGGAGCGTATTCAATCAACCGGGTATAGTATCCTGCGTTCCATGCATGGTTACATCCTATCCGGATATCCTCTTCGATCCGGGGGATCCATCGCCGGTTGATATCCGCTTCGACATCATCAATCAGCTTTGTTATCCCTTTGGACCTGCTCATGATGATCCGTTTGATCGCATCGTTCCGGATTTTAACCGTGGATGCAAGAAGAGTCATGAGATAATTGGTCTCGCTGACCGCTCCTTCTTCCCGGTCAGCTTTTGTGATGATCGCCGGGACCGATACCGGATGATAGTGATCAACGGTTGCGATATCGGTTATTGACCGTGCGACTGATTCAAGGTATATCGCTTCGATATGGCGGCTTGCAATAGACCGGAGTCTCGATAACGTTATCTCACCGGTTCCAAGTATCTGTACTTCGATATCCTCTTCTGAGTTCGCCGCGTCACATGCATACCGGATACGTGACCGGATGTTACTCCGTTCCGCCCGGAGTTCTACCAGCACGTCTTTTATGAACGCATTTGACATTGAGATAACTGGATCGGTCATGAGTAATCAAACCCTCTTCCGGAGATATTCACGTTGATTTGAACGCATTCATCGCCGGGTATTACTGCGTTGATGCAATACGGCTGATAGATACACGCTGAACAATTCGGCTGAAAACAGGGGGGAAGATCAGACATCTACCGGAGTATTTGGTGTGAAATGAAATAAACGGGAATTACGGTTTACTCATCTTCGCCTGAATGGCAACCAGTAATTCCTCAACCGTGCATTGTTCTACGAATTTGTTCCGGATGTTAGTCATATCAACGTCCGGCTGGTGCCATATGACTAATCCCTCATCATGAACGATAATCTCAAGGTTGACAATTGTACGAGTATGCATTATTACATTGGAATCGTAACTCTGCATTCTGTTCCATTCATGATTCATAGAACAACTGATAAGAGAACCATTCTCTATCTTGAGAAGGTTGTCTCCCATCATTCCCGCAAAGTTTACCGTCGAGTTTTGTGCAAACATCAGTATCTGCAGGTACAGATATCCATGTCGGCTACGTCAGCATCCTTGAACGCTTCCAGTTCGGCTTTCATATCCGCCAGGATCTTTTCTGTTCGTTCGATGTCCATCATCTTTTGAATAAGGATATTCCGGGCTTTTTCTTCCTTTTTGTTCTGAATATCCGTCTGTGCTGCTTCGAGTAGTTCACCTACTTTCATACAAAAGAATAGGGGTTGTGTGATATTATACGGGAATTACGAGTTGCCCCACTGAAAAGCCATTGCATCTGCAATTCCCTGATATGTCCTTGATCTCTCTTTCCACCGGTCAGGTGAAGGAGCCAGTTTATTCTGTCCTGATGCGGTTTGATTCTCCCACCTTCCGGATTCAGGTTTCTCAAGAATATTTGTTGGTTTAAGAAGAGGGAGATTCTTCAGCCATAAACAGGTGGATTTACTTTCCGGGTGTCCGAATTGCCATGGCTGAATAATCTGTTCTGGTTTTCTGATAACGGTTGATAAACATCCGATAGGATTTTCAATTGCAATCTTTTCTATCGGAGCATTCATTAATAATTTTACAAATTCTATTGCATCGTCGGTCTGCTTCTGTCTCTCTGGTCTTCGCTTATTCCAATGTAATCCGGATGAGCAGAGATAGGTACAGGGAGGATGAGCGATCATCAGATCCCACCCATCGTTCAGAATATCCCGGACATCTCCCCGGTAATG
>Ga0116193_1002958_pt1 | contig 12491 bp, 8 predicted proteins | sample AD_UKC115_MetaG_FD_89892 | JGI IMG/M metagenome (GOLD analysis project Ga0116193, IMG submission 89892) | Active sludge microbial communities of municipal wastewater-treating anaerobic digesters from Hong Kong - AD_UKC115_MetaG | ecosystem: Engineered > Bioreactor > Anaerobic > Digestate | place... | reverse complement strand
GGTAAGAGCGCACTGGCGCCGTGGCGACACGCGCGCCGGCAAAACCCCGCCCGGTGCAAGGCCAAATAGGGAAAGAGCGACGGCCCGTCGCGAACAGCCTTGCTTTGCCCCTCGGGGAGAAGCAAGGATGATTTCCGGGTAGGCTGCTACAGGCGGCAGGCAACTGACGCCGCAGAGGAATGGTCGCCGTCGCGCTGGCAAACTTTTGACAGCGCGTCACAGAATTCGGCTTACAGGGCCGCTCCATTTTTTTCGTTTGATCAATGTGCTTGCATTATAATGCGCTTGCATTTTGTTCATGTTTTGGCCTTTGATTTTCCTGTACATTGCCAAAGTTCTTTTACGATCGATTATCATTCGCATCAAAGAAAAGGTCCCGATGCACCGCAGTGCGCCCATTCGCTTGCTGCTGAGACACGCAATGTTTGCGGCATTGCTGTGTGGAATCATCTCGTGCGGGAAGAAGGAATTGGAAAAAGAGCCTGAAATCATTGTGGCCAAGCTCGATTCGCCCGCTCCAGTCCGTTCGCAGATTGCGAAAACCCCTGAAGCCACCCCAATGCCAACTCCGGCCATTGCCACTCCGCCGCCAGTGGCCATCGCAGTTACGCCATCGCCCCTTGCCGCTTCCTCATCCTCGGCGCCCTCAGCGGAATCAGGATTGGACATGGTGGGGAGTTTCTTCGCCTCCGCCGCGTCGGCCATGGACACACCCGCGCCAACGCCAGCGCCCAGCCCAACACCAGCCGCAACACCTGTCGCAGAGATGTTAAATGCCTTATCCAGCATTCTAGGTCCAAGTGTGGAAGCCTGGGCGACAGAGGCCGGGCAATTGCAGAAAAAGGCGCGGCAATTGTGGGATTCAGGCCAGCATCAGGAGGCCCTGAATGCCGCGCAGGCCGCCCTGGCCATCTATGAAAAGCATGTGCCGCCAACCGATCCGCGCGTGGTGCAGAGTAAACAGATGATTCAGAGCGCCACAGAGGCCCTGAAAAAGACTGCTCAACCTTCCGCCACCCCTGCTGCCTGATTATTTTTGCAAAATGATTGAGTTTTTCTTCGACCACTGCTAATCTGACGGCACTTCACTATGGATGAAGATGCGCCCCGGTGCGCCATTGGCGCCCAGCATTCTCAATTCGTGTAGTTTACTTCAACCCATCCTAAGGAGCAGGACATCATGACCCGTTTGCCTCAGTTCATCATGGCAGCAGTTTTCGCGCTATTCATGGCCAGTCAAAGCCAGGGCGCCGAAGTTTCAGCCGATGCGAATGCATCAGCCAACAATCCCGTAATCACATCTCAGCCTGCCGAAAATGGCCTTCATTCCAAGTCGATGGATGAAAAATTACAGCAAAAAACCACGGAGGGCATGAACAAGGAAGCGGCCGAAGGCGACCAAAAGGGCGCCATGCAGAACAAAGTGCAATCCAATGAGCAGAAGTTAGAGCAGGAGATGATCCATGGCAATGCACCGGAATCGCGGCCGAGCGAGGAAGTAAAGGTTGGCACGACGAAAGAGAACCTGCAGGCAGGCTTCGAGGGCGAGAGCAAGGCCGCAGCCAAATATGCCGCCTATGCCAAGAAAGCAGAGGAAGAGGACTACCCGCAGGTAGCGGCTCTGTTCCGCGCCGCTTCGGCCGCCGAATCCATTCACGCCAATAATCATGCGCGCGTGCTGAAGGAAATGGGCGTAGAGGCAAAGAAGCCGGAGATGCAGGAGCCGCAGGTGCGTTCGACAAAGGAGAACCTCGAGGACGCCCTCAATGGCGAAACCTATGAGTTTGAGAAGATGTATCCCGCATTCATCAAAGAGGCCAAGCAGAAGAACGAGCGCAATGCCGTGCGCACGTTTGACTATGCCTGGGATGTGGAGAAGCAGCATGGGAAGTTATACAAGAAGGTCCTTGGCGAGCTGGATAGTTTGAAAGGCAAGAAGGCCGAGGCATGGTACATCTGCCCGGTTTGTGGCTATACGGTGAGCAAGGCTGAAATGACGTTCAAGCGCTGCCCTGTCTGCCAAACTCCCGTTGAAAAATTTAAAGAAGTGACCAAAGACAATATGGCCGAGTTCAGTCAGAGCAATTCGTAGCCGTATAGAATCAGGACAAATTAACAAAGGGCCAAATCCCAGGTGTGGATTTGGCCCTTTGTTTATGGATCTTCTAAAGAACTTACAAATGGAGGCGACGTCCGGATTTGAACCGGAGAATGGAGGTTTTGCAGACCTCTCCCTTACCACTTGGGTACGTCGCCATGAACAGGGCCAGAATGTTTCCCCGCAAAGCCTCGAATGTCAAGCACAACGTCCAAATTGATCTCGCAGCGGCACAGGGCGCAGCGAGACTTACGGCACGGTATCCTCTCCCCTGACAGGCTGCGCCGTTGCGACAGGCAATTTTGCTTGGAATTTTTGCGCGACGAGCTTAAATGATACTCAATCGCTCGCAGGAGGACGGATTCGCCCATGTCCCGTAACGTTCGTGAAGAACCGCTGCGCATTGGCATTCTGGGTTGCGGCGCCTTTGCCCAGCGCCGTTTGCTGACCTGCCTGAACCAGACCCCCGAGGTGAAAGTCATCAGCATCCAGAAGCGCGATGCCGACGAGGCTCGCGTTGTGGCGCGGCGTTTTGGGGTTCCGCGCAGTTACTCCTCACGCGAGGAGATGCTGGCCGACCCCGAATTGGAGGCGGTGTTCATTTGCACGGCCAATCAGTGCCATGAAGAGGACGCCATCGCCTGCGCGCAGGCGGGCAAAGACACCATTTGCGAAAAGCCGCTGTCTGTGAATAGCGAATCAGTGCGGCGCATGATCCATGCCTTTCAGGAGGCGGATCGGCAGTTGCTCGTGGGGCATTCATGCCGCTTCAAGCCGGCCGTGCGCAAAGCGCGCGAATACGTGCGCGATGGCCGGCTGGGGCAGGTGCGAGCGATACGCGGATTCTTCAACATCATTCCCCCGCAATACAATTGGCGCCACCAGCGCGAGAATGCCGGCGGGGCGGTTTATGACGTCGGCGTGCATGTCATTGATTTCTTCCGCTTCGTGCTGGGCCAGGAGATCGTTTCCGTTCTCGCTGCGGCGGATGTGGATACCATGCGCGGCGAAGGCCGTGCCGATAACAGCGCCCGCATCATTGTGCGGATGGAATCGGGCGTGCTGGGCGAGATCAATGTCAGCTTCGACCAGTTCCCGCGCAATGGTTTTGAGGTCGTGGGCGATAAGGCGCTGCTGCAAGGCTGGATGACGTTTCGCCAATCCAATGAGCCAGGCGAATCGCTGCGCCTGTGCAGTGAGGTTGGCTTTTCCGAGGTGCCGCTGAATCAGGCCAATATCTATGTCGAGGAATTGCGGCATGTGGCGAACGTATTTGCGAATGGCGAGCCAACGATCCTCGGCAGTGAGGTGGGGCTGGCGAATCAGCGCGTGCTGGATGCCGTTTTCCGTTCCATTGAAGAAAAACGCGAAATTGCTGTGGAAACGGCGGATTAACTTATGATCTGTGAACAGCATTTTTGTCATTTCGAAGGAGCGTAGCGACTGAGAAATCCAAACCAGTGATAGGATTTCTCGCCGCTTCGCGACTCGAAATGACAATGCATATAAAACCGCGCATCGGCGACTTAAGATCTGCTCATCCGAAATTCAGCATGCCAACTTGCATTTAACTTCGTTTTTATGCTTGAAAATTAACTCACCCCGTATTCACATTAATCGCATTATTTTGTCCGCCGCTCACAAATGAAAAACTCCAGCGCACTGGCGCGAATAGTCTCGGTAGTCTGCTTTGCTTTGCCGGCAATGGTTGTGGTTCTGGTGCGTCAATGGTCCTCTGCGGAAAAAGCACTGGCTTTTGCCGCCATCGCCGCCATCTCGCTTGTGATTTGGATGCTGACTGGGCGCAGAACCTCCACTTCGGATTTGATGAAGCGATGCTGGAATGCGCGCTGCATTCTATGGGCCATCGCCGCAGCCGGGTTGGCCATCTTTGGCTGCATCTCCTATTTCTTCTTTGAACATATGCCTTTCGTCAGCGACTGCATTGTCGAATTCGCGCAGGCGCGTCTTTATACGCAGGGGCATTTAACCTGGAATGCACCGCCTCCGGAGGTGGCGCCTTTTCTCAATTGCGTGTATTCCTACATTCATCACGGCATCTGGCGATCGCAATTCTTCCCCGGCGGAATCCTGCTCATTGCCTTGGGCGATTTCTTTCGCGCGTCCTGGCTGGTCAACCCTCTGCTTGGGGCCGGATCATTGATGCTGGTGCATGCTATTGGCGCCTCACTGTATGGGCGCAACACAGGGCGGCTTGCGGCAGTGCTGCTGTTGTGCTCGCCGATGTTCATCCTGATCCAATCCGAAATGATGAGCCATGGGGCAACGCTCTTCTTTAGCCTTGCGGGATTTTACCTGCTGTGCTGCCCGCAGCGGAAGAGCGCCAATTGTGGTGCAGGCTGCCAGCCTGCATCCTGTGCACCGGATGTGCGCGCCTTAAAAGCTGCATTCGTTTCAGAATGGCTGGGCGGCTTTTGCCTGGGCATCGCGCTGATCACGCGGCCATTAAGCGCCTTGCCCGCGGCGATGATCATCATTGCCGCGCCGCCGATGGTCTGGGCTTCAAACCCATATCGCGGCGGACGCAAATGGTTCGCCGCGGCTGCGGGCGGAATTCTGCCAATCGCTTTCCTCATGTATGACAACTATGTGGCCACGCAAAGCATCTGGCACTGCGGCTATCAGTTCACCAATACGGAGCTGCATCAACTGGGCTTTCGTGATAGTTTCCGTTTGCCAGTGGCGATTGAGCATTGCGTGAGCAATCTCACGGCCTGGAACGAATGGTTCCTGGGCTGGCCCATCAGTTCATTCCTGAGCGTGGCGGCGCTTTTTATCCTTGGCGTGCACAGGAAGACTCTGCAGCGCAGCGATTTACTGCTGCTGGCGATGACCGTGCTGCTGATTGTGCTCTACTTCTTTTATGCCTATCAGGACACGTGGTTCGGCCCTCGCTTTCTTTATGAATCGCTGGGGTGGATGGCGATTCTGGCGGCTAGAGGATGCGCTGAGATGTATCGCTGGCTGAAGGAGCGCTTGCCGCAGTGGAGTGCTGCGCAAGTGGCGAACTGGTGCGCGCTGGCGCTCGTTCCGTTTCTGCTGGCAGGACCATTACGGGCGACAGAATTATTCCGCGAACGCGGCTATAAGAATCTGATGAACAACCGCAGGGAGAGCTTGCTTGAGCCTATTGAACGCGCCGGGATCTTGAACAATCCCAAAGCCGTCGTGTTCGTCTCGACCATCCATCCGGAGATCGTTTTCATGTGGAATACGGCCTTTTTCCCCACAGGACCGCTCTTCCCTAAAGATATGGGCGACCAGAAGAATGCGACTTTCATGAAGGCGTTTCCGGGAAGGGTGTATTATCGTCTGGATGGGAAAGGCAATTTAACGGCGTTGCCGCAGATGACGCGGTAAACACAAACGCCGATTAGCGTAGATAAAAGCGAAACCTGTCTTATTCTTGTTTTAACTGCGCCTTTTTTCGGCCGCCGGAGACCTCCGGCGCTTCGACAATGCACGTTCCCAGCACCTTCGTAGCCTGCCAGAGCATGGCCGATAAGTTGCGGTGGAATTCGGCTGAGGCCTCGCCCACTTCGGGAAAACCTTGCTCGTTCTCTTGCACATGCCCCCAATTCTGAAACAACCTTCCCCATGGGCTTTCCAGACAGGCCTTGAGCATTCTGCGGCTGTTGAACGGATACCAATACATATCGTGATAAAGGACGGAGGCGATATACGCCCATGGCGCCATCCAGGTCTTGAGCGACCACTCGATGGGCTGCTTCAGCCCGCCCCAGTAAATTTTGTGCTGCATGCGACTGGCAAAAGTCATCTTTTGGAAGGGGCCGACAAAATGCCAGTTTTCCTGCGCGGCCTGCATATCGCCGGTGATTTCGATCTCGCGCACATCGCCGCAGCCCAGTCCGGCGTCATGCGCCAGGCGGATGAATTTGCAGTCGCGCAGCGGATCAAAGCCCATGATTTTCGCCGCCACGGCATCAATGGCGACCTGGTCGGCGGAGGCCAGCAGCACGTTCTTGGGGTAAGGCGTCATGCAGCGCGGGCCTGGACCATCCCCGGCAAACGTGCCGTCCATCACGGCGAACACGCCGCGATGAATCTTCTTCTGGATCATCAGCAAATCCACCAGCGTTTCGTGGATGACCGGATGCGTCCAATGACGGTGCTCATTGAGCAATCCGCCGAAGGCGTTCTTCATCGCGCCGGTGGTGGTGGTGAAGACGTGGGTCTTTGTCGTGGGCAGATGAATGATATTTTCGCCGATAAAGCGCTTCGGAATGGAAAAGCCCTTGGGATACACCTCGTTCAGGCAGAGGAATTTCTTCGTCAGATCGCCTACGGCATCGCGCACATTGATCCATTCCTCGGTCTCGTAAAGATGGATATTTCGAAGGCCATAGCGCTCCACCACATCGACTTGCTTGTTCTCGCGTTCACCGAGATGGGCATCGATGACGACGGTGCGATTATGGCAGCCGTGGATGAGATTGGGATCGTAGCCATCGGCCAGCATGGAGCGGATCACACCATCGAGTTGCCAGGGAGTGGTGGAGGAGGCAGGAAAGAAGAAATGCCAGGAGATATTGATCTTCAGTCCCGTATCAGCATCCTTGGCGATGGTTTCCTGGTAATCCGCCAGGTTCATCAATTCATAGTAATCCGCGCGAACCGTGGCGGGACTGGTTTTGAGTATGGCGACTTTCGATTTGAGCATCCGGACATCCTCTTGTGAGTGTTCAGCATCCCATTGTGCCGGAAAAAGGGCGTGGGGTCAATATGGGCCTGAGATTTGGTTAGTCAAAGAGGTATTGCTTGAGAAGTTGATACAATCTCGCAGCGGCGCAGTGACGCGGAGGAAAAAATTACTAGAAGGCTTGGAATAACTGCAGGAAAGGGAGCGGACTCCAAAGGTCCGCTCCTTTCCTGAATTCGCAGCGGGTTTACTTGTAATACACCGTCAACTGCGGACGGTTAGTGCCGGTGGCATTCTCGCCGGAATAGAAGTCCACCTGATCGCCGCGATTGTTGTTGTTCGTGGCGCCGTTGAAGTAGAGGCGGAATTGCGTTACGCCGCCGCTGGTCTTGTTGATGTTGCTCAAGCCGGTGCTGTTCAGCACCGCCGCCGAAACGCCGCCGACTGCGCCCGGATTGGTCATGCCGGCAACGCCAACATTCGACGCCGATGCCGTGGCGGAATAATCCGCCGCTTCCAGGGCAACATTCCCGTTGAATCCGCCATTGCGGATATCGATCTTCAGCGTTCCAAAGGCAGCATCGGTAAACGGATTCGTGTTGTAAACCTGCGAGCAGGTCATTCTTAAGGAGGCCGACAGCAGAGTCTTGCCCGTGAGCGTGGTCCCTGTGGCGATGGAGACAATGGGCTTCATCTGCTTATTGGCCGTCGTGTCGCCACACTTCAGGTCCCATGGCTCGATGTCATTGTTGTTGAATGTGCCATCCTGGCAAACCCAGCCATCATTCGCGGCCTGGGCGGAGGATTCCAGCGTACTGCCGATGAGCTGGGCTGGTGTGGCATAATTGGGCGTGGCTTCATCGTCGTAGGCATAGGCGCCGTAATAATAGTTTACCCACGCCGCAGGCAGATTGGTGGAACAGGAGGTTGCGGCCCCATCATAAATGACTGTGCCATCGGCGGGCCCTGTTGGATAAGAGCCGTTCTTGCGCACCACTTTAACGCCGGTGAAGTCGGAGGCGGTCGGATTGGTCCAACTCAGCGTGACATCGGACGTGCTGACGCTGGCGCTTAAGTTTGTCACTGCGCCTGGCGGAGTGGTATCCACCGGCGCGGCGGCGATATTGATGCCGTTGGACCAGTTGGGAACCTCATCTTGGGTGAAGATTGTATAGTAGTACGTCACGCCATTGGTTCGATTGGAGTGGGTGAAGCTGGTGCCGGTCCCATTGTAAATTCCGCCGCCGCCTTCCGCGCCGTCACTGACATAACCAGACGTGCTATACCGGACGCGAACGCCCGTAAAATCCGCATCTCTTGGATTTGTCCATGTCAGCGTGACCTGCCGATCACCCGGCACAGCCTGCACATTGGTCACATTGGCCGGGGGAGTTGTGTCGGCCAAGGGCGTTCCCGAAACCTGGGCCGACGTGGACCAGTTCGGGACTTCATCGCATGTCCAAGCCTTATAGTAGTACATCGTGCCATTGGTCAGTCCGGAATCGAGCAATGAGGTCCCGGGGCCGACATAGGCTGTCGTACCGTCGGTGCGCGACGTGGGATATGAGCCTGTCTTGCGTTGAATCTGCACACGATCAAAATCCGATGCCGTTGGATTCGTCCAACTCAGCTGCAATTCGCCACTGTCGCCGGGAACACACGTAAAGTTGGTAATCGGCCCCGGAGCAGTCACATCTCCTCCAGCTTTCGCGGCAATGTTGGCGCCGCTGGACCAATTCGGAACCTCATCCTTGGTGAACAGGGTGTAATAGTATGTCGTGCCATTGGTCAGGCCAGTGTGGGTGAAGGTGGTTCCGGTGCCATTATAAATGCCACTGCCGCCCGTTGCGCCATCGATCACATATCCGGTTGTGGAATAGCGAACTCGAACGCCGGCGAAATCGGAATCCGTGGGATTGGTCCAGCTAAGCGTAACCTGTCCATCGCCGGGCACGGCCTGCAGATTCATCACTTCGCCGGGCGAGTTAGTATCCCCGCCCGATCCGGTCAAGATGGCGAAACGCTCCTGCGCCACGCTGCTGACGTCGGAGAAGTCGCCACCCATGTAGAGATTGCCGCTATCCGTGCCGGCGCACCACAAGCCCAGCGGCAGGAAATTCGAGCCGGAGTGCACCTTGGGATTCCATGCCTGCAAGACGCCCGTGTCGGGATTGCACATGAACACCTTGTCGCGCTCAATGCGTTCGCTGGTGCCGTATTCGTCCATGTCCTGGTTGGGATTGGGAGCTACATAGTTGCCATGCATGCCAAAGATCGGGTAACCGCCAATAACGGTAACGGCTTGGCAGTCGCCATCGGTCTGGTAAAACCAGAGTTGATTTCCATTAGTCACATTGAAGGCAAACACACGTCCGCCCGCACCATCGCACGCGACAAACAGCTTCGTCCCATCGACGCACATATCAATGACGACGCGCCCGGTGTGCGTGGCCCAGCTCATGACCGCGCCGGTGGAGGTATTGAGACAGGCGATGTATTTTTGCGTGGTGGCGCCGTCGATGCTCGTAAAAGCGCCTCCCACCACCACGCGATTGCCCGCTTCATACAAACTGATGGCGCGCACCGCGCCGCCATTGGCATTGGGCGTCCAGGTGTCATCCAGCACGTATGATCCACTCTGCAGGACCAACTTGGCCAGATGCGTGCGGCTTTGCCCATCCACAGTTGTAAAGTCGCCGCCGATGAACAAGGCGCCGGCGCTCGTAACGGCGATGCAGTCGATGGATCCGCCGGTTACGCTGATGTTAAGTTTGGACTGAACAGCGCCGGTGGATGGATCGACAGCCGCCAAGCGATTGCGGCTGACTCCGCCAATGATGGTAAACTCGCCGCCGACGAACAATGAGGAGTTATCCGGCGCAACGGCCAAGGCATTAACATTGCCATTGGCATTGGGGTTCCACGAGCGCAGCGTGGCGCCGGTGGCTTTATCCAGCGCCGCCAAATGATTGCGGGTAGTCTGGGTGCCGCTATGATTCATGACCTTCTGGAAATTGCCGCCAATGAAAACATCGCTGCCGATGAACGAGATTGCATTGACACGCCCATCGGCATTTACGGGGTACGTATCAACGGGGCTGGTAATGAATTGATAAGAGGTAAGGGGTGTTTCTGACAAAACAGGGGCTGCGCTCTGCGCTGCCGGGGTTAATGAGAGTGCGATTGCCACTACAGCGGACCAAGTGATTTCTCGAAGCCTTTTCATGCATGCCACTCCTTAGGATGTGATGGTTGCACAACGGATGACGGCATTGTGAATCGGTTGAAGCGGGAAACACTGCTTGCTGCATGGGGGCTTAAGTGATTGAGGATAGATTCTCCTGTAAACAGACGTGAACAGCAGGGCGCCTATGGCCGACGGATGGCAGCACAATGCCTAAGTGAAATAAGATTGTAAAGCGCGTTTATGGGAGGCTCGGAGATTTGCATTGGGCAAGATTTCTCAGTCGCTGACGCTCCTTTCGAAATGACAGGCGCGCATGGTGTAAGTTGTCATTTCGAGTCGCGAAGCGACTAGAAATCTTTCTTGACGCATTTGCCTGCGGGGCAAACAATTTGCCTCTTCAAAGGGCCTATGATTTGGCCGCATCTCGATGATTGTGACGTGACTGCCATGCTTGACATTCGAGTAATTCGCGAAAATCCCGACCTGGTGAAGCAGGTCGTTTCCCAAAAACACGATCTCGTGGATGTGGGCCAGATCTTGGCGCTGGATGGCGAACGGCGCGAGGCGCTGCACCGCGTGGAGGCGCTAAAGGCCGAACGCAATGCGAAATCCAAGGCCGTGGGCGCAGCAATCAAGTCTGGCGGCGATGCCGAGGCGATCAAGGCCGAGGTGCGAGCCATTGGCGAGGAAACCGCTGCGTTGGAGGAGCGCCTGCGCACAATTGAGAGCAGTTTGCAGGATTTGCTGCTGCGTGTGCCGAACCTGACGCATAAATCCGTGCCAGAAGGCGGCGAGGAAAACAACCGCATCGAACGCACAGTGGGAACCCAGCGGGAGTTTTCCTTCACGCCCAAGCCGCATTGGGAGTTGGGCGAGGCGCTTGACATGCTGGACTTGCCGCGAGGGACGAAAATCGCCGGGCCGTCCTTTGTCGTGCTGAAAGGCGCTGGAGCGCGGCTGCAGCGTGCCCTGATCAATTTCATGCTCGATCTGCACACGACGGAACATGGCTATACGGAGGTGCGTCCGCCGTATCTGGTCAATCGCGAGACGCTGACCGGCACAGGGCAGTTACCCAAATTGGAAGAGGACATGTATCGCACGACCGATGATATGTTCCTTATCCCCACGGCCGAGGTGCCGGTGACGAACCTGCATCGCGACGAGGTGATCCCGCCGGCCACACTCCCCTTGTATTATGTGAGCTATACGCCCTGCTTCCGTCGCGAAGCCGGTTCATATGGTAAAGAGACGCGCGGATTGTCGCGCGTTCACCAATTCGACAAGGTGGAGTTGGTCAAGATCGTCGAGCCGCAGACAAGCTGGGATGAGCATGAAAAGTTGCTGGCCGATGCGGAATCGGTGCTGCAGGCGTTTGGATTGTGCTATCGCGTGGTGACGCTGGCGGCGGGAGATTTGTCGTTTGCGGCGGCCAAATGCTACGACTTGGAAGTCTGGGCGCCGGGGATGCAGACGTGGCTGGAGGTCTCTTCGTGCAGCAATTTCGTGGATTTCCAGTCGCGCCGCATGAATATGCGCTACAAGCCCGATGCACAGGCTAAACCGGAATTCCCGCACACGCTCAATGCCAGCGGCCTGGCGCTGCCACGATTGGTCATTGCCATTATGGAAAATTACCAGAACGAAGATGGATCGATCACGATTCCGGAGAAGCTTAAAGGCTATTTTGGGGCGGAGAAGATATAGGGCATTGATTTGTATTGCTGGGTTCAGCGACCTTGTTCATTTGAACGAACACATTGTCATTTCGAAGGAGCGCAGCGCCCCCTTGTCATTTCGAAGGAGCGTAGCGACTGAGAAATCTAAAGCCTGCCCGAGATTTGTAGCCGCCCGGCACGAGATTTCTCGCCGCTTCGCGGCTCGAAATGACAAAAACTGTAGGGTTTTCAACGGCCGTACATAGAAGAACCCCACCGTTGTCTTCCCGGTGAAGCTTGCCGAACCGTCGTTCAAGCAGTTGCTTCCATGCCGGATTGCGGCGGGTTCCTCTGTTCTTGACGTTTAGCCGGGAGGACGAGTGGCCGTCGCCACCGGATTTTGCCTCGTTGCCTCAATCAAGAACAGTTGTAGTATATCGCGAACATGAAAAATAACAATCAGGGCAAGTCGGAAGGACCAATAGGGAAAGATGGTAAGGCCATAAGGCGGCGTTTTGAAAGATCAATCGAATGTTGTCGGGTCGAAGATCCGACCTACTTCTCTTCCAAATACACGCCAATCTTGCGGAATTTTTGGAAGCGCTCTTCGAGCAATTCCGCGGGGCGCTTACGGCGCAGGCGGTCGAGATTCTTCTCCAAGGCGCGCTTTAAGTTATGCGCCGCTTCATCGGGATTGCGATGCGCGCCGCCCAGCGGTTCGGGAACGACTTCATCAATCACGCCCAGTTCCTGCAGATCAGTGGCCGTCAGCTTCATCGCCGAGGAGGCCTGCGAAGCCATCGCGCGGTCGCGCCAGAGAATGGCGGCGCACCCCTCAGGCGAAATAACGCAATACCAGGCATTTTC
>Ga0116193_1002955_pt1 | contig 12494 bp, 9 predicted proteins | sample AD_UKC115_MetaG_FD_89892 | JGI IMG/M metagenome (GOLD analysis project Ga0116193, IMG submission 89892) | Active sludge microbial communities of municipal wastewater-treating anaerobic digesters from Hong Kong - AD_UKC115_MetaG | ecosystem: Engineered > Bioreactor > Anaerobic > Digestate | place... | reverse complement strand
TGGCATGAGCCCATGTTGATGATTGATCCTCCGCCACGCACGTTCATCAGCGGAATCGCCGCCTGGCTGCACAGAAATGCCGCGCGAAAATTGAGATTAAACTCGCGATCCCATTCCTCAACCGTGATATTGTCGAACTCCACGCGCGGGAAAACAGCCGCATTGTTGACCAGGATATCCAGTCCGCCGAATTCATCCTGTGCGCGCCGGACCAAGGCCTTGCAATCCTCCGGGGTGGTCAGGTCGCCTTGTTGAAACACAGCCATGCCGCCATTGTCGCGAATGGATTGCACAATGGCTTCGCCGCGCTCGGTGCGCCTTCCCGAGACGATCACTGAAGCGCCTTCGCGCGCGAAGGTGCGCGCAATCTCCTCGCCAATGCCGCTGGTGGAACCCGTGACAATGGCGATTTTATTGCTAAGTTTTCCGGGCATGAACATCTCCTGATTCTGTGTAATTTTATGATTTTGTTTCAGCGGCCATACATTGCTCAAACATGAAAGGCAGCCAGCATAAGAATGGAATTGAAAAGAGCAGCAGGACGAAAACTACGACGCCTAGCAGGTTTAAACCCATGAAAACATCTTTGCCCTGTGCCATGTTGAATCTCGCGAAAGGCTTTCAAACACTTGGAATATGAAAACTTTGATCGCATGATATGGTCAATGAAAAAGAGATTAAACTTGCCCCATCCGCCTCGCCCTCGTATTACAGAGCTTTCATCAGCATTCATCCCATCTAAAAGGCTATGCAATGAATCGAACCGAACTGGCGCGCGCCGTGCGTTCCGTGGCGTATCTCACTGGGGAATTCAAACTGCGCTCGGGCAAGACCAGCACGTATTATTGGGACAAATATCGGTTCGAAAGCGATCCGTCGATTTTGCGGGCAATGGCCGAACAGATGGCCGCACTGTTGCCAGCCCGATTCGATCAGCTTGCCGGCTTGGAGATGGGAGGCATTCCGCTGGCCACGGCGCTGTCGCTGCACACTGGGCGCCCGGCGCTGTTCGTTCGCAAGAAGGCGAAGGAATATGGCACGTGCAATTTGATGGAAGGCGGCTTTGAACCCGGGCAGACGATTGTTGTAATCGAGGATGTCATCACTACCGCCGGACAGGTCTGTATCTCCGTCAAAGAAATGCGCCAGGCCGGGCTGGTGGTGCCACATGTCATCTGCGCCATTGATCGCCAGCAAGGCGGCGCGGAAAAGATCGCCGAATTGGGCTGCACCTTCTCGGCGGTGCTCACGCAGGCCGATTTGGATGCGGTGAAGTAAATTAACGCCCGCCTTGGCTGATGATCCAAAGGAAAAGCAGGATTACAATCAAACAGCCGCAGCCGCTGCTCGAACTCTTCCGCCCCTTGCCGACTTTGAACAGCCGATCGATGCTGAAGGAGGTGCGGTTATACACGCGATTATAAAGAGCCTTGCGCGGATTGCTCAGCCAGCCCATTCCCCGCGGCATCTTCAATCCCATATTATGGCGGACATAGCGCTTCCATGAGGTGCGCGCCGAGATCCGGCGCTTCAAAGAGGGAATGCGAAGTCCAAATTTCATCCGCGAACCTCCAGGAATGATGACAGCCACGAAAAAGCACACGCGGCTGCGCCAAAGGCTAAGCAACAACGTTGCGGTGAGGCCCTCACTCACGTTCGGGCTTCCGCTAACATCATGGCGCAGTTGCGATTTTACTCATGCCGCAACGCTTCAATTGGATTCAGCCGCGAGGCCTTGCGCGCGGGGAAAAAACCAAACGCCACGCCCACCGCGCCAGAAAAGCCAAAGGCAATCAAGATAATATCGGGCTGAACGCCAAATGGCAGATTCAGAAAATGCGTGGCCGCCAGCGAGGCTCCCAATCCAAAGGCAATACCGAGAATGCCGCCCAATGTCGAAAGAGTCACGGCTTCAACAAGAAATTGCAGCAGCACTTCGCGCGCGCGGGCGCCAATGGACAAGCGAATGCCAATCTCGCGCGTGCGCTCCGTCACCGACACGAGCATGATGTTCATGATGCCGATGCCGCCGACAATCAGGCTGACGCTGGCAATAGCGCCCAGCAGCGCCGTCATCACCCCCGTCACATTGCCCAGCGTGTTGCTGATCTCCTTCATATCCTGCACCGTAAAATCATTCGGGCGCCCGGGCGGCACATGGCGCCGCTCGCGCATGAGCATCTCAATCTGGCTCTTCGCTTTCGTGGTCAGGCGATTGCTGCGCGCCGAGGCAAACATCACGCCCACATCCGTGCTGCCGGTGATGCGCCGCTGCATGGTCTGAAGCGGCATCAGCACAAAATCATCCTGATCATTGCCGAAGGTGTTCTGCCCCTTGGCGGCCATGATGCCCACAACCGTGCACGACACCTGCCCCACGCGAATGGAGCTGCCTACCGGATTCTGCGGGCCATACAGTTCATTGCGAACGGTGGCGCCAAGGATGCACACGGGCAGGCCCTGCAATTGCGCTTCGGTAAAAGGATGGCCCAGTTCAATCTCATACCCGCGCACTTCAAAGAAGGCATTGGTGCTGCCCGTGACAGCGCTGCTCCAGTTGCGGTTGCCGGCCACGATCAGCGCGCCGCGATTGATGCTCGGCGCCACTTTGTCGATGGCCGAAACTTCGGCTTCAATGGCGCGCGCATCTTCAAATTTAAATGGCTGCGCGGCGGTGGCTGTGGGGCCGCGCCGTTCGCTGCCGGGCACAATGATCAGCAGGTTCGTGCCCATCTTTTGAATATCGGAAGTGACCTTGGTCGTGACGCCGCGCCCCAGCGTCACCAACGCGATGACCGATCCCACGCCGATGACAATGCCCAGCGTTGTGAGCACCGAGCGCAGTTTGTTGCGGCGAATTTCGCGGATGGCCATGATGATCGTGGACCACAGCATCAGTGGCTCTCCCCGTTGCGCCAGTCGCGTTCAACGACGCCATCCTTGAAATGAATGATGCGCGTGGCGAACTCGGCCATGTCAGGCTCATGCGTGACCATGATGATGGAAATTTTGCGCCGACGGTTCAAATCGACGAGCAAATTCATGATCTCGGTTTTCTTGACCGAATCCAGATTGCCGGTCGGTTCATCGGCCAGCAGGATTTGCGGTTGCGTGACAATGGCGCGGGCAATGGCCACGCGCTGCTGTTGTCCGCCCGATAGTTCAGCCGGCGTATGGCGCGCGCGCCCTTCCAGCCCGACCTCGGCCAGCGCCTGCAACGCGCGGCGGCGGCGTTCAGCCTTGGGAATGCGCCGATACACCAATGGCAATTCGACATTCTCAAGTGCCGTGGTGCGCGCCAGCAAATTATAGCCCTGAAACACAAAACCAAGATAATGCCGGCGCAATAGCGCCAACTGATCCAGCGTTAATTGACCCACATCCACGCCGCGGAAGAGATACTGCCCATACGTCGGCACATCCAGGCAACCGAGGATATTCAGGCATGTCGATTTTCCCGAACCGCTGGCGCCCATGACGGCCACGAACTCGCCTTGTTCAATGCTCAGACTGACGCCATCCAGCGCGCGCACCTCGGATTCACCGCTGCCATAGATCTTGTGCACATTGCGCAATTCGACCAATGCCAGCGCGGTGGTCGTCTCAAGCGCGCTGGGCGCCTCAACCAGCATCATTCCGTCTCCTTGATGTCGGTCAGCACTTTTGCTCCAGGCTTCAAATCGCCTTGCAACATTTCCGTCACGCTGCCATCGGAGACGCCAATACGGATGCGGTGCTCCACGGGCTTCTTATCCTGCAGCACCCAGACCACCTGTTTCAGGTCGCCTTCAATCCCAACTGTCTTCTTGCCAGGCTTGGGCTTCTTGTCGGGCGGAGTAAACCGCAACGCGGCATTGGGAATAGCAATGACATCCTTCTTGGTCTCGGCCACAATGGTCGCCGTGCAGGTCATGCCCGGGCGCAGCAATTTTTCGCTGTTATCCACCGAAAGCACTGCCTGATAGGTGACCACATTTTGCGAGGTCTTCGGCTCATTGCGCAACGAAACGACATGAGACTTGAAGGTGCGCTCAGGATAAGCCTCCACCGTGAAGGTGGCCTCTTCACCTTCGCGCACGCGCCCTACATCGGCTTCGTCAATGTCCACATTCAAGCGCATTTGCGTCAGATCCTGCGCCAGTTTAAACAGAACCGGCGTTTGGAATCCGGCGGTGACGGTCTGGCCTGGTTCCACCAATCGCGCCAGCACCATCCCGTCAATGGGCGAGTAGATCGTCGTCTTGTCCAGTCGCGACTTCGTCTGCTTCAACGCCGCGCTTGCCAGCGTGGCATTAGCCTTGGCGCTTTGCAGATTCGCCTCCGCACGTTCTTTCGCTGCGATGGCCGCATCGAGATCCGATTGGCTGCCAAATTTCTTCGCAAACAAGGCCTTGCTGCGCTCGAGGTTTTGCGTGGCTTCGGTCACCGTGGCGCTGGCTTGATGAATGGCCGCCTCGGCAACGGAGACTTGCGCCGTGGCCTGATCGACCGCCGCATGCAATTGCTCGGGATCAATTTCGGCCAGCACCTGGCCCTTTTTCACGATATCATTGGCATCGACTTTTACGCTGAGCAACTTGCCAGTGACCTCAGCGCCGACTTCAACAGTCGTTATGGCTTGAAGCGTGCCGGTGGCGCGCACGGTCACCTCGACATTGCCGCGCTTTACCTCGGCCATGACATAATCGGGCACCTTGTTCAAGCGCACCTGGCGCAGGTGATACAAATAAAAGCCGCCGCCGCCGAGAGCTGCGGCAATCAGCAGATAAACAATCACGCGCCGAAGCGCCGAAGGCCGCCCCGGCCCCAGCGTGCGCAGCACATCTTCCGATGTGAGTTGAGCGGTGGTTTCTTTCACGTGAAATCCTGTCTATGTAGGTCGGCTCTCCGAGCCGACAAGATTCCTGCTCTGATGTAGGGTGCGGCTCGAAGAGCCGAGGGCTTTGACCCGCCATAACTATGATGTAGTGGGTCTTGACCCACCATAACCGCGGAAATGATGCAAAGACCAAGGTGTGGTGGGTCAAGACCCACCCTACATCTGCATTTTCGATCTTTTCCGCGACAGCCCAAGGCTCACGAAAGAAAATGTAACATTCTGTCGGGTCATAAACCCAACCTACTTCTCAAACACCCTGAACCACATTTCCAAACACATCAACGCCCAGATGCGATGACGATGATTCACGCGATGGCTTTCATGCTCGCGCACAATGCGCTGAATAAATTCAGGACGAAAAATCCCGCGCCGCATCGCTCGCTCCGATAACAATAAATCGCGCATGAGATCGCGCATCCCGCCGCGGAACCAATGTTCCATCGGCGTGGAAAAACCATGCTTCTTGCGCTCGACAAACTCCCGCCCCAAATGCACGGCTGCCACATCCTTGAGCAAGCCTTTTAAGCGCTGCTCGGGAAACTTTATTGACGTCGGCAGACTCGCCGCAAATTCCATCAACTGATGATCCAGCAGCGGCGAACGCCCCTCCAGACCCACCGCCATTGTCGTGCGATCTACCTTGGGCAACAAATCGCCGGGCAGATACGTCTCCACATCACAATTCAGCCGCCGGTCGATTTCCTCGCGCAAATCGGCCCGCCGGTAATGCGAAAGCATCCAATCGAGCGAACTGCGCCCGCCAATCTCGCGCGAAAATTCCGGCGTGTACATCCGCTCCTTCATATCTTCGCGAAAAATAATCAGCATGATCGTGTAGCGCCATGCCGGATCCGACAACGTGACATCATTCACATAACGCACGTTGGCCAGAAACGCGCTTTCGGGAAAACGGCGGCTGACCACACGAGCCGGATGCGCAAATGTGGCGCGAAGAACTTCCGGCACTCGCCCCCAGCGCCGAAACACCGGCAGATCGCGATAGCGCTCATAGCCCGCAAACGACTCATCGCCGCCATCCCCATTGAGCGCCACCGTCACATCCCGCCGCGCCATCTCCGCCAAATAATACGTCGGTACGGCCGACATGTCGGCATACGGCTCATCAAAATGCCACGCCAGTTTCGGCAGCAGTTGCCCGGCATCGGCGCGCACGATCAGCTCATGGTGTTCCGTGCCGAAGCGCTCGGCCACTTCGCGCGCATAGGGCAACTCATTATATCCGGCTTCTTCAAAGCCAATGGAGAACGTGCGCAGCGGCCCTGTGACATGGCGGCGCATCATCGCCACGACCAGCGACGAATCGACCCCTCCGCTTAAAAAGCACCCCAGCGGCACGTCGCTTTCGAGCCTGAGCCGCACCGCCTCATTCACGAGCGTTTCGGTGCGCTCCATAGCCTCTTCGCGCGTGATGCTTGCCTTGGGCTCATATTGCAACTGCCAATAGCGCTCAACGCGTGCGCGGCCATTTTCCCAGACCAGGTAATGCGCCTGCGGCAATTTGCTGATCTCGCGATAGATCGTCTGCGGCGGCGGAACGTATTGGTGCGTCAGGAAATCATGAATCGCATCGGGATTAACTGTGCGGCCAATACATGGCGCCTGCAGCAGCGCCTTCATCTCCGAGCCAAACCACAGCGCCCCATCAGCCTCGGCATAATAAAGCGGCTTCTTCCCCACGCGATCGCGGGCCAGAAAGAGCCGTTGCCGCCGGCTATCCCAAATGGCAAAGGCAAACATGCCGCGCAACTCGTGCAGGCAATCCACGCCGCGTTCTTCATAGAGATGAACAATCGTCTCGGTGTCGCTGTGATCGGTGGAAAACACGTGCCCGCGCGATTCGAGTTGGCGGCGCAAATCGCGGAAATTATAAATCTCGCCATTGAAGACGATGGCGATAGAGCGGTCTTCATTGTAAATCGGCTGCGCGCCGGTGGCTGGATCGATAACGATCAGCCGCCGATGCCCCAGCGCAGCTTGGCCCAAAACGGCAATGCCCTGTCCGTCCGGTCCGCGATGGGCCAGCGCCTGGCACATGCGCGAAACCTGTTCGCGCAATTCCTCGCCCGGGCGCGAATCACCCCCCGCCGCATAATAGGCAACACCGCAAATTCCACACATAGACCTATGACTTTATTAGAAAAAAGCCCGATGGGGAATGGAAAAGATGATATGATTCGCTCTGGAATATGGAAACCCGGCAAAAAGTCGGCTGGACAGCCTTGACACAGGCTATGAATTTGATAGTTTATTTGTTCGCTCAGCGACGATTGGCATCCTTTACACCCGGCCTGCACTGCCATGCGCCGGTTAAACAGAAGGTGACGAGATGAAAAAAGAAGGGCATCCAAAGTATTCTTTAGCAACGGTGACTTGCGTGTGCGGCAACACCTTCCAGACGCGTTCAACCAAACCCGTTCAGCGCTTGGAAATCTGCGCCAAATGCCACCCGTTCTTCACGGGCCAGCAGAAATACGTCGATACCGCCGGACGCGTGGAGAAGTTCTTCGCCCGTTACGGCGAGCAGGACTGATCCAAGGCTTCATTTCTGAAACTCATGCGGCGCCATGCCCGGGGTCAACGGATTCCGGCGCATGGCGCTTTTATTTTTCCCCCCAAAATACCCGCTTTGGCCTTCCTCTTTGTAGAAATCCATTGACTTAAAAATGACAGAAGCAAGAATACGTGTCAGCTAAGCTTCCCATAAAATCTCTGCGTTCTTCAGGCCCAAGTCATGTTATGAGGCAGGAAGTTCCCGAGCAAGCGGAGGCTGTATTCGCGCCTTGAGGCGCTGGTTACGGATTATATGAAGGGAGAATGCTCCGCCAACGCGCGGAGTCATCCAAGCAATCCATGCTCAAACAATTGCGCTCGCGTAAAGTCATGAAGCGGATCATGCAGGTCACATTGATCCTGGTCATCCCTTCCTTCGTCATCTTCTATGGCTGGTCATCGCTGGATCAGACCCGCAACAACAATGATCCCAATCGCGCGGTGGCCAAGATCAAGCCCCCCTCGTGGGCGCCAATTTTCGCCAAATGGCAGCCGGTGTCACCGCTGGAAATGGCCCTGGCCAGCCACATGTTAATGGATAAGGCAGAAATGGCCGCGCGCCTTGGCAATCTGCCCTTCCCGCAAGGCGCTCGCCCCACCGACCTGTTCTCCAATGGCGAAATTTTGCGCGAAGCAGTCAATTTGCGCATCCTGCGCCAATATGCCAAGGACAACGGATTGTGGATTACCGATGCTGATTTGCAGCAGCAGATCAAGAGCGAGATGCCCCAGTTGCTCGAGCCCAGCTATCGTGCCTATATCTTCCAGATGAAAGGCTACAGTACGGAGCAGGAGTTTCTGGAGTCATTGCGCGACAGCAATATCTATTTCCGCGTGATGTCCACCTTCATGAATGACGCCAAGGTCTCGATGTTCGAATTGTGGCAGGAATACACGCTGCAAAAGGAAAAACTGCAGTTGGATTATGTGCGCATCACCGCCGACAAATTCAAAGCCTCCATCAAGGTTGAGCCGGCGGCGCTCGAATCGTTTTTCGCCAAAAATCGTGCAAAATACCGCATTCCCGAACAACGGATCTATGACTATATCGCTATTTCCAAAGATGACATTGAAAAGAAAACGACCATCACCGATGCCGATGTGAAGAAGTATTATGAAGACAATCCGGGCCTGTTCCAGACCAGCGCGCGCGTCAAGGTGCGCCAGATTAAGATGGCTTTCCCGAAGAAGGAAGAGCCGGTAGCTACGCCCGAGATGACCAAGCAAATGGATGAATTGTTGAAAAAGGCGCAGCAGCCCGGCGCCGACTTCACCAAACTCGCCAGCCAGTCGGCGCTCGAATCAGTCACCGCCTCGCAGCCGACCTCCTCGCCCATGGTGCAGGGCGGCGAGTTCTGGATCAGCAATGACGATGAAAGCAAATATGGACGGACGCTTATCGACGCGGCGCTCGCGCTGAAAAAGCCCGGCGATGTGACGGAAGTCGTGCAGGGACAGGATGGTCTTTACATCCTGCAGGCGCAGCAATTTGATCAGCCCACGACCCGGCCCTACCAAGGCGACGTCATTGAAAATGCGCGCACCCAGGTCAAAACCAAGAAGATCCAGGATGAACTGGATGCCATGACCAAGAAATTACAGGATGCCGCGCGCGAACAGACGACGCTGACCGACATGAGCAAGGCGCTGGGGCTGCCGGTCAAGACCACGGCTCTCATCAACGCCAGCGACGTCACCATTGATCCGGGCGTTGGCCCGCTCAGCCGTGACCAGGAATACCTGCAAATGCTCTCCAAGGGCGATCGCGTATCCGTGTTAACCACCGACACCGGCGCCATTGCCCTGACGATCAACAAGGCCGTGCCCGAGCACGACCCGACGCTGGCCGAGGTGCGCCAGAAGGTTGAGGACGATTACCGCACGCAGGAAGCACTCAAGCAGGCACAGGAATTGGCCAACGAAGCCAGCGAAAAGAACAAAACGCTGCCGCAATTGCAGGAATGGGCGCGCCAGCATGGCCTGACCGTCGAGCGCACACAGCAAGGCTTCGAGCGCACTGGCAAGCCAACCGAACTGAACGAAGACATCACGAACTTCGCCAACCTGACTTACAAGACCGCCATCGGCAGCATCCGCGATGCCGAACTGACCGTCGGCGGCGCCCCCACAGGTTACATTGTCTGGCGCATTCGCAGCATCGAGCCGCCCACGCGCGATCAGTTCCTGAAAGACTATCCCGAATTTGAGCGCCAATTGATCCAATTGAAGCAATGGACGCTTATGGAGGAATGGCTGGCCGACGCGCGCAAGAACTGGAAGATTCAGCGCAACGCCTAAAAGGCCGCATCTGGAAAAACGGGGACTGGCTCGGCGACTTTCAAAACCAAGTGTTGTTGATCAATCTCCTTCAGCCGTGCCTGTCCCCTGTTTTTCCGCCTCGAAACATGGTGCCCAAGCCATGACACACGATGACATCCGCAAAATCCTGGAAGAGAGCGAAATTTTCGGCTCTCTTCCAGCGAATGTTCTGGACGAACTGGCTCCCCATTTCAAAGCAACCGAGGTGGTCAAGGGAGAATACCTGTTCTTCGAGGGCGATCCCTCCGAACGCATCTACCTCGCCCCGCGCGGCCGCATCAAAGTCGTGCGCCACTCCCCCGAAGGCAAGGAAGTGCTCTTTGAAGTCGTTCCCGCCGGGCGGCCATTTGCGCTACTCTCAGGGATCGAGCGCTTTCCGCTCTCCGCCAGCGCCGTGGCCATGGAGGATTGCACGCTCCTCTCCATCAGCAGCGAGCGCTTTCTGCAACTGCTCGGCTCCAATCCCGAATTATCCATGTCGGTTATCCATGACCTGCTGGGGCGTCTGCGCGAGGCGCGCGACCGCATCCGCTCGCTGGCCTTGGAGCGCGTCGAGCAGCGCATTGCGCGCGTGCTGCTGACGCTCGTCAATAGCCTCGGGCGCCGCAGCGAAGGCCGTGTGCTGCTGGATTTGTCGCTCACCCGTCAGGACATCGCCGCCATGGTCGGCACCACCGTCGAAAGCGCCATCCGCACGATGAGCAAGATGCAGAAGGACGGCATCCTGAAAACCGCCCCCGGCGGCCGCATTGAAATCCTCGACGTGGAAGCCCTCCGCAAAATCTCCGATATCCAGGAAAAACCCGGAAAGCCAAGGAAGAAGGCTAAAGGATAGCCTTAGCTTATTTTTTAATTACTTATAATCTGCCCACTGTTCAGCCTTCGTGTTGCTTCCATTTCCCGGCAAAGTAATATTCACGGTGTAATCTTGCGAGTACTGATCTACCCATTGTAGTTGGCCATTGACGCGTTGGAACAATTGCAAGTTTTGCAGCGACCATGGGCCATAAACGCCCGACATTCCAATGGCTTGCCGGTCAAAGAACAAGCTAACAACAAAAGAGCCACTTGGCAGTGCATTGAGCGGTTCCGCCGCGTGAAGTGTCAGGTTATGCGCTGCATCCACAAGATCAGCCGACAGAACATAGTCACCAGCACTTTTTAGATTCACGCGACAATTAGCCCTGATCTTGTCCGTTATTTTATCCGCATCAATATCCAAGGCGGCACAAGTCAAACCGCTTGCAATGTATGCATTACCAGATGAAACGGATACAGACCTTGTTGCCGCCCTGCGAAGAATGCAATTTGCCGCATCCAATGCATCCGCGCGATAAGTAATGGCATATTCCCCGGCTAACGTTGTGTCTTTGAACTCTCCGCCATATATCCCATCGCCATTTAGATTATCAAAGTGCAGTCCATCATCATATAATTGGACTGTCCGCTTTGCTGCATTGGGCTTCACAATGGCGGCAACTACCGATGCCCCAAGAATAGGCTTATTCTGCCCATTTCGCCCATCATATAAACTTCCCTGCAAAATTACGCTTTCGCCGATATGAGCGAAACTCTTGTTTATGGGAATAAATGCAATTGTGCTGTCCTCAAAGCTGCTCCAACCCGCCTCCACATTCATCGTCTGTGTTGCATTGCGTTTGAGCGTTACGGACCAGATTCCCTTCATCGGAGACTTGATTTGATACATGGCCAAACGCGGGCTGGTTTCAGTGTCTTTGAACAGCGTGTATGTCACGTTCGGATCTGTTGTCGATGTTGACGGATTAATTGTGCGGCCATCAGGAGTGAGCAATTTGAAGCTCATATCATCAAGTTGCCAGCGGCCGATCACCATCAGATTCGAGAATCCATTGACCGGGAAATTGGATGTAATTGTCTGCGCCGGCTTGGAAATGCCCGACCATAGGTCAATCTGCTGCGTTGGTGTTGTCGTTTCATCATCCAGCAACATCTGCCGTTCAAAGCCGCCTTGCCGCAGGCTGGATGTCTTAATATTGCCAAGCAATATCTGGTTAATGCTCGAAAGAACGCCTGAATCCTGATGAATTTGCGTATGGTCCAATGCCACACCAGGCATTTCCCTTCGTGGATAACCGTCCACGAATGCATCCTGACGAACGGGAATTAGCCCAGCCACTACATCATAGTACCGGCCAAAGCTGCTGTTTTTCGTCACGGCGCCATCGTTGATCCAATCCAAAGGACAACTATTCGCCACAATCACTGCCGAACCGGCCGAATAATATGGATCAAGGGCGGACAAAGGATTAGTTCCCGCGAACATAAACAGCTTCGAATGATAATCCCATGAAACACCTGAAGAAAAATCCTCGCGAATATAGCTCGTTCGTAAATTTAAGGTAGAATCCCATGACAGCGGCCAGTGGAATACATCCGCCAGAACGGAGCCAGCATTCGGTGTCGAAAGCATGATCACTTTGTCCACCGGCACCAGCTTGTCCTTAAGATTTTGCGTAAGGAACTGGCGCGTGATCAAGCCGCCCATGGAATGCGCGATAATAGTAATCTTCGGCGGCTTGGTTCCATTGTGCGCGCCCGCATACTGCTGCATTTTTTCTGAAATATACGTTCTAAGCCTGTAAGCATTGGTTTCAATCCCTCGCTCACCGGATATAACATAGCCTGAATTCGTCAACCCAGGTTCCGGATTATTGCAATCCCACACATTCTTAAAACCATATAC
>Ga0116193_1002954_pt1 | contig 12502 bp, 8 predicted proteins | sample AD_UKC115_MetaG_FD_89892 | JGI IMG/M metagenome (GOLD analysis project Ga0116193, IMG submission 89892) | Active sludge microbial communities of municipal wastewater-treating anaerobic digesters from Hong Kong - AD_UKC115_MetaG | ecosystem: Engineered > Bioreactor > Anaerobic > Digestate | place... | reverse complement strand
TATTGGAGCGACCAATCTCCTGGCCTTCTTTTCTCTTCTCGCTCGAAGGAACTTCGGAATCTCCTTCAGCATCGTCTGCGGGATCATCCTTATGGTGTGGACAGGCATCCAATTTCTCATTTTTCCATTGAATGCACTTTCACCTCTTTATTTCCTTTTCGGATTGCTTCAGATTGTGACTGCAGTCAAGCTTCGCAGAAGCGATGTCTACGAACATCGGAGAAACAGTCACCACTCCATGTTCTAATCCATAGGAATTCGCAAGCGACAAACCAACAAGAAAAGGGTCAAGATTATACTCCGGCACGCTGGAATTACCATCTTGACCCCTTTTTATGTACTTTTCCATCACAAAGTCGCAATCTCGACCCCCAAATTTGAATTCTGGCTTCCCAAAATGGAAATTTGCCCCCTAAATTGAGATCCCTGGACGCCGGAATGGCGATTTAGACCCTCGGATTGGCTTCCCTGCGTCCCGGAATGGCAATCTCGACCCCCAAATCTGGATTCCGGCATCAAAAAGTTGTGATCCGAGCCCCCGAATGAGTTCCCTGCGCGCAGGGAAGTAAAACCCACCCTCTTTGATGAAGGTTCTTCCATGCCGAAGTTGCCATATAGAGGCGAGGGAACAAGAATTTTCCTCAAGGAATACTCTAATGAGCCCTCGTAACAATATAAACGCCGCCCTAAACGGTCTGCAGGTCATACTCGTAAGCCTTCAAAAGTTCGGGATATTGATTTGAGAACGCGAAGATACCAGCGGATCTTTTATCTCTGCCTGCTTCATCAAAGAATTCGGAATCATTCCATTCGCGAACTTCAAACCTTTCACGCTTCCCTTCGGCCATACGTCCGGCAAAGCCGGCAGCAAATGGCGCGCTCCGTCTTGACTCAGCAGAAACATCTCGGCTATTCCGGCCATGAATCCGAAATTCCCATCAATTTGGAAAGGCGGATGTACATCAAAAGAATCCCGTAGGAAGCAATAGAATATTAGGGAATCACAAACTTTTGTCGGAGATGATTTGACGAGGAATCCAACATAACGACATAGAAACCCGGATGGACTGACAACATCAGATTACTTTCGCCAGCAGGAATATCCCTTGCAAAAACCGTCCGTCCCGATAAGGCAAGGACTCTGAGAGAGGCATGTTCTGACGTCCGTATCGTCAACTGCCTTCCCGAGATACGCAATGCAGGTTCTACAAAGGTATTCTGATTAGAAGTAGCCACAATCACAGGTTCTTTATCTCTTCTCAATTCAGACGGAATGAACATGCTTTTGCGGGAAAGATCGGATCCGGAAACATCCACGACAAGTTCCGTCGCCTCTTTTGTCTTGATGAAAAAGGCTGTATAGGGAGGAATGACTGAATCGGAACTGAGAGGAAAAGTCTTATAAGAAGATCCATCAAACACATAGATGCTGTCACCCAATCCCTCGTTATGCGAGATCTTGTTCAACGGAAGAGGAGCCGGCAACGGATTACCACAAAGGAACCAGCCTTTATTCTCTTCGGAAGCAGACGAGGCAGAAGCGAAAGGGATCGAGATTCGTCCTTCTCTTCCAAAATGAGTCCCGACAGCCGAATCATGGGAGGAAAAAGTAAGCATCTGTTCGGTTGCCCCTTCGTCCAACGCGATCAAATAGCCATGACCCGCTTTGAGAATCGGGACATCCAGCTGTAAATTATTGGCAGAAATGACCTCCCAGTTTCCTTCACATTTTCCTGTCCGGGCACGTTTCTCACCATTATAGTCTTTCAGATAGAAATAATTACCAGAGCCTTTGAAGGTATCATCCTGAAACGTCAGATTGGAAGGAAGACCATCCAAATAGACGTCGAAAGGGAAAGAGATAAAATACCATGAGCCCTTGTGATCGAAGCTCCTTGAGATGCTCACCTTCCCGCTTAGATTCAATTCGCCTGAAGAATGGAGAGATCCCAAGTTAGCAGTATCATTGGAAAATATACGGAGGTTTTCGGCCTTCAGTTTCGCATTCTTCGCAATTGTCACACTTCCTGGGCCGATATATAGGTTCTTGCATGCCGCAGTGGAATCCACTGATATATCTTTCATGATTAAGGCATGACGATTGGACGGCACATAGTCCGTCCACTTTGATTGATCATTCCAGCTACCAGGCAAACAAAAGCATGAGAACAGATAGGTTTTAGCAGATAGAAGGACGCTATCAATCAAGAACGATGCGTTAGTCCCAGACTCGCTCATCTTATAAGCATAGAGTCTGACACCATAAAACGGATTGCGAGTAACGGGAACATCTATACCGTAAAAGCCGGTCTTTGAATCAACAGGACAATAATATGTACCGATTGCCATGTTGTCAGCATCTAAAGGAGCCACCTTCAAAGAACACCGACCTGCTTCATAAGCAGCAAAACGTACATGGACCGTAAAGTCCAGATACCTTTGTCTGCTATTGTCATAATCTAATGTAACCGTTTGGTTGTTGAAAAGCCTGAGAGATACATTGCCGCCCTGCTTATCAAAGGCAGGATCTAACGAACGGGCATCGATTGTCTTCAAATCGCTGCTCGATGAATATTTCCAATTATCCCTTGTGCTATTCTCAAAAGTTTGGACGAGGAACGTGTCTCTAACAACAGGGTTATTAGCACTCTTCGCAAAAGAGTACCAATTATAACAATCTTCCAATGACTGGGAATAGGCGGTCCCGAAAGGAAGGGACACTGCCATACTTAAAATAGGAATCCAGGTAAAAATAATAATCTTCATAGCTAATTTGGTTTATCGTTGTTTGCAAATGTAATCCTTAAATCCGAAGTATCCAAGGATTTGCCTCAGCAAAAGAGATTATCATCCGGCAAACATTCAAAATCACCCAATATAGGATTGTCTGCCGGATAATAACAGAAATAAAACGCTCTTACTCTTTTCAGCGAAAGAGGAGGCGTCCAGAACGAGCGGTTACTTTACGAATATCTTGTATTCCCAAGCCTTCAATGTAGTTGGAACGGATTCGGCCTTTGCATTCTTTCCCTTGAAATAATCGTGGTAAAGGCCTTTCGGAGCTTTGCTCGTGAACTTCACGGCTGCTTCTTTGGGAGAGAGATTCAGCATGACCAGAATCGTGTTGCGTTTATCGGAACGAGAAAAGATGTACACCTGCGAATTCGTGGCCGGGAAACGGACAACAGGAGCTCCATCGCCAGCCCGTAATGCAGGATAAGAATGTTTCAACACATTCAGTTGTTTATAAAATACGGTCCACTCATTGTTCGTAAAATCCGGAGCCTTATCCTTTTCGAAGAACTTGATGGCACGATTAAGTCCAACCTCCTGACCGGTATAAATCAAAGGCATTCCCGGCCAAGTATATTCCAGAACAGCGAAAGCTTTCACGCCATCGCCCAGCCGATCGAATTCCGTACCTTCCCAGGAATTCAGATCGTGATTGGTGATATGATTCATCAAGTACGCACCCTGAGGAAATACGGAATCTTGATGAGCCTTTAACGAATCGAGTGAGAACTGAGCATGGACACCTTTCTTCGCAATGTCAGCCATGAGATTCTTCAACGGCCAGTTGTAGCACATATCAAATGCAGCTTGCGTCAGATCCGGTTTTTCAGCCTCAGCCAGCATGAAGACAGGCTTGATCTTATCGAATTTTTGTCTGGCATCGTTCCAGAAATCCGTAGGAACCTCCATGGCAACATCGCAACGGAAGCCGTCGATGTTCGTCTCCTTCAGCCAATATTCCATAGCATCTATCATATCACGACGCAGATTCTTATTGGTATAATCCAGCTTATAGGTATCGTTCCAGTTGTACGGATGTATCATGGCGCCCACACTATCCTTCACATAATAATCCGGATGAGCTTTCACCCAGACGTTGTCAAGGCCGGTGTGATTGGCAACCCAATCCAAGATTACTTTCATGCCCAAAGAATGTGCTTTGTCAACCAGCGACTTGAAATCAGCCAACGTTCCGAATTCCGGATTCACTTGAGTATAATTCTGCACTGCATAATAACTTCCGAGCGTGCCCTGACGACCTTCCAGGGAAATAGGATTGATAGGCATGATCCAAAGGATATTTACGCCCAACGATTTCAATCGCTGTAAATGTTGAGTAAAGGCATTGAATGTACCTTCGGGTGTGTACTGACGAATGTTGACCTCATAGATAACCGCATTCCGGGACCATTCGTTATGATTCACTTTGGTTGGCTTTTCTGCAAAAAGGCATTGAGCCACACACAGACTGATAAGAACAGATAAAAAAAGGCGTTTCATAATCATTGAAATATAGTTTTAGCGAAAAAAAAGACGTTAGCAAAATTACTCAGAGACGCGGGCCACTGATTTGATGTTCTTAATCTTGGATAATGTCACACACATCTTCTGGATGTCTTCGACATCATGGACCTTAATTTTAATTTTTCCTTCAAAAACGCCATCTTTTGCCTCGATGACAAGACGCATGATATTCACATTGAAATCATCCGAAATCGTTTTAGTAATTGTGTTCAACATTCCGATGGAGTCAATGCCTTTCACTTCGAGTGTAGCTTCGAAAGAGGCAAACTTATGACTGCTCCATTCCGTATTTAATATTCGCTCACCGAAACTACTCTTCAAACGCGTGGCGATAGGGCACGATCTTTTATGCACAATCACATTCCCATCATCATTGATAAAACCTAAAGCTTCATCACCGGGAATCGGTTTGCAACAATCTGCAATGATATAATTGCGGTCGAAGCCTTCATCACGAAGAATATAAGGTTTCGATCGGTCTATGGTCTCTTTCTTGGCAACTTTCACTGCTACATTAGCCGTCGCAGCCGTCTCTTTCTGCTCCTCTTTCTTGGAACTCTTGTCTTTGTCCTTCTTGCCTCCTACACCCAAAGCCTCCTTGACATAGTGAAAGAAGACATTCTCCGTCTTATCTCTCAGTACCTTCTTCAGATTCTCAGGCATTGACACCTGACCTTTCTGAATGGCGCAGAAGAACTCTTCCCGGCGCTGGAATCCATTATAAACGCAAAGCTTATCAATATTCTGCGTTGTCGGTTCCCATCCGGCACGGCGGAAAGCATCAAGGACTTTCTCTTCTCCTAATCGAGCTGTCTCGCGACGTGCTTTCTTGAGTACAGAGTCAATGCGACTACGCGCTTTTGCCGTCGTAACGAAACTCAGCCATTCAGTCTGCGGTTCCTGTGAACGGGATGTCAGTATTTCTACCTGATCGCCGCTTGCCAAAGGATGGCTCAACGGTACCAATTTGTGATTGACTTTGGCTCCGATACATTTATTTCCGATATCTGTATGAAGTGCATAAGCAAAGTCAAGTGCGGTGGCATTCTGTGGCAATGTCTTGATATCACCTTTCGGAGTAAAAACAAATATCTCAGACGAGAAAAGATTCAGTTTGATGGTATCAAGAAAATCCAACGCATTCGGATCCGGACTTTCCAGAATTTCCGTGATGGTCTGCAACCATTTATCCAGCTCGGTATCCTCTTCGACATTACTCTCCTTGTATTTCCAATGGGCGGCAAAACCCTTCTCGGCGATATCATCCATACGGCGGCTACGGATCTGGATCTCGATCCATTGTCCGTCAGGACCCATCACCGTGAGATGAAGAGCCTGATAGCCGTTTGCTTTGGGTCGGCTCACCCAATCGCGGATCCGATCGGGACGAATACGATAAATATCTGTAATAGCCGAATAAATATCCCAACACTGATTCTTCTCATCAACTCCAGGTAGCGGATCAAAGACGATTCGTACCGCATAAATATCATAGATATCTTCAAAAGCGACGTGCTTGCTCTCCATCTTATTCCAGATGGAATAGGCAGACTTCACGCGAGCTCGCATCTCATAATGCAAACCCATCGCTTTGAGTTTTTCATTGACAGGAGCAGCAAAATGATCGAAGAGTTTGTTACGACTCTCTTCCGTAGCTTTCAGCTTTTCCTTGATCATATCATATTCCTGCGGGTGATCGTATTTGAAGCTCAGCTCCTCCAATTCCGATTTAATGGTAAAGAGACCTAATCGATGCGCTAAGGGGGCATAAAGATACAAGGTTTCTCCTGCAATCTTGAACTGTTTTGCCGGAGGCATCGAGCCAAGCGTACGCATATTGTGCAATCGGTCTGCTATCTTAATCAGAATGACACGAATGTCATCACTCATGGTCAGCAGGAGCTTTCGGAAGTTCTCAGCTTGGGCGGATGCCTTTTCACCGAATATACCGCCAGAGATCTTGGTCAGTCCATCCACGATCTGTGCGATCTTATCGCCGAACATATCACGGATGTCTTCAACCGTATATTCCGTATCTTCTACCACATCATGCAGAAGTGCCGAACAGATCGAGGTCGATCCCAGTCCCATTTCACCACACACAATCTTGGCGACTGCAATAGGATGCATGATATAGGGTTCACCAGAACGACGTTTCACTCCGGCATGAGCCTGATTGGCAAAATTGAAAGCCTTTGTAATTCGATCGATCTTACGACGGTGATTGGAATGGATGTAGATATCAAGCAGTTCGTTGAAACCATTCTGTATCATCTGATCATCAGGAGTGAGTGGTCTGGATGGTTCAGCAGCAACAGATCCCTCTTCATGTGCAGCGGATGGTTCCTTCACATCAGCTACTACTTTGGGAAGCAGTTCAGGCACCTCAGAATGGGATTCCACAGCAGGAGTCACCTCTGTAGAGATCTTTTCCAAGTCGTTGGCAGCATCTTTCTGCTGGAGAGACTTTTCTGATTGGAGTGGTTCCTGATCCGTAGTGTTCATGGTTCACTTATGTTCTTGTTAATCTATAACCATCGCGACAGACAACAAAGGATATTACGATCGTGCTTAAACAGCCCTTAACCCTTTCTATCTCTTCGCTATTTGATGCAAAGATATATATAATTCCCTACTTATCCTACAGGTATCTTAATTACCTGACCGGCTTTTATCATGGAATTATTCAGTCGATTGACCTTTTTCAGAGCATTGGCTGTCACGCCGTGATAACGTCTTACGATGGATGAAATGGTATCACCTGAACGAACCTTATACGTCACGAAGCCTTTACTATTCTTCTTCTTTGAAGACGAAGACTTGCTGCTTTTCGTCGTAACGGTAACCGTTGGTGTATTATCTGCCAATTCCTCATTATCTTCTTCCGGCGATACATATATATATATACGTTTTCCTCGGCTCACACGATTGCTTCGCAGATGATTCCATCGTTTCACCTCACTGGCGGTCACGCCATAGCGGTCGGCAATCCTTGCCAGTGTATCGCCACGACGGACGACATGTGTAATTCGCTGCGGCTCTTCAAGAGCCTGCTTCTGCTGAGCGATCAGCGTTCCGGGAGCATCAGGCTGATAAGCAGCCAATAATTCTGCCGCTCTATGTTTATAAATAGTATCCGTCTTATCTGCAAAGGCATACGTTCCAGAAGCCGGGAGTCTCAATACGCGCTTCTCATAACTTCCAGGCACGATATCGTGAAGATATTGCGGATTCAAAGCCCGTAGTTCCTCAATGTCCAAGTTCAGGACTTCAGAGACCTGGCGAAGATGAAGATAGTTGTCCACAAGCACCGTATCCGTAGCGAGCGGAAGACTGGTCTGCATAGGACAGATATTATGCTCGCAATAATAATTCATGATATAATTGGCGGCGATGAAGAGAGGTACATACGAACGGGTTTCACGAGGCAGATATGGGAAGATGGTCCAAAAATCGGTTTTACCCCCCGAACGGCGAATTGCCTTGTTGACATTGCCTGGGCCACAGTTATACGATGCGAGAGCGAGACTCCAATCGCCATAGACATTGTAAAGTTTCTGCAGATATTTGCAGGCCGCTTCAGTGGATTTCTCAGGATCTCTTCTGTCATCCACCAGACTATTCACCTCCAATCCATAGTTTTTACCGGTAGGAAGCATAAACTGCCAAAGGCCCGATGCACCGACGCGTGAGACAGCCAAAGGATTCATGGCACTTTCAACAACGGTAAGGTATTTCAACTCCAATGGAAGATGATATTTGTCAAGAGTCTGTTCAATCATCGGGAAATAGAAGTCTGCCATGCCAAGCATATAACGGACCAATTCGCGGCGGCGAGAAGCATAAAGATCGATGCAATCGCGCACGATACGGTTGTAAGGCAACGGAATAAGATGGGGCAAACGCTTCAAACGTTCCTGATAGATAGAATCAGGGAACTGGATATTTTCTACATCGTCATGGCAATAGTCGTCTTTCTTCGAGAAATACTGGACATGCCAGGAACGTAAAAGGCTATCGACGTTCGCATCCAGACTCTCAGGAATGACGCCGACCTCTTCCTCAATGGAATCGGTCGTCACCGTCGAATAGGTCTGGGCTGCTGCGCCCATAGATATCGTACAGAACAGAATCAACAAATACTTTTTCATCACTTCCAATTAAAATACAAAGCTACAGTTCAAGCCGTAGCTCATTGGTTGATAGCGTGATTTCGGCATCACTTCAGGAGACCAATGCATGGACAACTCCGGCGTGATATCGAAATCAAACAATTGAGCATCTACATACGCATCGATGATAGAGATGGCATATACGCCAACCTTGATCATAATACTTAGATCGCGATAGCGCCGGAAGTAATCTTTCTTCCTCTTCAATGCCGATTGGAAGCTGGTGTTATTAAGATAACTCGAAACAGTAGTACCGGCTGGCACGTAATTCACCCAACTTCCGTAATTTTCCTCAGAAACGCTATGCTCCGAGTCATACATAATGTCGAAATAGGCATTGTAGTAGTCTCGGTAGTTCTTGTTATTCCAAGTCACGGCATAATAACAAGCCATCAGTCCGCCATAGACGATCGGCAGTTTCCAATATTTCCGGTTATAGATCTGTCCCAAACCGGGAACAAGAGAATACCAAACCGCTCTTTGCGGATCCGGTTTGAAAGGAGTTGCAAATTGCTTCATTCTCGGCAGCATCAAAGAGTCGCCGAAAGTAGAAGCTGCAAGGAAGACAGGTGTATTGGAGAGCTTGATGTTCGTCCATTCTTTTCCTGCCGGGATTCTCAATTCGCCACCGGGTAAAGAAACCTTGGCCTGTCCTTTTGGCCAAAGGTACTTGGCTGAATCAATAGCGGAAGCTTGTTTCAATGAATCCTCCACTGTGATTGCAGGCAGGGCTTTACCGGGTTTCTGCGCACTCATCGATGCATAACCGCACAAAAGCACTAGCAGCGAAACGATAATCCGTCCTTTCATTCCTTAAGTTTGTCCAGCAACGCCATCACCTTTTCCAGTTCCTCCTCTGACGCAAATGGGATCGTTATCTTACCTTTGCCCTTGTCATTACAAGTAAGCTGTACTTTCGTCTGGAAGAAACCGGAGAGTTGGTCGCGCAACTGATTATATTCCTCAGGCAGCATCACATGATGTTTCTTTCTGAGAGGTTTGTCATCCGGCGCAACTCCCGCTACAATATCACGAGCCAGCTCCTCGACACTTCTCACTGAAAGTCCTTCGGATAATATCTTCTCATAAAGCTTGAGCTGGATCTTCGGATCGTCAACAGCCAACAAGGCACGTGCATGTCCCATGTCTATCTTACGGTCTTTGAGACCCATCTGAATCTCTGCGGGCAATTTGAGAAGACGAAGATAGTTGGCTATCGTCGCTCTCTTCTTTCCCACTCTTTCACTAAGCTTTTCCTGAGTCAGTTCATAATTCTCGATCAGTTTCTGATAAGCCAACGCAATCTCTATAGAATTAAGATCCTCACGCTGTATATTCTCAATCAGAGCCATCTCTACGACATTGTCGTCGGCAGCCGTACGAATATAGGCAGGGATTCTTTCGAGCCCTGCGATCTGCGAAGCACGCCAGCGACGTTCGCCGGAGATGATCAGATATTTGTCTGTTCCAACCTCCTTCAACGTGATGGGCTGGATGATTCCGAGAGCACGTATAGAAGCAGCAAGTTCGTTGAGCGCCTCCTCGTCGAAGACGGAACGGGGCTGGTTGGGATTGGGCTGAATCTTGCCAATCTCAATCTCGCTTATTTGAGATGAACCGGCCGTTTTCAGGTCGTCCATCGAAATCAGAGCCTCTAATCCGCGGCCGAGAGCCGCACGTTTTACTGTTGCCATGACTTATTCTTTTCAATCAATTCCTTAGCGAGCTGCATGTGATTGATCGAACCTTTCGATTCAGGATCATATAACAGCACAGGCTTTCCATAGCTGGAAGCCTCGCTCAATTTCACATTACGCTGAATAACGGTTGTGAACACCAACTCGCGGAACGCTGACTTAACCTCCTCATAGATCTGATTGGCCAGGCGCAGACGTGAATCGTACATCGTCAGCAGGAAGCCCTCGATCTCGAGTGAAGTGTTCAGCTTCGACTTGATGATCTTGATCGTATTCAACAATTTACTAATTCCTTCCAATGCGAAGTATTCACATTGTACCGGAATCATAACAGAATCGGCTGCTGTCAAAGCATTGACAGTGATCAATCCCAATGATGGAGAACAGTCGATCAATATATAATCGTAGCCCGATCTCACCGGGTCAAGCACTCTCTTCATGATCTGCTCGCGATTGTCCATGTTGAGCATCTCAATCTCGGCACCGACCAAATCTATATGCGACGGAATGATGTCAAGACCTTCTACCACGCTCTTCATGATAGCGCCCTGCGCATTCTCTCCATTCACAAGACATTCGTATATCGAAAGCTTAACCTGTCGGATATCAATACCTAAACCCGACGACGCATTCGCCTGTGGATCGGCATCAACCACCAGTACTTTCTTCTCAAGCGCCGCTAATGATGCGGCCAGATTGATGGTTGTAGTTGTCTTGCCTACACCACCTTTCTGATTAGCCATAGCGATTATTTTTCCCATATTTTCCTTTCTTTGTCGCGCAAAACTAAACAATATCAAACAAACAAAACAGCACGAATCCAAAAGAATGGCACTTCTGTTGATAAATCGCCTTTTCTGTTGATAACTTGCAAAATTACACTTTTGCGCCGAATCAGCAAACTCTTTGCGTTAAAGATATCCTAAAAACCTTTATCTAAGGCTTATGCCCACGAGCATTTGAATGCATGTGGGCTTTTTTGTCTATCTTTGTTCCCAATTTATAGATAATATGGACAATCAAAGACCTCTTATACTGATTACCAATGACGACGGCGTGGAAGCAAAGGGCATTCGATGCCTGACAACTGCCTTGCACGACTTAGGCGACATCTTTGTCATGGCACCTGACGGACCAAGATCCGGAATGGGAAGCGCCATCACTTCGCTGAACCCGATCCGTTACGAAGAGTTATACAAATCCGATACCATGACGATCTGCAGTTGCACGGGAACGCCGACCGACTGCATCAAATTGGCCATCAATACGGTTCTCGATCGGAAACCGGATTTGGTAGTAGCGGGAATCAACCATGGCGGAAACATGGCGATCTGCGTTCATTACAGTGGAACGATGGGCGCCGTAGCGGAAGGATGCATCTTCGGTGTTCCATCTTTGGGCGTTTCTCTGCTCGACCATCACAGCGATGCCGACTTTGACGAATCCTGCCGCCTCGGACGAAAGATTGCCGAGCGGATTCTGAAAGAGGGTTTGCCCCACGGTGTATTTCTCAATCTGAATCTTCCGATCACGACCAAAGTGAAGGGATTGAAGATCTGCCGACAAGCTGCGGGTCGATTCGTGGAGGAATTTGTCACGTCGAAAGACGGCCAAGGCAAAACGGTATTCTGGCTTACGGGACATTTTCAGAGTGACGAGCCGATTCTTCCGGACAATGACATGAATATGCTTCATGAAGGTTATGCTTCGCTCGTCCCATGCAAGATCGATCTCACCGACTATGAGCTGATGGATAAGCTGCAAGATTGGGGAGAATAGAAGGAACACAAAACATCAACAGGAATGAAATATTATCTGATAGCCGGCGAAGCGTCGGGCGATCTTCACGCTTCCAATCTGATGAAGGCGCTGAAAGGGCTGGATTCCGAAGCAGAGTTCCGTTTTATCGGCGGCGACCTCATGAAAAGTGTTGGCGGATCGATGATGAAACATTTCCGCGAAGTGGCTTACATGGGAATCATTCCGGTCATCAAACATTTGGGTGTTATCATGCGGACAATGGGCGAATGTCAAAAGGATGTCCGTGACTTTCATCCCGATGTGGTAATTCTAATCGATTATCCGGGATTTAACCTGAAGATGGCGAAGTTTGTCAAGACCCAGCTTCATATTCCTGTACATTATTATATATCTCCCAAGATCTGGGCTTGGAAACAATACCGAATCCATGCTTTCCGTAAATATGTGGATCGCATGTTCTGCATTCTGCCTTTTGAGCCTGCCTTTTTCGACAAGCTCCATTACAAGGTTGATTATGTTGGAAATCCATCTGTTGACTCTGTGGATGAATTTTTC
>Ga0116193_1002950_pt1 | contig 12522 bp, 12 predicted proteins | sample AD_UKC115_MetaG_FD_89892 | JGI IMG/M metagenome (GOLD analysis project Ga0116193, IMG submission 89892) | Active sludge microbial communities of municipal wastewater-treating anaerobic digesters from Hong Kong - AD_UKC115_MetaG | ecosystem: Engineered > Bioreactor > Anaerobic > Digestate... | reverse complement strand
TGAAGTGTTTGAAAACCATTGATAGGAAGGAATTCCTACTCCATTTTTCCACGAAACAAACAATTTTGGTGATGTTTCATTTTTACAAACCACAAACGATGAAGGTTGTTTAATAATAGAAGGGCCTTCTCTAACAATTACTTGTGAAGTGTTACTAACAGCATTGCATCCCGGTCCATTGGGCTGCGTAATTTCACAATAGTAATATAAAGTTCCGGTAGTAGCTGTAGAGGGAATAAATATGCTATCAGTAGCATTTAGAATTTTTGTTCCTCCCGTATTGTTATTTGTTGTATTTTGAAACCATTGAAAAGCGTAGTTTCCTATTCCTCCAGTAACTTTTACGCTTAAGTTTTCAGCTGTTGAATTTTGACAAATGGTTTGCAATGCTAAAGGTTGTTGCGCAATGGATGGGTCGGGTATAACTTCAACCTTTGCCGTTTCACTTGTAACAAGGTTACAATTACTACCTGAAAAAGTAATCATAACATAGTAGAAAAAAGTTCCAGTAGAGGTAAACACCGGAGGCATGAATATAGAATCGTTTGCGCCAGAGATGGCTGTTCCTCCAAAATTGGAGTCTACATTATTACTGTACCACTGATAAGATGGACCAGCGCCACCACTGTATTTTACCTTGAGTGGCTGAGGCAAACTGCCTCCGACACAAATTATTTGTGAGGCAAGCGGTTGTTCAGTAATTACAGGAGAAGGATTAATGGTTATGGTTGCTATATTTGAAGTTATTTCTCGGCAATAACCCGAAGAAAATTCTATAACACAATAATAATAAGTTGTACCAACCGTAGAAGTTGAAGGAGTATAAATAGAGTCCACTGCTCCTGAGATAGGATTCCCCGTCAAAGTGGATTTTACATTATTCGAATACCATTGAATGGAGTAAGATCCTTCTCCTTTTGTGAAAGAAACTACCAAAGGTTTTGCTTCTCCATCTTTACAAAGAGAATTTGAAGCAGGTTGTTTCGTAAAATGGGGACGAGGATAAACATTAATTATATAATTGACTGTATCTCCGGTACAAGTTCCAAGTTTTGGAGTAATGGAATAAGTAACAGTTCCGGTTACCTTGGCTGTAGTAGAAATTTTTTGTGCCGGGATAGTGTCGCCGGATCCTGAAGGTGTAAATCCCGTAATACCGGTAGTCGCTTGGGCTGTCCACGAAAAGGTGGTCTCTTGCACAGTGGAAGTTAGTGATACAGGTTGAGACTTGTCGCCAGAACAAATGTTTTGGCTTAATTCAGTATTTGTAATTTGGGGAATTACATTTACGTTGAATGTCTTTGTTGCAACTGTACTTCCACAATCATTTTTTACTGTTAATGAAACGGTATAGGTTCCCGGTGATGAATAAGTGATTTTTCCAGGAATCATGGATGTGGAAGTAGCAGGTGTTCCTCCGGGGAAGCTCCATTCATAACTGACTGAATCGGTAGGGGGGATGCAGGATTGAATGTTTGCAGTGGGGCTTATTTCGGCAGCGCCACAATAATCTGGTATATCGTTAATTGAAACAGTTGGTGGTTGTGTAACGGTAATCTCCTGACTAAAAGTTTGTACCTTGCAGTTTGTGGTAACCGATAATTTTAATGTATAAGTACCGGGATTATTAAATGTGATGTGTGGGTTTTTTGATCTGTTGGTGGTTTTATCAATAAATTTATATGAAGATGCTGTTCCACAATTTGTTGCTTTATATGATACTGACCAAGAATAAGTTGGCGTTTTACATAATTGGGTGGTGTCAGTAGCATTACTAACATTTACAGTTAAAGGTGCACATCCTTTTTGTGTGTTTAAAGAAAAAACGGGAACAACAACCGGTTCAACACAAATAGTTTTTTCAAATGAATTTGATCCGCAACGATTAACCACTTTAATTTTAATTGTATAAGAACCCGGATTTGAAAATTTTAAAGTAACATCATTACTTCCAGAAATCCATGAATTATAGTGATCTTCACTTAAACCAAGTGTGTCTCCCAATGAGCCGGTAACTACCGAAACACCTTGCATTGGAGAAACAGTCCAGACAAATGTATCGCCCGATACACATCCGGTATTTGAAACAACATAACCTGCTTTAGATATATTCTGCAACGAATAATTGGTGTTTACACAAGTAGAATTGTTAGCATTAAAATTTGCTTCCGGTGGAATGGAAACATAAATTGGTGCTATGACAGAAGATGTTTCACTGCTGCTGCATGGGTTTGTTATATTCATTACGGCCATGAAAGAGTTTGGATAAGTATTTTTTCCATCATAGCTGTCTGTTCCACAAGATCCTTTTGTAAATACATGTTTAATTTCAGATGGTGGAGTATCATAATATACAATTGGACTTGATCCATCATTGAATGTAATGGTATAAATAGTTCCCGGTGGATTGTTCTGAATTCCAAAAACGGGGAAGGATACTCATTGTTTACACAAATATCTGTATTCCCCGGATTAACGATTCCTCCTCCAGGATTGGTACCTACAAATATTTTGTATTCTTTGGTTACAGAACAGCCATTTTTTCCTTGAATCGTATATTTTAATGTGGTCATTCCTATGTTGTAGGTGTGTTTCAATGTTGACCATGAGGAGCCAGTAAAAGGTGTTGTACCATCACCCCAATCAATAGTGTAGTTAATAATGTCAGGATTATTCTGGTTGGGGTTAGAAAATATAAATTCGGTAGCAACTTTGCTGCAAGATCTGAAAGTAACTTGCCCGTTTAATGTATCACTTTCTTCGGATGCAATCAATTTGGGGTCAGGATGTTGAACCAGAGTAATGGTTTTTTCTTTTGAATTGCTGCAGGATGTCAAATTATCAGTTACGGTCAGTTTAACAGTAAAAGTTTGAGAACCAGTTCCTATCGCCGTCATATATTGATGTTGTACTACACTTTCGGTAGAAGAGGTATTGTCTCCGAATTCCCATAAAAAGGAATAGTCATTTCCGGTGGGCGCGACATGTGAAGTAAACAAAATATTTTTTCCAGAGCAATTTTCGTCAGAAAAGGTAAAATCGACAGAAGGGATACTGCCTACAGTAATCGATACTTGTTGATCAATAATACTAATATTGGCTCCAAGTGCATCGGTTACACTTAATAAATTATAAGAAAAAGTACCAGCAACATTTGTTGGAACATTCAATGTTACAGAATTAGCACTCGCGCTTGTTGATATAGATTGAGTAGTCGCATTATTAATTTTGTAAGTGAAAGTATATGGAGCTGAACCGTTGGAAGCAGAAAAAGTTATAACCGGCGAGCTTGAATTTATACAGACTGCCGTCTGATTTGCAGAAATAGTTGCAGTAAGCGTATCGTCGAGCGTTTGTTGATTGATTAAAAAGACACTGCTTTTATTAAGAAGAATTGGAGAGTAAGGAATGTTTTGATAATTGGAAGCATGCAAAGATGATGAATATAGTAAAACTTCTATCAGCGCCAGAATAAAAAAATATTTCCGCTTCATTTATATAATTAATTGAATTTCATGATATTAAAAAAACAAATATCTGTATTTTCTGATTTTATTATTAAAATGCAGTAAAATTAATCAACTTTTTAAACTTTTATGTGAAAATCTTTTAGTCTTTAACAGAAAATTAAAGATATTCATCTTTTCTGTATTTTTCTGCATGGCAATCTTCCAAAACGCTCAAATAACTTTGATAACGCGACCAACTGATTTGTCCTTTTTCCACAGCTTCTCTCACCGCACATTCCGGTTCCTGTATATGCAGGCAGTTATCATATTTACACTGCGAGGAAATCTTAAAAATTTCCTTAAAGTAATGATCTACTTCCGATTCTTCAATGTCGATCAAACCAAATCCCTTGATACCCGGTGTGTCAATAAGATAACCCCCATCCGGCAACTGATACATTTCGGAAAAGGTAGTAGTATGCATTCCCTTGTTGTGATAGAACGATATGTCGGCTGTTTTGGCCAATGCTTCCGGATTAAGTGCGTTGAGTAATGATGATTTGCCAACTCCCGAATTACCTGACAAAAGCACTGTTTTGCCGATAAAAAAATTTTTTATTACCGAAAGATTTTCTCCTGTTAAGGCAGAGGTTTTAAAGACGGAATATCCAATATTTTCGTAAAGATAAACAATTGCTTCCAAATACTCTGCATCCTCTTCTCCATAGAGATCCGTTTTATTGATAATCAGACAAGCAGGAACATTATATGCTTCAGTTACTGCCAAAAAACGGTCGATAAAGACGGTAGAAGTTTCAGGATAATTTAATGTAATGACCAGAGCTGCCATATCAAGATTTGCCGCCAGAATGCTGAATTCTTTTGATAAATTGGACGCACGACGAATAATATAATTTTTTCTGTCGCATATCTTGTAAATCAGACCAATTCCATCTTTGTTTTTTTCAAATTCCACGCGATCGCCAACTGCAATCGGATTGGTGCTTCGAATACCTTTCAAACGAAAATTTCCCTTGATTTTACATTCTATACGTTCATTTTCATCGGTTTGAACCAGATACCAACTGCCGGTGCTTTTTACGACGGTGCCCAACATTACATATTCACCTTAAATTTATATTTACAACCTCCTTAATAGTTCTGGAATTACTATGTCGAAAAAAAAATGCCAGTCTTCTATTTTTAAATTTTTTATAAAAAGAATTGATAAAACTTGATTCTTATTCATGTCGAAGGCAAGTTTTATCAATTTTAATTAACTGAAAGAGAGTATTTTATACAGTCATAATTTCTTTTTCCTTGAGAGCAAGCATTTCATCAATTTTTTTAATATACTGATCGTGAAGCTTTTGAGCTTGTTCTTCTGCATCTTTTTCAACGTCTTCTGGAAGTCCTTCCTTCACCATTTTTTTGATATGTTCAATGGCATCCCTGCGGGCGTTTCGAATCCGGATGCGGGCTTCTTCAACTTCCATGCGTGCTTGTTTAACCAGCTGTTTACGTCTTTCTTCGGTCAGAGGTGGCATGGACAACCGAATGGCTTCACCGTTATCGGTAGGATTAATTCCCAAATCGGAGTTTAAAATTGCCTTTTCGATGGGCTTCATCATAGCCTTTTCCCATGGTTGAATCATGATTGTTTTGGCATCGGGAGTAGTGATGGAAGCTACATTGGCAATAGGAACATGTACACCATAATAATCCACGCGAACTGCATCCAGAATTCGAGGATTTGCCTTCCCGGCCCGAATGTGAGCTAAAGTATTTTCCAAAAACTGTATGGTTGTTTCCATACTTTCTTTCGCTTCGTTCAGAATTGGTTTTACGTCTTGTAAGTCCATAATGTTAATTTTTTTAAGATTCTACTTCCGAAAAATTTTTTATCTCTGATTCTTTTGTTTTTTTACGACTAATTTTCTATTTATCAGTTTTTTACAAGAGTGCCGATTTTTTCTCCCATTATTACTTTCTTTAAATTTCCGGGAACATCCATGTTGAAAACATAAATAGGCATATTATTTTCCTTGCAGAGAGTTGTGGCGGTCAAATCCATTACTTTCAAATTGCACCGGTAAACTTCATCATAGGTTATCTCTTCAAATTTCTCTGCCGAACTGTTTTTTTCGGGATCGTCCGTGTAAACTCCATTCACTCGTGTGCCTTTGAGCATAATATCTGCGCCAATTTCTATGGCGCGGAGCGATGAAGCTGTATCAGTGGTAAAAAACGGATTTCCTGTTCCCCCGGAAATGATAACAATTTCACTTTTCTCTAAATATGAAACGGCTTTTTGCTTGCTGTAATATTCTCCTACCGGTTCCATACGTATGGCGGTAAGAACATGCGAAGTTACTCCTTCGGCTTGCAAGGCGGAATGAAGCGCCAAGCTGTTGATAACGGTAGCGAGCATTCCCATTTGGTCGCCTAAAATGCGGTCAAAACCTTTTTTTGTTCCACTCAAGCCCCGAAAAATATTTCCTCCACCAATCACTATCCCTACTTGAACGCCCATATCTGAAATTTCTGCAATTTGAGAAGCATATTCCTGCAACCGATTTTCATCAAGTCCGTATTGCTTACCTCCCATCAACGATTCTCCGCTCAGCTTTAACAATATCCGGTTGTAGTACAACATTTTAAAATGTTTTTATGGTTCAAGAATATTTTATCTTTTCGTCATCTTGCACAACAAACAACTGATAACCTCACAAAAATAGATAAATAAATGGTATTTACAAACGTCTGACAAGCAGAAACGCTGTAAATTTTGAAAATTATTTTTTTCGTTTGGGATTTTGTGGAAACCAACCTTTTTCCACCCTTCGTTTCTGTTGAAAAATTTCGCGAATGCTCCAGAAGCAAGAAAAAGCAAGAACGCCCAACAAAATTGAAACAATTTCATTGATTACCAATAAAGAAGCAGCAGCACTTATCAAGCCTGCTATAAAAAATAACCACCAACTTCGGACTCCCCAATAATATTCGGCTTTTATCACCAGCGGATGGAAGATTCCAATCATTAAAAAAACTGCGATGCCTATCAATAAACCGTTGTAGTGTAACATTTAATTTTTTTTGACCTTTGAATATGCAAATATCGGAAATTAGTCGTTATTCTGCCAATTTTGATTGTATTTTTGTGCAGAAAATTTTTATTTTCGAACAGTGGTTACGCCTATTTTTTTCAAAGATCAATTTTTTACAGTTTCTTTGTTTGTTGACGAACTTACAACCTCGAAAAAAATTATTCTTTTATCCGTTTTTTTGTAATTTTACGGACATAAATGTAGAACTCAAAAAATAATTTGATGCAAACCAAGAAATATTTTTATTTTCTGTTCATTTCCTTTATTTTAACTTCATGCACACATAAAACGTGGCAGGTAGTGGAAGCTAAATCAGAAAAAATCTCTATCGATAGTACTACTGAAAAAATTGCCGACAAAGAATTTGAAGCAATCCTTCAGCCGGTAAAAGAGAGAATTGATGCAGAAATGTCTATGGTAATTGGATATTCGGCAGAAAATATGAAAAGTTATGCACCCGAAAGTCCTCTTTCCAATTTTTGCGCTGATGTCTTTCGACGTGCAGCTTCTGATTTTTTACATAAGGAGGTAGATGTGTCTGTTGTAAACCTTGGTGGATTACGAACTGAAATTCCCGCAGGCAATATTACTGTTCGTAATATCTACGAATTAATGCCTTTTGAAAATGAGTTGGTTATTCTTTGGATCAAAGGAGATAAGTTAATCCAGCTTTTCCAATTTTTTGCTTCTGTTGGCGGCGAAGGTGTTTCCGGCATCAGAATGAAAGTGAAAAATGGCAAGGCAGTTCAAATTTTGGTTGGAACAATTCCGATTGATCCCGCAAAAATTTATACGGTGGCTACCAGTGATTATCTCGCCGAAGGTAACGACCAAATGACAGCTCTGTCTGAGTACGAAAAAATTTCGGGAACCGGTTTAAAACTTCGAAATGTTCTCATAGATTTCATTCGGAATGAAACTTTGAAAGGAAATATCATACAATCGAAAATAGATGGTAGAATAAGTTTGGAAAACTAAAAAACGATTTTTTATGAAAACTATTCAAAATACTACAATTCTTGTTTTTTTGTTGGTGTTCAACAGTATTCTCTATGGAGGAGAAAGAATAAAGTTGACCATTCTGCATACAAACGATACTCACAGTCAGATTGAGCCAACAGAAAAATCGAATCTTACTACTTCCGATAGAGGTGGTTATGCCCGCAGAATGGGAGTCATTCAACAAATCCGACTGCAGAATGAAAATGTGTTATTGTTCGATGCCGGCGATTTTTGGCAGGGAACGCCCTATTTTAATTTTTACAATGGCAGAATCGAAGTGAGCGGAATGAACAGAATGAAATATGACGCCGTTACTTTGGGGAATCACGAATTTGACAACGGGATTGACACTATGGCTGCAATACTGAAAAATGCCCGGTTCCCTGTTCTTACTTCCAACTATCAGATGGACAGCACTGCAATGGCAACTTTGGTAAAACCTTATCTCATCATTCGCAAGGCTGGTTTGAAAATCGGGGTAATGGCTTTGAATGTCAATCCAAAAGGTCTGATTTTCAAAAACAATTATAAAGGGATGAACTATGCCGATCCGGTGAAAACGGCTATCAATATCTCCAATTTTTTAAAAAGAGGCGAAAAATGCGATTTGATTATTTGTCTGTCTCATTTGGGTGCTGATACACTTAAGCAAACACTTACCGACTACGATATAATCCGTAAAACCAGATATATTGATGTTGTCATTGGAGGTCATTCACATCAAATTATTACTCAAACTAAGGTAAAAAATGCGGCCGGTAAACCCGTAGTATTGGCTCAGATGGGGAAAAGCGGACTTTATCTGGGAAGAATAGATTTGGAACTGGAAAAAAGATAAAGCAGAATTTTATTTATTTGTTGCAATCGGATGTGTTTGCATCAGTACGAAAGAGCCCACCAACATGGGCACTACAAAATTAACAATCCAAATAAAAGTACTTGCCAAAATTACTTGAACCGTTTGTCCTGAAAATGCTCCGATAACCAAAACCGAATAGGAACTTCGAATAGCTGCTTCGGAAAAAGCCATCGAAGGAGTAAAAGTTACAAACAGGTAAGTGGTAGGAATGGCAATTGCTGCAGCCCAACCGGTAATTTCGACACCAAAAAATCGCAACATCAGATAAAATTGGAAAGAGAAAACCAAATATCTCAAAAAAGAAAGCAGCAGAATTTTTAGTAAGTCAGTGAAAGAATAATCGGTCAGACAAGAAATGTAACTTATCCATTTTGCTGACGACTTTTTTTGTTTAATTCGCCCAACCAATTTGGGCAAAGAAAAATAAATACTACTCAGCAACAGCAAAATTACGCCCACCATTACAAAATATCCTAACAGATTACTTTTTCCCAAATACTCAGAGTTTTTGCTGTTCAGAAAAAAAATAACGGCAGCAGGAATGCCGCAAACTGCCATAATGATGTTTTGTGTAGCACTGTTTACAAGGCTTAACGTTACGCCTGCTTTCCTGTTTTCGGGTTGTAAGAAAGCAATTCTACCGGCCACTTCTCCCACACGATTTGGTGTGAAAAAAGCAGTTAGAAATCCAGCCATAACACTATGAAAAGCCGAAGTTATATCTATTTTTTCTGAATTTCTCACCAATCGTTGCCATTTCACCGATTCCAATAACCAATTGGCAGGCAATAACAACATTACACCCCACAAAAACCATGTTTTCCAGAATGATAGTTCTTTGAATTGAGAAATCAATTGCTCGTAATGTTGAAAGCAAATGAGCCGGTAAAGCAAAAAAATGAACGCCGCCGCCAGGCAACCCCACTTGAAAATGTTCCATCGCTTGGATTTTTCAGTTGTCATTTTTGTGGGCACAGCTATATTTTCGATAAATTGAGGCAAGCTAATGTTGTTTTAAAGGTTCGATTCTTTGTTTAATGGCAGGGAAGCGGTTTTAAATGTAAATTTCTTTTGAGCGAAATAACTGAAAAGAGTTGTTATGATGGTAACAAGCATTTTAGAAGGTGTTGGATAGAAATGGGCAAGCTCGACAAAGAGTTTCAATCCGACATAATTCAAACCCAGATTTATCATAACAACGAGCAAATACCGTCTAAGTTGAACATGTCCCCGAAGATAGGAAGCCGAAAAAGTTACGTATTTTTGTAAAAGAAAACCCGTCATGAACGAAACGGGAAACGTAATTACAAGGGCAGCAATGTGCGAACTCATGGTTACAAAACCCAAATGAAGCATTTGATGACGAAGTACAAAATTGTATACCACAAAATACAGCACCCAGTCGAAAACCATATTTGCAGCTCCGGAAACTCCATAACGAAAAAACTGTAAAGGCATGAATTTACGGAAAGGCGGGTAAAAAAAATCGATCAATTTTGTAATCGAGTTTCCCAAGTTTCGAAGAATTTTTCTCATTAACAACAATTAAACGTTCAATTCAAGCGTTTTTTTCTTAAAAATAATTATCAAATATCGAACAATTTTGATTAATTTTGTGGCGAAAAAATTTCTACAAAGATACGAATTAATTTAAATTCCATTTTTTAGTTTTTCTCATTTTTATTTATTCAGTTAAATACCGATATGTCTGACGATTATCATAGTAATGACTTTAGTAAGACCAAAAAAATACTTGGGTCAACATTTTCTGAAAAACACGGATGTTGCCCGTCGTATTGCCGTCAGTTTGCCCGACGGCAGTCCTGCTTCAGTATTGGAGATAGGGCCGGGCATGGGTATGCTAACTCAGTTTTTGCTTCAGCAGCCGCAAATTGATCTGAAGGTTGTAGAAATTGACCACGAATCAGTTGTTTACCTTCAGCAACACTTTCCTCAGCTTGAAATTTTAGAAAAAGATTTTCTTCAACTCGATTTAAGAGAAATTTATTCTCATCCTTTCTGCATTATAGGAAATTTTCCTTACAATATTTCCAGTCAGATTTTTTTTAAAGTCCTCGATTATAAAGAATTAATTCCTTCTGTTGTGGGGATGGTTCAAAAGGAAGTGGCCGAACGGCTGGCTTCTCCTCCAGGCAATAAATCGTACGGAATATTAAGTGTTTTGTTGCAGGCAGATTACGACATTAAATACCTTTTTACTGTTGATGAAACTGTTTTTTATCCTCCTCCTAAAGTCAAATCGGCTGTCATCAGTCTTACACGCAAAGAAAATCCCGAAAAGGGCTATGACGAACAACTATTCAGGCGGGTGGTGAAAACGGCTTTTAATCAAAGAAGAAAAACGTTGCGTAATTCATTGAAATCAATTGTTCCCAGCCATCCCATGTATGCAGAGCCTTTTTTTGATTTGCGACCAGAACAGCTTGATGTTAAAGCTTTTATAGAACTGACCAATAAAGTTGGCTCAGCTTTGAAGGGAAACTAAAAAAATGTTTTACCCGGTGGAAATAACCACCACTGCTGACTTGCAACAGCAGAAAAAAAGAAAGGGACAAAAATTATGTCAGAATTAAGAATTTTTTACCACGAAGATGGGAAGCTGAAAATTTCCAAAAGTATCGATACACTCAAAAAAATCAACCTCAAAGATATTATTTGGATTGACATGAATGATGTTTCCGAAAATATAGAAACTGAGCTCGAACAATTCCTTAAAATTTACATTCAGGAGGATGAAGAAATTGAAGAAATTGAGATGAGTTCACGTTATATACAAACCGATGACAGCATTGTGGCCAACTCCAATTTTTTGCAGGACAATTATGCCATGCAGCCGGTTTCGTTTATCTTAAAAAACGGAATTTTAGTTTCGGTACGCAATGCAGAGCTGAAATCCTTTAACGAAACCGTAAAAAAAATCTTTGTCAATACCACCAATTTTCCTACCGGCTATCATGTGATGGTTTCTCTCTTTGAGACTCGGGTAGAGTACGATGCCGATATGATTGAAGATGTTACCGACCAAATCACCAATTTAAGTAAGAACTTAAATACGGAATCTGATCTCGATCAAGACATTCTGCTGCAGATAAAGGAATTGCAGGAAAAAGTAATGATAATCCGACAAAATATTGTGGATAAGCAGCGCGTAGTTTCCAATATATTGAAATGCAATTTCTTTCCCGAAGATTTGATACCTCGTCTCAATATTATTGTAAAAGATATAAATTCACTGTTTGAATACACCCGTTTTGATTTCGATCGACTGGATTATTTGCAGGATACTTTTCTCGGGTTGGTAAATTTACAGCAAAATAACATTATCAAAATTTTCACGGTGGTTTCTGTCATATTTCTTCCACCAACGCTGATTGCCAGCATGTACGGCATGAACTTTAAATACATGCCCGAGCTCGATTGGAAATTTGGCTATCCTTTTTCCATTTTGCTGATGATTACTTTCACGGTAGGAGTTTTAGTATTTTTCAAAAGGAAAAAGTGGCTATAATTTCCAAATAATTTTGGCTGATTGAGAAGAAAAATTATCAACATTCTGAAAATAAAGATGTTGGGTTATTCTCTTTCTCATTTTTCAACCCTTAAAAATAAAGTAAACGGCCAACACAAGAAAAACAAATCCTATCAGATGATTTATTTTTAACTGTGCATTAAAAACAAAGTAAGAAAATAAAGTGAATACGATTAAGGTAATCACCTCCTGAATAACTTTGAGCTGCACCAGCGAGAAAGAGCCTCCGTTTCCCTGAAATCCTATCCTGTTGGCCGGCACCTGGAAACAATATTCAAACAAAGCAATTCCCCAGCTTAAAAGAATAATACCTATAAGTGGCAATTTGCTGAACCACGAAAATTCTGATAATTTTAAATGTCCGTACCACGCAAATGTCATAAAAACATTGGAACAGATCAATAGCGATATCGTATAGAAAGATTTCATAAATATATTTCCTCTATAAATCCATAGAAAAAAGTATAGGGTTTCATGTGAATAAGAAATCAGAAGTTCATTCAAGCACAAGCCGACCCTGACGAATGCTTTTCTGCTTTCGTCAAACATATTAAT
>Ga0116193_1002948_pt1 | contig 12532 bp, 10 predicted proteins | sample AD_UKC115_MetaG_FD_89892 | JGI IMG/M metagenome (GOLD analysis project Ga0116193, IMG submission 89892) | Active sludge microbial communities of municipal wastewater-treating anaerobic digesters from Hong Kong - AD_UKC115_MetaG | ecosystem: Engineered > Bioreactor > Anaerobic > Digestate... | reverse complement strand
GCTGACCACGAAATCGCCCCACCGCGCGTCGAGGCGGGCCTCGGCGTCCGCGCCGCGCAGCGCGCCACCGAGGATCGGGTAGTACCACTCCATCGAGTGGTGCGGTTTGTCGGCGAAGGCCCCCGGGTGCGCGACGATGGCGTGGCCCAGGGCGCCGACGGCGACCTCCCATTCCGGCTGGGATTCGCCCAGGTGATCCGCCAGCGCCAGCGCACAGCGGATGCTGTGGTAGATGCTGGCCGAGCCGGTCAGCAATGCTTCCGGAATGACACCCGAAGGGGAACGGGCCCAACCGATTTCGCCACCGGGCAATTGGAGTCCGAGGACGAAGTCGATGGCGGCGCGCACCGTGGGCCACATCAGCTCGGCGAACGAGTCGTCACCGGTGACCAGGACGTGGTGCCACACGCCGGCGGCGATGTAGGCGCAGAAGTTGCTGTCGGAGTTGGCGTCCTCCACGATGTCACCGCGGAACTGGATGGGCCAGGATCCGTCGGCGCGCTGGGTGTGCCGGCTCCATTGGTAGGCGGCCCGGGCGGGTTCGATCAGGCCCGCGGAGCTCAGGGCCATCGCGGACTCCACATGGTCCCACGGGTCGGTGTGGCCGAACGTCGACCACGGGATGGCGCCGCTCGGCTGCTGGGTCCGCGCGATCGACCACGCGGTGTCCATACATTGCTGCGCGGACAGCACGCCGTCGACCTCGGGAACCTCAGCCAATGGCCGTCTCACTGAGAACCTCACTGCGCGTCGGCTTCTCGGCGTCCGCAGGCTTTTCGAAGTAGAGCGCCACGCTCTTGCCGATCAGCGGATCCAGGGCCGCCTCGGCGGTGCGGGTCAGGGCCGGCGCCGACATCATGTCCCAGACCAGCAGCTTGTGATAGGCGCTGATCAGCGGGTGGGAGGTGCGCTCCACACCCACCGCACACTTGAGCCACCAGAACGGCGAATGCAGCGCGTGAGCGTGATGCGTGTGGCTGAACCGCATCCCGCGATCGGCGATCTTGGCGCGCAGATCGCTGGCCCGGTAGATCCGCACATGCCCGCCCTCATTGGCGTGGTACTCGTCGGACAGCAGCCAGCAGATCCGCTCGGGCAGCCAGCGGGGAACCGTGACCGCCAGTGTGCCACCGGGTTTGAGCACCCTGACCAGTTCGGCGATGGCGGCGTCGTCGGCCGGGACGTGCTCGAGGATCTCCGAGGCGATCACCACGTCGAAGGTGCCGTCGTCGTAGGGCAGTTCCAGTGCGTTGCCGACGACGGCCTTCGCGGTGGCGCTCGGCGGCGCCTCCCCCTCGGCGGCCATGGCCTCGAACATCGTTGCCACATCGGCCATATCGGATTCGCTCATATCGAACGCGGTGATGTCCGCACCGCGCCGGTAGGCCTCGAAACTGTGCCGGCCGGCGCCCGCGCCGACGTCGATCACCGTGGTGCCGGGCCCGATCCCGAGCCGGTCGAAGTCTACGGTCAGCATGCCCGGCTCCGTTCGATCGCGCGCTGATAGACGGAGACCGTCTGGGCGGCAACGGATTCCCACGAATACACATCCACGGCCCGTTGCCGGCCGGCGATCCCCAGCTGGTAGCGCCGCTCGGGTGAGTCCAGCAGGTTCCGAAGCACAGTGGTCAGTTCCTCCGCATCGCCGGGTTTGACGAGCTCGGCGCACAGCCCCTCGGAACCGAGCACTTCCGGTAGCGCGCCGGCCCGGCTGGCCACGATGGGCGTCCCGCTGGACATGGCCTCCACCGCCGGCAGTGAGAAGCCCTCGTACAGCGACGGGATGCACGAGATCTCCGCGGAGGCCAGCAGCGCGGCGAGTTCGGCGTCGGACAGCCCGCTGGAAATGTGCACGATATCGGAGATGCCGAGCTCGGCGATCCGTTTCTCGGTGGGGCCATTGGGTTCCAGCTTCGCCACCAGCTGCAGCTCCACATCGCGCTCGGTGCGCAACTTGGCGACGGCCTGCAGCAGGTTCGACACACCCTTGAGTGGCACGTCGGCGCTGGCGATGGCGATGATCCGGCCCGGCACCCGGGGCTGCAGGGTCGGCTTGAACAGCTCGGTGTCCACGCCGAGCGGAACGACGTGCAACTGATCGGGGTGGACGCCGAAGTCGTCGGCGATATCGGCGGCCGAAGTGGTGGACACGGTCAGCAGGTCGGGGATCTGCCGAGCGACGTCCTTCTGCATCTCGGCGAACCCGTACCAGCGGTGCACCAGCGGTTTGCGCCACCACTTGGCGGCGGCCAGGTCCAGCACCCGGTCCCGGGTGATCGGATGGTGCACGGTGGCCACCACGGGGGTGCCGCCGGCGGCGATCTTCAGCAGACCGGTGCCCAGGCTCTGGTTGTCGTGCACGATGTCGAACCGGCCGGCCGGGTCGCGCTGGCGGTCGGCCAGGATGCGCGCGGTCCGCAATCCGAACGTGCGGGGCTCGGGGAAGCCGGCCGTCCACATGGTCAGCAGCTCGAGCAGGTCGATGCCGTCCCGGATCTCGCTGGGCCGTGGCACCCGGAACGGGTCGGGCTCGCGATACAGGTCCAGGCTGGGCACCTCGCGCAACATGACGCGCTCATCCAGGCCGCCCGGGTACGGCGGGCCCGAGAAGACCTCGACGTGGTGGCCGAGTTCGACCAGCCCGCGGCTGAGATGGCGCACGTAGACGCCCTGCCCGCCACAGTGGGTCTTGCTGCGGTAGGACAGCAGCGCGATCCGCAACTTCTGGCTCACGCGGCCACTCGGAAATCACCGGGGATAAAGCTGGACATGTGTCTGGACCTTAGTTCGCTGAGCTAACTGGCGCAACGCGCCCGGTTTCCGGTGACCGGTCACCAACCGGTGCTGAGTACCCGCTCGAGCGTGTCGGCAAAAAAGTCGGCGGCCGTGACGGACAGGCACATCGGTGGCTTCATCTTCAGCACGTTCATCCGGTCGCCGGTGGGCTGGACGATGATGCCCAGCTCACGCATGCGCTCGCAGATCGCCGATGTCTCCGCCACGGCCGGTTCCAGCGTCACCGGATCGCGTACCAACTCCACTCCCATATACAGCCCGCAACTGTGCACCGCCCCGATCAGCGGATGACGGGTGGCGATGTCGGCCAGCCGCGCACGCAGGTGATCCCCGACCACCAGGGCGTTGTGCTGCAGGCCCTCGCGTTCGATGACGTCCAGGACGGTCAGCCCGACCACGCACGACACCGGACTGCCGCCGGCCGAGGAGAAGAAGTAGCCCTGGGTCCGGTAGGCGTCGGCGATGGCCCGCGTGGTGATGACGGCACCCAGCGGCTGACCGTTGCCCATCGATTTGGCCACCGTGACGATGTCGGGCACGACCTGCTGGCCCTGGAATCCCCAGAACCAGCGGCCCAGGCGGCCATAGCCGACCTGGACCTCGTCGGCGATGGCGAGCCCGCCGGCCGCGCGCACCGCCCGGTAGACCGCGGGCAGGTAGCCGTCGGGCAGCGCGATGCCGCCGGCGTTTCCGTAGAACGGTTCGCAGATGAACGCGGCCGGTGAATGGCCCTCGGCGACAAGGGTTTCGATGATGTCGACCGCCTCGTCGGCGTACCGTCCGGCCGCCGCGCCGCGATGCTCACCCCGATAGCTGTTCGGGCTGGTGACGGTGTGCACCCAAGGCGGCCGGGTGGTCAGGGCGTTGGGATTGTCGGCCACCGAGGTCGAGATCGCGTCGGTGGCGTAGGTCCAGCCGTGATAGGCCTCGGCCACGGCGACGACGTCGTGGCGCCCGGTGGTGGCCATGGCCAGCCGCAGGGCCAGGTCGACGGCCTCGGAGCCGGAGTTGACCAGGAACACCGTGTCCAGGGGGTCGGGCAGGGTGGCGGCCAGGCGCTGCGAGAAGTCGGCGATCGCGCGGTAGTTGAACCGGGAGTTGGTGTTGAGCCGGCGCCACTGCCGGGCGACGGCGTCGGCCAGGTCGGGGTGGCCGTGCCCGATGGCCGCGACGTTGTTCACCATGTCCAGGTAGCTGCGGCCGTCGACGGAACACAGGTACTCGCGCCAGCCCCGTTCGATCCGGGGCGGACGCCGGTAGTACTGCTCCTGCACGCCGGCCAGGGCCCCCTCGCGGCGCCGGACCAGGTCGTCGGCGTCCTCGTCGGCCCCCGATCGCGGGGCCAGGCCCAGCAGTGGCGCCGGGTCGGCGGACAGGGCCAGCCAGCCGGGCGCGTACTCGGGCCGGACGAATGCCGGCACCGAAAGGTCGGAGTCGCCGGTGCGGATCTGCAGCCAGACCCGGCCCGGACCCGCGGTCGCCAGGGGCGCGCCGGCGGCCACGGCGTGTCCGGTGAGCTCAGCGGGCCGGACCGAAGGCCCGCGCACCACCACGACGACGCCGTCGGGGCCGGCCAGGATCACCTCGCCCTCGGCGGCCGACTCGACCACCCCGTCCAGTGGCGCCGTCACGGACGTCGCGTCGGCGAGCCACACGTCGATACCGGTCGGCACGGTAGCCGGTGAGTCATGGTGCAGTGCAACGGATCTGGTCAGTCGCGGAGCGCCGTACCGGGTCACGGCGGCCGGTGCCCCGGCGGCCAGTGCGCGCGCGGCGGCATCCTGCTCGCACCCGGTGTCGAGCCAGGCGCCCGCGTCCACCAGGTCGGACAGGGCCGAGAAGTCCAGCAGCACAACGTCATCGGCCACGACACCGGCGAGAATCGGAGCCAGCTCCGGCGTGTGTGCGGCTGCCGGGCGGCGCACCGCGTCGGCGATCAGCGCGGTCATGACGTCACTCGGCACGGACACGGCGCGCTCGAAGATCCGCCATTCGAACTCGAGGGCTCCGGAGGCGTACTCGTTGTCGGCGTCGACGGCGGCCTGCTGATTGCCGCTGACCACCAGGGTGGCCGCGCGCAGCACCACCAGCGGCCACAGGGCGGCGATCTCGCTGTCGCGCAACGGCCGTACCTGGTGGAAGGCGGCGATCAACGGCAGTGCCGCGGCGGGCTCGCCGCCCTCGTGGCGCAGCACCGCGGACACCGTCACGGCGAGCTCGCCGATGGCCCACGAGTGGGTGAGGTCGCCGAAATCGATGATGCCGTCCGGTGATTGGTCGGCGCCGCCGAGGCCACGTCCGCAGACGACGTTGTCGTCGGTGATGTCCCCGTGGATCGCCTGCATTGGCAGATCGGCCGCGAGGCCGGCCACCGTGCGCCAGGCGGCCGCGGTGGCGGTCTGCACCAGATGCCGTCGGCTGGGTTCGGCGACGTAGTGGGCCAGCAGCTCGATGGTGCGATCGGCGTGCCGCAGATCCCACTGCAGTGTGCGCTGCAGACCGGGATGGTCGAACCCGGCCAGCGCGGTACCGGCGCGCCCGACCAGCGAGCCCAGCGCCGCCCACCGGTGCGGCGGCACGTAGCCGTCGCCACTCATGGTGCCGCCGTCGAGGAAGTCGATGATCCGGGCGAACAGCGTGCCGCCCGAGCCGTCGGGCACCTCGGCGATCGGCGTGATGTTGCGGGCCGCCCGCAGGCCCGCATCGGCCAGGAACGTCGCCGCGGCGTCCTGGGCCTCGATCTCGACGCGTCCGAATGCCGGGTTGGCCACCTTCAGCACCCCGACCGGTTCACCGGTGGCACCACGCAACAGGAAGTTGGCGTCCTGCTGGCTGCCGAGCGCGGTGGCGGTGACGGCGAGTCCGAAATGGTCCCGCGCGATGGCCACCGCATCGGGCACCGAAACGACCGGCGCGGGCAGTTCACCCGCCTGGAAGAAGTCGAACGGCTCGCTCATCCTCATCGGAGGTCATCTTAGATACGGTGGGTGCATGCGTGCGCTGATCATCGTCGACGTGCAGAACGATTTCTGCGAGGGCGGCTCCCTGGCCGTCGCCGGCGGGGCGGCCGTGGCCCGGGCGATCAGCGACCGGCTCGCGGGGGAGCATGGCTACGACCATGTGGTCGCCACCAAGGACTTCCATATCGACCCGGGCGCGCACTTCTCCGACCATCCGGATTTCGCCTCGTCCTGGCCGCGGCACTGCGTGGCGACGACGGCCGGCGCGGAGTTCCACCCCGACCTGGACACCCAGGCCGTCGAGGCCGTCTTCCGCAAGGGCGCCCACGCCGCGGCCTACAGCGGGTTCGAGGGCGCCGACGACACCGAGACGCCCCTGGCCTCGTGGCTGCGCACCCACGACGTGGACGCCGTGGACGTGGTGGGCATCGCGACCGACTACTGCGTGCGGGCCACGGCGGCCGACGCGGTCGCCAACGGATTCACCACCCGGGTACTGCTCGACCTGACCGCGGGGGTGGCCCCCGAATCCATCGAGGAAGCGCTGGCCGCGCTGCGCGCCGCCGGGGTCGAACTCGTCGCCGGACCTGGGAACGCGCGCTGAGTACCGCCACGGAATTCCTTGCCGCAGCCGAACTCTCGCTGGATGCGGCCGGCCGGCGCGACCGCGCCGAATGGCTCGGGCTGTTCGCCCACGACGGCCGGGTGGAGGATCCGGTGGGGTCCACCCCGCACGTCGGCCACGTCCAGATCGGCCGGTTCTACGACACGTTCATCGGGCCCCGGGAGATCACCTTCGACTCCCGCGCGGATTTCGTCGCGGGGTCGACGGTGGTGCGGGATCTGACGCTGAACGTCCGGATGAGCGCGGCCGTCGCCATGCAGATCCCGGCGGTGCTGGTCTACCGGCTGACCGACACCGCCGAGGGACTGAGAATCGCTTCGCTGCAAGCCTATTGGGAACTCGCGCCGATGATGGTGCAGTTCGCCAGGCAGGGCGTGCCCGCGATGAGCGCCGGCCTGACGCTCTCGCGGGCGCTGCTGGCCAACCAGGGCGCCGACGGTGCGTTCGGGTTCGCCCGCGGGCTGCGCCGGCCCGGACGCCGGGCGCGGGCCAAGGTCGACGATCTGCTCGCCGCGCTGTCCGGCGGCGACGAGCTGTCGACCCGCCGGATCCTCGGTCACGGCGCCAAGGTGGACGTCGATCTCGGGCTGCTGGACCAACGGTTGCGCGGTGCTCACACCAGCAAGATCCTGGCGGCCGGCCACTCGATCACGGTGTCGCTGACCGCCGGCCGATCGGAGCCGCGCGGGGTGCTCATCTTCGACTTCGCCGACGACGAGACGTTCCGCGCGGTGCGCTTCTTCGCCTGATTTCCCGGATCAGTTCAGATGTCGCGCTTGCGGCGGTAGAGCGTCCCGACCGCCAGCAGGATCAGGCTGACCAGCAGAATGGCCGTGGCCAGCACGTCGATCTGCGGCGGTACGGCGGCCTTGACCGCCGCGTTGACGAACAACGGATACGTCACCGTCGAGCCGCTGACGAAGTACGTGATGATGAAGTCGTCGAGGGACAGCGCGAAGGACAGCATTCCGGCGGCGACGATGCCTGGAACGATCAGCGGCAGGGTCACCTTGAAGAACGTCCGGGCCGGTCCGGCGCCCAGGTCCAGCGACGCGTCCTCGAGCGTCCAGTCGAAGCCGCGAACCCGGGCGCGAACGGTCATCGCGATGAAACTGATCTGGAATGCCACGTGCGCGATGATGATCGTGGCGAACCCGGTGGCCCAGCCCAGGTCGAGGAACAGCGTCAGCAGCGAGGCACCCATCACCACCTCGGGCGCGGTCAACGGCAGCACCAGGAACGTCTCGACGGTCTTGCTGCCCCGGAATCGTTGCCGCACAAGGGCGATCGCCAGCAGGGTGCCGAGCACCAGTGCGATCGCCGTCGAGACCGCGGCCACCGTCAGGCTCATCTGCAGTGCCTTGGTCAGGGCCGGGTACTTGAACGGATTGAGCCAGTTCTCCAGGGTGAAGCCCTGCCACGTGTAGTTGAACTTGCCGGCCGGCTTGTTGAAGGAGAACAGCACGATCACGAAGATCGGCAGGAAGATATAGAGCATCACCAGACCGGCGACGATGCGTAGCGCCAGATCGCCGAATCGCCCGTTGCCTCGGAAACCCCAGGACCCGCGCAGCCCGCGCCGCGCGGCCCCAGCCTTCTCCAGGGACTCCGCCACCGCGGCCGGCGCCGTCATACCAGGTCCTCCGTGCCCAGGGCGCGGGCGTACGACAGCACGCCCACCAGGATCATCGCCATCAGCACGAAACTGAGCGCCGCGGCGGCCGGATAGTCCTTGACCACCAGGAACTGTTTCTGGATGACGTTGCCGATCATCGTGGTCTGCGTGCTGCCCAGATAGTCGGCGTTGATGAAATCACCCACGGCCGGGATGAACACGAGCATGGAACCGGCGATCACACCCGGCAGCGACAGTGGCAGGATCACCTTCCGGAACGCCCGGAACGCCGAGCTGTACAGATCCTTGGATGCCTCGATCAGCCGCGGGTCGATCTTCTCCAGGCTCACGTAGAGCGGCAGGATCATGAACGTCATCGAGTTGTAGACCAGGCCGCCGATGACCGCCCACGGGGTGGACAGCAGCCGGCCGTCGACCAGTCCCAGCGTGTCCAGCAGCCGCACGAAGAAGCCGTCGTCGGCGAAGATCGTCTTCCACGCCAGGGTGCGCACCAGGAACGTCACGAAGAACGGCAGCACCACGAGACCGAGCAGGAGGTTCTTGTAGCGACCCGATTTGAATGCGATGACGTAGGCCAGGGGATAGGACAGCAACAGCGAGATCACGGTTGCCGCAAGGGCATACACCAGTGACCGGACGATCTGCTCGTGGTACAGCGTGAACGCCTGCCCGTAGTTGCCGAAGTCCCACGCGAAGGTCAGCTTCGGCAGGTACACCGAGCCGCCCATGGTGGACAGCGACGTACGGAACAGCGAGATGAACGGCACCACGAAGAAGATCGCGAGATAGGCCAGCCCGGGCAGGATCATCAGGTACGGCGCGATCCTGCTCCGCTGGCGACTGCTGCTGGCTACCCCTGCCATCGGCGCTCAGCTGCCGGTGACGGCGGCGTATGCGGCGTTGAACGCCTGCGTGTCCTCGTCGGACAGTGCCGGCCAGGTCTTGAGGTTGGCCTTCATCGCGTCGGTCGGGTTGATCAGTGGGTTGGCCGCCAGCTTCTTGTCGATCTTGTCGAGTTCCTCGGTCATGTCCGAGAGAACGGGCACGTACTGGGTGAATGCGACCAGCTTGGCGTAGTTGGGCCGGTCGTAGACGTAGTCGATCCACGCTTCGGCGGCATGCTGGTTCTGCGTGGTGTACGGGATCACCTGGGTGTCGATGAACCAGTCGCCGCCGGACTCCGGGATGATGAAATCCAGGTCCGGGTTATCGGCCTGCAGCTGCACGATGTCACCCGAATATGCCTGCGCCACAACGATATTGCCGGCTGCCAGATCGTCGGCGTAGTCGTTGCCGGTGAAGCGCCGGATCTGGCCCTTGTCCTTCTGTTCCTTGATCAGGTCGACCGCCTTCTGGACGGTCTCCAGGGTGGGTTGCTCGGGGGAGTTGCCCTGCGAGGACATGATCATGCCCAGGCCGTCCTGGGTGTCCGACAGCAGGCTGACCTTGCCCTTGAAGGCGGGATCCCACAGGTCGTCGATCTTGGTGATCGGCCGGTTGGTGGCCGCCTTGTTATAGGCCAGCCCCACCATGCCCGTCATGTAGGGCGCCGTGTACTTGCGGCCCGGATCGGACGCGTCGTTCAGCAGGTCGGGCCGCAGGTTCTTGCGGTTGGCCACCCGGGTTTCGCTGATCTCGTTGAGCCAGCCGAGTTGCTTGAGCCGCAACGCCATGAACTGGGTGGGCACCACCAGATCGGCGCCGATGTCCTGCTTGCGCGACAACGGCTCCTTGTTCTTGGCGAACCATTCCTCGTTGTCGTTGAAGTCCTCCTTGTAGTCGACCGTCAGGCCCGAGGCGGTCTGGAACCCGGCGACGAAGCCGTCGGCCATGTACAGCGGCCAGTTCGAGATCCGCAGATGGCCGGAGGCCTTGGCGCCGTCGTCCGCGGTGGTTGCCGTGGCCGTCGTGCCGCCACCGCCGGAGTCCTTCGACCCGCAGGCGGCCAGGAACGACGGCCCGAGAACGAGGGCCGCCGCGGCGGCGCCGCCCCGTCCCAGGAATCGGCGCCGGGACGTGCGGTTGGCGCCCAGTCGAGCGGCCAGGAGTTGGGGATCGAATTCGTCGTTGGAGGCCATGCCTGCGCTGCCTTTCGTCGGGGGGATTGGGGATTGGGTGGGCTCGATGCTCCGGGTGGGTCAGGAGTCGTCGAGCATCTCCTCGAGATCCTCGGTGGTGGGGATGTCGGCGGCCGGCAGCACCAGCGACGCCGACGGCGCCCAACTGACGTGCACCTGATCGCCCGGACGCAGCATCGGCAGATCGTCATCGGGCCCGATGTGGGCAACGATCGGGGAATCGTCGGCAGCCGCCAGGCCCAACCGCACCACCGGCCCCTGGAAGGTCAGATCGGTGACGGTGGCGGGGATGACGGCCAGATCGCCGGCCGGGGAGGCTGGGATCTCCATGCTGACACGCACCCGCTCGGGCCGGATCATCAGCGTGGCCTGACCCCCGGGCTCGATCGTGGTGGCGCCCGGTGCGGCCGGCAGTTTGGTCCCCAGCACCTCGACCTCGACCAGATCCTGCCCGCCCGCCCGGCCCGCGCGGCCCGTCTGGCGGCCGTGCCACAGGTTGGCCTGGCCGATGAAGCTGGCGACGAACACGGTCGAGGGCCGGTCGTAGATCTCGGTGGGCGTGCCGATCTGCTCGACGTTCCCGGCGTTCATGACCGCGATGCGGTCACTCATCGTCAGCGCCTCCTCCTGATCGTGGGTGACGTAGACGAACGTGATGCCGAGCTCACGCTGGATGCGCTTGAGCTCGAACTGCATGACGTGGCGCAGTTTGAGGTCCAGCGCACCGAGCGGCTCGTCGAGCAGCAGGGCGCTGGGATAGTTGACCAGGGCGCGGGCCAGGGCCACGCGCTGCTGCTGGCCGCCGGAGAGCTGCGCCGGTTTGCGCAGGGCGAAATCGGTCAGCCGAACGACCTCGAGCAGTTCGTCGACGCTGCGCTTGACCTCCTCTTTTCCCTTCTTCTGGCTGCGGGGCCCGTACGCCACGTTGTCCCACACGCTCATGTGCGGGAACAGGGCGTAGTGCTGGAAGACGGTGTTGACGTTGCGCTTGTGGGGCGGTACTCGCGATACGTCGGTGCCCTCGAGCCGGATGGCGCCGTCGGTCGGCGTCTCGAAACCGGCGATCATCCGCAGCGTCGTGGTCTTGCCGCAGCCCGACGGTCCCAGCATCGAGAAGAACTCGCCGGAACCGATGGAGAAGTCGGCGTCGGCAACCGCGACGTAATCGTCGAACCGCTTGGTGACGTGATCGATCTCGATCACAGGAGCGCCCCCGGGAGGCGCTACTCGGCGTTGCTGCTGTCCTGAGTGGCTGTCTGTGGCCTGCGTGCCGATCTCGGTCAGGACTCGACCTCTCTGCTCGTTTCCCCCGTCCGATAACGATCACCCATCCGTGCGGATGCCGCAACCGATTCCGTCCCCAAAGTTCACTTCGGCGATGGATTCTGTTGTTCAGTCGACGGCCGCGAACCAGATCCGGTCGACGTCGCCGGGACCGGGTTCGGCCGGGCACAGTTCGTCCCGCAGCGCCTGGCCGACCAGTAGGCGCCCGGTGTTGACCAGGTGTGCGCGCATCGCGGCGGCGGCCGCGTCTGGCTGTCCGGCCAGGATGGCGTCGACGACGGGCGTGTGTTCGGCGTCGATGTCGGCGATCGACCGGGTGCGTTCGGCGGTCGAGGCCCCCAGCAGGCGGGTGGCCTCGCGCAGGGCCCTGACGATGTCGCGGGCACGCTGGTTGCCGGCCCACTCCAGGATCAGATCATGCAACCGCAGGTCATGGCGCATGAACTCGTCCTCGCCGCCGGCTTCGGCCGCCGCGCGCATCAGTGCGCGTTCGGCCCGCAGGGCGTTGGCCAGCCCGTCGTGCGCGGCGCCGGCGGCGCGTCGGACCGCGGGCAGTTCCAGGGCCAGGCGGACCGCGAAGATGTCGGCGATGTCGGATGCGCGGGGGAGCCGGATCCGGAATCCCTGACGCGCCTCGAAGGTGATCAGCCCGACCTCCTCGAGGCGCAGCAGTGCCTCGCGGACCGGCGTGCGGGAGACGCCCAGGGACGCGGCGAGTTGGTAGGCCGAATACCGCACCCCGGGCTTCATCCGGCCGTCGTCGATGGCCGCTCGCACGGCGGCGACCGCCTGCTCGACGCGCCGACCGCCGGACGGATCGAGCGGTTCGAGGTCGGGGAGACCCTGCGCCACCGGCGAACTGTAGCATGCTACGAATGATCGACGCGGAGTCGTTGTCCCGGCGGCTGACGGCCGCCGGCTTGACCGATGTCCGCCACGACGGCACCACCCGGGCGCTGTACTCGTCGGACGCCTCGCTGTACCGAGTACCGCCGTTGCTGATGGCCGCCCCGCGCGATGCCGACGAGGTGGCCGCCCTCTACTACGCGCTGGACGCCCACTTCGACATCCAGCGCCTGCTGTCCGCGGTGGCCGGACTGGATCGCGGCGATCGGTGGCAGACCCTGGCGCGCTTGGCCGTTCGCGAGGATCT
>Ga0116193_1002947_pt1 | contig 12536 bp, 11 predicted proteins | sample AD_UKC115_MetaG_FD_89892 | JGI IMG/M metagenome (GOLD analysis project Ga0116193, IMG submission 89892) | Active sludge microbial communities of municipal wastewater-treating anaerobic digesters from Hong Kong - AD_UKC115_MetaG | ecosystem: Engineered > Bioreactor > Anaerobic > Digestate... | reverse complement strand
CCTTACCCTGGCGATTTTCCGCAGCGCCGAATTTGGCTTCTTCGGGGTGGTGGTATAAACGCGGGTACATACTCCCCTCTTCTGCGGGCAACTCTTTAGCGCCGGAGCGGTTGACTTGCTCTGAACTTTTTCGCGGCCTTTACGTACTAACTGGTTAATTGTCGGCAAAACTGCACCTCCTTCCCCGGCTTACTCGTTAAGCAAAGCTACGGTAGCCGAGCCTACATCAATACCACAGGCATCTCCAAGCTTTTGCATGCTCTCCACCATTTCGACCTCTACTCCATGCTGGAAGCAAAGTTGGCGGATCGGTTCGGTGATGTGTGGCTCAGCATCACCAGCAATGAATACCTTGGGGGTCAGACCCCTACTGATAGCCTTTTTGACCTGTTTGGTGCCTATCACCCGGGGCCCCTTTTTGACCTCTTCCAGTGACAAATAATACCCTCCTCCCGGCCGGCAGGTCCGCCTGCAAGTCTCGAGCTTATTTGTCGCGCACTTAAATATTTTAGCACCTGTATCTTGGGCCGTCAACTCGAACCCCTGAAAAATCCCCTGCTGCAAAGGGGTTGGCAATAATACCGGAAGGTCGGACCTTTACAAATCCGTACCTTCCGGTGAAAATTTTATTCCGTTTGAGACTCCTGAAGGGCTCCGGCCACCACCTCGTCCGGCGTTTCCTCAATGATTAATTTACGGTATAGTGAGTAGCCGGTACCGGCAGGAATCAGCTTGCCTATGATTACGTTTTCCTTTAGGCCAATCAGGTAGTCCACCTTGCCCTTTATGGCTGCTTCGGTAAGAACTTTGGTGGTCTCCTGGAACGAGGCGGCCGAAAGGAAGGAATCCGTATTCAGAGACGCCTTGGTAATGCCTAACAGCATAGGTGAACACACCGCCGGAAGCCCGCCCAGTTCAATAACCCGGAGGTTTTCTTCTTCAAAGGCGGAAATATCCACAAAAGCTCCCGGTAAAAGGGATGTATCCCCTGAATCCTCAATTTTAACTTTCTTGAGCATCTGCCGGATCATGATCTCGATGTGTTTATCACTGATATCCACACCCTGAGAACGGTAAACCTTCTGCACTTCCTGGAGCAGGTAGCGCTGTACATCTTGCATTCCTTTGGTTTTTAGGATGTCATGCGGATTAAGCGGTCCTTCGGTGAGGGCATCGCCTATTTCCACCCAATCCCCTTCGTCGATCCGCAAACGCGAACCGTAATGGACAGGATAGGCAGCGATTTCCAGATCATTTTCATCCAGAATCTGGACTTCCCGGCGCCCCTTGTTCTCACCCAGACGTACTTTACCATTCACTTCGGCTACCACCGCTTGACCCTTGGGCTTACGCACTTCAAAAAGTTCCTCTACCCGGGGCAGACCGCGGGTAATATCTTCCCCGGCCACACCTCCGGTATGGAAGGTACGCATGGTGAGCTGGGTACCTGGTTCGCCAATGGATTGGGCGGCCAGCGTCCCAACCGCTTCACCGATTTCCACGTCATAGCCGGTGGCCAGGTTGCGCCCGTAACATTTCCTGCATACCCCATGCTTGGTTTTGCAGGTGAGTACCGATCGGATGCGCACCTGCTCGATACCGGCCCGCTCAATGGCGTAGCCGGTTACGTCATCGATCATTTCGTTTTCTGCCACCAGGACTTCGCCGGTCACCGGGTGTACAACGGGATCTACCGCTACCCGGCCGATAATGCGCTGGTGCAGGGGCTCAATAAGCTGGGAACCCTCCATTATTTTCTCGACGCGGATTCCTTCCACGGACTCACAATCATCTTCACGGACGATTACATCCTGGGATACATCCACCAGGCGCCGGGTCAGATACCCGGAGTCAGCAGTTCTCAAAGCGGTATCAGCCAATCCCTTGCGAGCACCGTGGGTGGATATAAAGTATTCCAGAACGGTTAATCCCTCCCGGAAGTTGGCCTTGATGGGCAAATCGATTATCTTGCCCGAAGGATCGGCCATCAACCCACGCATACCGGCTAGCTGACGAATCTGCTGGAAGTTACCGCGCGCACCGGAAATGGCCATCATATAGACCGGGTTATCCTCGGGCAAGGCTTGCTTTAAAGCCTCAGTAACCTCATCCGTGGCATTGTTCCAGATTTCCACCACCTGGGCATGCCGCTCTTCATCGGTAATCAGACCCATGAGATAATCCTGCTCGATGTTCTCAACGGCATCATCGGCTTCACTCAGAATGGTCTTCTTGGCCGGTGGGGTCTCAAAGTCAGTGATGCCAACGCTTATTCCTGCCTGGGTGCTGAATTTGTATCCCAGCCGCTTTATGTCGTCCAGCATCTCAGCGGTTCTGGCGTTCCCCTCCAGCCGATAGCATTCATAGACGAGGTCGCCCAGCTTCTTCTTGTCAATGACTTCATTATAAAATCCCAGGCTGGCAGGAATGGCTTCGTTGAAAATCAACCTTCCCACCGACGTCTCCAGCAGTTCTATCCGGTATTCTTGTTCTTCATGACTGCGCAGTATATCCCGGCCTTTTTTCTGGGGCACGTTCATTCTCACCCGGATTTTTTCGTGCAACGGCAGGTTGCCCAGCTCAAACGCCATTTGTGCCTCCCAGGGCTCGGTAAATGAGCGGGGATGCTCGCTGGCCAGGTCCCCTTCGCTCATGTAGGTCAGGTAGTACAGACCGATAACCATGTCCTGGGTAGGGGTAACCACCGGTTTCCCATCTTTGGGATTAAGAATATTATTACTGGCCAGCATGAGCAGACGGGCCTCGGTTTGGGCTTCAGCTGACAACGGCACATGCACTGCCATCTGATCGCCGTCAAAATCGGCGTTGTAAGCGGTACACACCAGGGGGTGCAACTGCAGGGCACGTCCTTCCACCAAGACCGGTTCAAAAGCCTGAATCCCCAGACGGTGCAAGGTAGGAGCCCGGTTTAACAGCACCGGATGTTCCTTGATAACGTCATCCAAAATATCCCATACTTCTTCCCGGCCGCGCTCCACCATCTTTTTGGCACTTTTGATGTTGGAGGCAATGGCCCGGTCGACCAGTTTTTTCATTACAAACGGCTTGAACAGTTCCAGAGCCATCTCTTTGGGAAGACCGCACTGGTGCATCTTGAGATTGGGACCTACCACGATAACAGAACGCCCGGAGTAATCAACCCGCTTGCCCAAAAGGTTCTGGCGGAAGCGTCCCTGTTTACCCTTGAGCATGTCGCTCAGGGATTTTAAGGGGCGGTTGCCCGGACCGGTAACCGGTCTGCCCCGCCGTCCGTTGTCTATAAGGGCATCGACCGCCTCCTGCAGCATGCGCTTTTCATTGCGGACAATGATATCGGGCGCGCCCAGATCGAGAAGCCGCTTCAGGCGGTTGTTGCGATTAATTACCCGGCGATATAGATCATTCAAATCGGAGGTGGCAAAACGTCCTCCGTCCAGTTGCACCATAGGCCGCAGTTCCGGCGGAATAACCGGCAACACGTCCAGAATCATCCATACGGGCTGGTTGTTGGAGAGCCGGAAGGATTCCACCACCTCCAGGCGTTTGATGGCCCGACCTTTGCGTTGCCCGGTAGAAGTAGCGATTTCCTCCTTAAGGTCAACGGACATCTGTTCCAGATCGATTTCGGCCAAAAGCTGCTCAACTGCCTCGGCACCAATACCGGCATGGAAGCTGTCTCCGTAACGTTCCCGGCTTTCCCTGTATTCCCGCTCATTTAACAGCTGCTTTTTTAACAAGGGGGTATCACCGGGATCGATTACAATATAACTGACAAAGTAAATCACTTTTTCCAGAACCTTGGGGGACATATCCAAAAGCAGTCCCATGCGGCTGGGAATCCCCTTGAGATACCATATGTGGCATACCGGTGCAGCCAGCTCGATATGTCCCATCCGCTCTCTGCGGACTTTTGAGGTGGTTACTTCTACACCGCAACGATCACAGACGATTCCCTTGTGACGCACCCTCTTGTATTTACCGCAGTGGCATTCCCAGTCTTTGACCGGCCCGAAGATTTTCTCACAAAACAAGCCTTCTTTCTCGGGCCGCAAAGTGCGGTAATTAATAGTTTCGGGTTTCTTAACCTCCCCACTGCTCCAGGAGCGAATCTGCTCCGGAGAAGCCAGTGAAATTTTAATCCGATCAAAGTTGTTGACGTCCAGCAAGTGCGTCTCTCCCTTCCAGAAGATTGGACCGGTGCCTTCAGGCACTCCTATTGCAAGGCCGTTCTCCCGACATCAGGCCGGAACCTCTCCCGGTTTACAAATCCTCATCCAGATCCTCTTCCACCTCGGTGTCGAGTTCTTCTTCCACAATATCCTCCTCGACATCTGCTGCCTCTGGTTCCCCCTCGTCTATTTCCGGGTCTTCCCCCTCTACTTCCAGGTCATCCGCCTGCGCTTGTGCGGCGTTGGTGGCTACCCGGCTTTCCGGAAGCTCAACTCCCAGCTCCCGAGCTTTTTCTTTTTCATTTAGCTCGTAGTCTATATCCTTTATCTGAATCTCCCGGTCATCCCCGGAAAGAATGCGTACGTCCAGGGACAGGCTCTGCAGCTCTTTAATAAGCACTTTAAAACCTTCCGGTACACCGGGCTCGGGAATGTTATCCCCTTTGACGATGGATTCATAGGTCTTGAGTCGTCCCACTACGTCGTCAGACTTTACGGTAAGAATTTCCTGCAAGGTATAGGCGGCACCATAGGCCTCCAGTGCCCATACCTCCATTTCGCCAAAACGCTGTCCACCAAACTGGGCTTTACCCCCCAGGGGTTGCTGGGTAACCAGGGAGTAAGGCCCGATGGAGCGGGCGTGAATCTTATCATCTACCAGGTGGGCCAGCTTGAGCATATAAACGTAACCCACGGTTATCTCGTTATCAAAAGGCTCCCCGGTTCTGCCGTCGTAGAGAACGGCCTTGCCGCTGGCGGGCAGACCGGCTTCCTGTAGTTTTTCGAAGATATCTTCCTCATTGGCCCCGTCAAAAACCGGAGTGGCTATGTTCATACCCAGGGTACGTGATGCCCAGCCCAGGTGACACTCCAAAACCTGCCCAATGTTCATTCGCGAAGGTACTCCCAGGGGATTTAATACTATCTCCACCGGTGTCCCATCTTCCAGGAAAGGCATATCTTCCTCGGGCAGGATGCGGGAGATAACTCCCTTGTTCCCATGGCGTCCGGCCATTTTGTCGCCTTCAGAAATTTTGCGCTTTTGGGCGATGTAAACCCGGACCAATTGGTTTACCCCGGGAGGCAGTTCGTCTCCCTTCTCTCGAGAGAAACGCTTCACCGCCACTACTTTACCGGCTTCACCATGGGGGACCCGCAGAGACGAATCTCGAACCTCCCGGGCTTTCTCTCCAAATATGGCCCTTAGCAACCGCTCCTCCGGGGTTAACTCGGTTTCTCCCTTGGGGGTTACCTTACCCACCAGAATGTCATCGGGACGGACCTCGGCACCTACCCGGATAACCCCCTGATCATCCAGGTTTTTCAGCATGTCCTCCGAAACGTTGGGAATATCCCGGGTAATTTCCTCCGGCCCCAGTTTGGTATCACGGGCCTCACATTCGTATTCTTCTATATGGATGGAGGTAAACACGTCCTCCTTGACCAGTTTTTCGGAAATAAGGATAGCATCCTCATAGTTGTATCCTTCCCAGGGCATAAAGGCTACCAGCACGTTGCGTCCCAGGGCCAGTTCTCCCAGGGCAGTGCTGGGCCCATCCGCGATTATGGTATCGGCTTCCACTCTTTCACCCGGTTTGACGATCGGCCGCTGGTTGTAACAGGTTCCTTGGTTGGAGCGCATAAACTTGAGCAGATTGTACGTGTCCAGTCCGCCTTCATCATTGTGAATGATAATCTTGTCCGCACTTACCTTTTTTATCACGCCGGGCTTTTTGTTCACCACTACTGCTCCAGAATCCTTGGCCGCCTTGTATTCCAAACCGGTACCGATTATGGGCGCCTCGGTGGCTATCAAAGGTACCGCCTGGCGCTGCATATTGGCCCCCATCAGGGCCCGGTTGGCGTCGTCGTTTTCCAAAAATGGTATGAGCGAAGTAGCTACACTGAAAACCTGTTTGGGAGATACGTCCATATAGTCAGCCCGGTTGACAGGAATCTCAAGGATTTCTTCAAAATAACGAGCTTCCACCCGGTCTTCAATGAAGTTGCCCTGGTCATCCAGTGGTGTATTGGCCTGGGCCACCATGTACTCATCTTCCTCGTCGGCAGTGAGAAATTCTATCTCACCGGTTACCCGGCCCTTTTCCTTGTCTACTTTGCGGTAGGGGGTTTCAATAAACCCGAAATCGTTAACCCGGCTAAAGGTAGCCAAGGAACCGATCAACCCGATGTTAGGACCTTCCGGGGTCTCAATGGGACAGATTCTTCCATAGTGGGAGTGATGCACGTCACGCACCTGGAATCCAGCCCTTTCCCGGGTTAGCCCTCCCGGCCCCAGTGCACTCAAACGCCGCTTGTGGGTTAATTCGGCCAGCGGGTTGGTTTGGTCCATAAATTGCGATAACTGGGAGCTGCCAAAAAACTCCTTGACGGCGGCCGTTATGGGCCGGATGTTGATCAGTACCTGTGGAGTCAGGGTTTCTACATCGTGAATACTCATGCGCTCACGAACTACCCGCTCCATGCGCACCAGACCGGTACGAAATTGGTTTTGGAGCAGTTCGCCTATAGAGCGAAGACGTCGGTTCCCCAGGTGATCAATGACATCGGTCTTACCTTCGCCTCGGATGAGTTTTAACAGGTAACCCACCGTGGTGGTAATGTCCTCCAGGGTAAGGTGGCGTGTTTCGGGAGGAATATCAAGACCCAGCTTCTTATTAACCTTATACCTTCCCACGGCCGCCAAATCATAGCGCCGGGGATCAAAGAAAAGATTTTTCAAAAGCTGCTCGGCCGCGTCCTCGGTGGCCATTTCCCCGGGACGAAGACGGCGATAGAACTCTATCAGGGCCTCTTTCTTGCTGTTGGTGGTATCCTTCTCCAGCGTTTTTTGTATACTCTCGTCGTTATCATACAGCTCCAGGATGGCCTCATTACTCTCGTAACCGATAGCTCTTAAAAGAACCGTAATCGGAATTTTACGTGTTTTATCTATACGGGTGTAGACCAGCCCGGCACTATCCATTTCCAGCTCAAACCAGGCGCCCCGGTTAGGGATAATCGTGGCCCCGTAGAGTATCTTGCCGGTAACATCCGGTCGGTCGCTAAAATACACCCCGGGCGACTTTACCAACTGACTGACTACCACCCGTTCTGCACCATTAATAATGAAGGTTCCCTTTTCAGTCATCAGGGGAAGATCCCCCATGTAGACTTCAGATTCCTTGATTTCGCCATTTTCTTTGTCGGTGAGCCTGACTTTTAATTTCAAGGGTGCCTGGTAACTCACATCACGTTCCTTGCATTCATGTACGTGATATTTGGGATCCCCCAGGCTGTAATCTATAAAGTCCAATTCCAGGTTGCCCGTGAAATCGGAAATAGGGAAAACCTCCTGCAGGGCTTCGCGAAGTCCATGCTCAAGAAACCAGTTATAGGATCTGAGCTGAACCTGAATCAGGTTGGGCAAGTCGATGGGTTGCTTAATGCGGGAATAACTGAGCCTTTCAACCTTGCCGTATTCTTCGATGTGCGCCAATTTGTTCACCCCTTTTAATAGTTCCCAAAAGAGTGAAAAGCAAGGCTTAACCTAAACCTCGCTTTCATTTCCTTTTAACTCACCGATTCCCATCATATATAAACAATTACCACACAAACATTCAAATGGCAATTATTAATGTTATCACAAGGATTTGTAGGAGTCAAGAATATTTGCCAATATTTTTTTCAATCCTCGGAACTTAACAAGCCCCCTTCCGCATCGGTGTCTGACTCTTCTCCGGGGGCACGGAACTCTTCTTCCACCTTTTCCAGGGAATACTCTTCTTCAATAAGCTTGCGTACTTTTCTCACCCTGGTTATGTAGAAGGTCAGTACCGCTATAAATCCCAATAAAAATAGAACCAGGCCTACTAAAAATCCGTCCATGGTAAACACCTGCAAAACTGTAGCCGTATTACCTTGCCGCAGGAGTTCATCCAGCTCCCAGTGGGCTATATTTTCTTCGGTCAGTGCCCCCTGGCTGTGCTCGATGGTACCGGGAACCTCTACAATTACATCCACATTAGGATAATTCCTTAACAGGGTATACACGCCCTCAGCGGGCTGATATTCCTCAACTTTAAAACGAGTGGTACTAAAGAAAACCAGGTTTTGCGTCTGGGCAACCAGTGGCAATCGATCGGTCAACTGCTGGTATTGCTCCCAACCTTTGGTTTCTCTTCTGAAGACAGTATGAGCGACCTGCTGGCGGGTTTGCCACCCCTCGATAGGTGCAACAGCCAGACGGGAAGGAAGCATCACCGTCTCGATCAGAGTGCCGTTTTCGCGCCATTGCAATTCCCATTCTGCATCTGCTCCCAGGACTGGAACGGCGGTAACGCCAAGGACCAGGCAAATTATCAGGGACATAAGTGGGAAATTATTTCTCAATTAAATCATTTCCCTTCTTTTAGCAGAATAAACCTGATTTTGATTATATCATAAGAGTATTTGCTTTTGAAGTAATTGATTCCACTGCAAAAAGTCCTTATGTCCTGGTTCGGGCTCTGCATATTAAGCATTTAAACACAGTTTTTGCAGTAGAATCAGTGGATAGCACAGCGCAGGATTTGCCAGGATAAGTTGAAAAAAGGGGTAGTTCCCGGGCTTTCCCCGGGTTACCCCTTTTAATCGCCAACACCAATGGGTTGTTTTTTTCAAAGACGTGAATCTCTTATTTTAACTCTACGCCGGCACCGGCCTCTTCCAATTTGGCTTTGATCTCGTTGGCTTCTTCTTTGCTGATTTTTTCCTTTACCGGGTTGGGAGCTTCATCAACCAGAGCCTTGGCTTCCTTCAGGCCCAGGCCGGTCAGCTCGCGGACTACCTTGATAACATTGATCTTCTTCTCACCAGCCGAAGTGAGAATAACATCAAACTCGTACTGCTCTTCAGCAGCTTCTGCTGGAGCGGCAGTAGGGGCAGCAGCTACTGCTACCGGGGCAGCAGCACTTACGCCAAACTCTTCTTCCAAAGCCTTGATGAGCTCAGACAGCTCCAAAACGGTTAAATTTTTGACGATATCGATAACTTCCTGAACTTTACTCATTGATACTTGACCTCCTCATTTTTGCACTTTTTTGAAATATGCCGCCTCTTAACCGGCTTTTTGTTCTCTTACCTGATCCAACGCGCGCACCAGTCCAGTCAGGTTGGCATTCAGTACATAGACCAGGCTGGTTATCGGTGCCTGCATGGTTCCCAGCATCTGGGCTACCAGAACCTCCCGCGGAGGCAACTCGGCTAGTGCTTTGATTTTATCTGCGTGGACTATTTGCCCTTCTACGATACCCAGTTTGACTTCCAGCTTTTTGTACTGCTTGATAAAATCATAAATGGTTTTGGCCGGAGTTACCAGGTCCTGGTTGCTGAATAGTATGGCGTTGGGGCCAGCTATTTCCTCGGCCATATCGCCATAACCGGTATTTTTCAGGGCAAACTCGGTCAGAGTGTTCTTATAAACCTTGAAAGTTACACCGGGCTGCCGCAGCTTGTTACGTAAATCAGTAACCTCTGCCACACTCAGTCCCCGGTAGTCGGTAAATACGACTAGTCCCGCTTCCTGAATCAAGCCCTCGATTTCTTGTACCACTTTTTGTTTGTCTTCCAGTTTGGCCATTCTGTCTCACCCCCTAGTCGCAAATTAATAACTGCCTAGTCCCAGAAAAAATTCAGGGCCTCTGCAGACAGTTGTACAGAGGCCCGGTGGTTCCATTATGAACACTACCTATAGAAATAACCTCGGCAGGCAAACTCTCTGGTTTATTAAGGCCCGTGGCCACCGGCTGTCTGCAGTCACTGTTTTCAGTTTTTAATGAACAACCTAATTCTACCTGTTTGCTGCCATTAAGACAAGAGGATTAATCTTTACCCCCGGTCCCATGGTCGAACAGATGGTCACCGAGCGCATATACTGCCCCTTGGCGGCTGCCGGACGGGCTTTAATCAAGGCATCGGTAAAGGCATTCAGGTTGTCCTGCAGTTTTTCGGGTTCAAAGGAAGCTTTGCCAATCGGTGCATGGACAATAGCGGTTTTATCTACACGATATTCGATACGACCGGCTTTTAATTCCTTGATGGTACGCTCTATATCCATGGTGACGGTTCCGGCTTTGGGGTTGGGCATCAGGCCTCGTGGGCCCAGGATCTTACCCAGTTTTCCCGCCACACCCATCATATCCGGCGTGGCTACGGCCACATCAAAATCAAACCAGCCACCCTGAATTTTTTCTGCCAACTCTTCGGCACCAACAAAATCGGCACCGGCAGACTCAGCTTCTTTGGCTTTTTCACCTTTAGCGAAGACCAGTACTTTGCGGGTTTTACCAGTCCCGTGCGGAAGGCTTACGGTTCCTCTGACCTGCTGGTCAGCATGCCGGGGATCTACCCCTAGTTTAATGTGTACCTCAATTGTTTCGTCAAACTTGGCGGAAGCCATTTCTTTTACCAGCTTTACCGCCTCATTGGGATCATAGGACTGCTGACGGTCAAATTTTTTAAGAGCGTCCTGATAGGCTTTTCCTTTCATTCTCCCTGTCCTCCTTGTGGTAAGCGGAATAAATCCTCCCACGTTTTTTCCGGCTGGCGAATTAGTCGACAACCTCCAGGCCCATACTGCGGGCCGTACCTTCGATCATGCGAATAGCCGCCTCAAGGGTGGCCGCATTAAGATCCTCTTTTTTGGTCTCAGCAATTTCCACTACCTTGGCCCGGGTCACTTTTCCAACCTTTTTCTTGTTGGGTTCACCGGATCCTTTGTCAACACTGGCTGCTTTCTTCAGCAAGTCGGACGCCGGAGGAGATTTTAGGACAAAGGTAAAGGATCTATCCTCGTAAACGGTAATTTCCACCGGTACGATAAAGCCTGTCTGGTTGGCTGTTTTGGCATTGTATTCCTTGCAAAATCCCATTATGTTCACACCATACTGCCCCAAAGCAGGTCCTACCGGCGGTGCCGGAGTTGCCTTCCCTGCTGAAATCTGAAGTGTAATCTTACCCATAACTCTTTTTGCCACGCATTTCCACCTCCTTACATCTTGTCAACTTGCTCATAATCCAATTCGACAGGCGTCTCCCTGCCAAACATGGAAATGTTGACTCTTACCTTGCCCCGGTCGGGTAAAAGCTCCCTGACCACGCCTTCAAAGTTGGCAAACGGCCCGGTTTTTACCCGGATGTTTTCGCCGACAGAAATATCTATAATCCTGGGCTTGCTTTCTACCAATCCCATCTGTCGCAGGATTTTATTAATTTCTGCTTCCATCAGGGGAATGGGCTTCCCCGCGCTGCCTACAAAACCTGTCACGCCAGGAGTATGGCGTACAACGTACCAGGAGCCCTCATCCATAATCATGTTAACAATTACATATCCGGGAAAAACCCGCTTGGTGGTAATTTTTTTCTTGCCACCCTTGTATTCGACTTCCTGTTCTTCGGGAATGATGATATCAAAGATTTTATCCTGCATTCCCATGGACTCTACCCGTTTGGCCAGGTCCACCTTAATTTTGTTCTCGTAGCCCGAGTAAGTGTGCACCACATACCATTCGCCCTTGCTTTCCTTCTGCGGTTCAAGGTTTTCGGGGTTTTCAATTATATTTTCCTGTTCCAATTCTTCTTCCAGTTGTTCTTTGGTAGTAATTGGAACCACCTCCTCAGTCATTAAGCAAAGGCCTCGAATAGTTTGGTAAGCAAAAAGGACAAACCGGAATCAAACAACCAGATAATAGCCCCAACTATGGCAACCGATACCAGAACTACCCCGGTATAGGCGACCAATTGCTGACGGTCCGGCCAATGTACCTTTTTTAACTCATTATACACACTGGTGAGGTAGTTCTTGATATTGCCCCACCACAGAGCCAGGCCCCCCTCTTTTTTTGCGGGAACGTTGTTCTTGGCCAATAGTATTCACATCCCTGAACTTACTTAATCTCCCTGTGAACGGTATGGGTATTGCAAAACTTGCAATATTTTCTGACTTCCATCTTATCCGTGTGCTTTTTCTTATCTTTGGTAGTGGTATAATTGCGCTGCTTGCACTCTGTACAAGCCAGTGTTATGCCAACTCTCACCCTGACTACACCTCCGTCTTCTGCACAAAAGTCCTAGAATACTCTAGCACAAGGCCTGAGTACTGTCAATAAAAGCCTCGCGTTCTAAGTTGGTCCTGTTGCCTAAAAGAGAAGGCAGCAGGGGAAACCCCTGCTGCTCGTTGTTATCCCTGGGAAAAGGTAAAATGTACGCTTAAATCGTCTATTCGTTCACGCCGGTTACCACGCCAGCGCCTACGGTACGACCACCTTCGCGGATAGCGAAACGCAGGCCTTCTTCAATGGCAATCGGGGTAATTAGCTCTATGGCCAT
>Ga0116193_1002942_pt1 | contig 12563 bp, 12 predicted proteins | sample AD_UKC115_MetaG_FD_89892 | JGI IMG/M metagenome (GOLD analysis project Ga0116193, IMG submission 89892) | Active sludge microbial communities of municipal wastewater-treating anaerobic digesters from Hong Kong - AD_UKC115_MetaG | ecosystem: Engineered > Bioreactor > Anaerobic > Digestate... | reverse complement strand
ATGGGGACTGGCTCGTACATTTGCGCGGGAACCGAGGAAGCGTTGACCAAAACGTTCGGGAGTTGCTGCCACGGGGCCGGACGCATGCTGAGTCGGAGCGCCGCCAGCAAGGGACGAGACGCCAACGCGCTGCTGCGCGAACTGAAGGACCGCGATATCATCGTGATGGCGCGCAGCAAGCGCACGTTGACTGAGGAGTCGCCCGAGGCTTATAAGGATATCGACGCGGTTGCTCAGGTGTGCGAACAAGCCGGCATCGGCCGCCGTGTAGCCCGCATCCGCCCCGTCGGCGTTATCAAAGGCTAGTTACTTTCTTTTCCAGAAAAGAAAAGTAACCAAAGAAAAGCGGCCATGGCTTCGCCAACAGGGCTGTGGCACCCACAAACCAAAATCGGATATTGTTCCCATATGTCCCATACTTCTCATAACTCCCATCAACACTCAGCATTCGGCGATGTCATATTTGTTAATCACAAGGGAGAGCATCGCCTTTCAAATCCAGTCAGAGTGATCTCGGCCTCTTGTTTAGAGGAGGTCCAACTGTGTCTTGAGCAGGTGGAGGCGGCGGTGGACCGGGGACTGACGGCGGCAGGTTTTCTTTCGTATGAAGCGGCGGGCGCGTTCGATCGCCACCTCGTAACACACCCGCCGAGTGACTTCCCCTTACTCTGGTTTGGATTGTATGAGCCCTCAAACCAGGGAACACATGCGGATGAAGCAGACGAATCATTCCATGTAAGTCCCTGGCGTCCATTGGTAGGCAAGGAAGACTATTTGGCCGCTATCACCCGCATCCGGGAGCTAATTGCCGCCGGGGACACCTACCAGGTCAACTACACATTTCCCATGGAAGCCTCGTTTGAGGGCAATCCGCTGGCGTGGTTTGGCCAGTTGTGCCGAAACCAGCGGACTGACCATTCGGTGTATGTCGACGCGGGACGCTACAAGATTATCTCCGCCTCGCCTGAGCTGTTCTTTCGTCTTGACGGCGAGTCCCTTGAGACGCGGCCGATGAAGGGAACCCGAAAGCGCGGGCGCTGGCTTGAAGAGGATCAGGCGCTCGCGCAGGAACTGGCTTCGAGCGAAAAAGACCGCGCCGAAAACGTGATGATTGTGGATCTGCTGCGCAACGACATGGGGCAGATTAGCGAGACAGGCTCGGTCGAGGTGACCCGGCTGTTTGACGTCGAGCGCTACCAAACGGTCTGGCAGATGACGTCCACCATCGAATCGAGGACCCGCGCGTCCGTTTCCAGCATCCTGCGCGCGCTGTTTCCATCGGGGTCGGTAACCGGCGCGCCGAAGGTGCGCACCATGCAGATCATCAAGGAGCTCGAACCGTTTCCACGCGGCGTGTATTGCGGAGCCATCGGCATCTGGCAACCCGGCCGCAAAGCTGGATTCAATGTGGCCATCCGAACGGTAACCGTTGACACCGAACGCGGGATGGCCAAGTACAACGTCGGCGGCGGCATCACCTGGGGCTCAACCGCGCAGGCCGAGTATGAAGAATGCCTCATCAAGGCGTCTGTCCTCACACAGAATCGGCCGGACTTTCAACTGCTGGAGTCGATCCTGTTCGACAAAGACTATTTCCTGCTCGATTTGCACCTGGCCAGGCTGAAAGCCAGTGCCGAATACTTTGGGTTTCATGTCGATCTGGATGCGGTTCGAGCGCAGCTTGATCTGAATGCAGCCGATTACGAAGGCCAGAAACTGAAGATTCGCCTATTGGTGGCGCGCGATGGCAGCTTCCAAATCGAGGTCCAGCCGGTCGCCGGAACTATCCTTAGAACCGTGGCGCTGGCGGCGGACCCCGTTGATGAGCAAGACGTTTTCCTGTATCACAAGACAACCTGCCGGGACGTGTACAATTGCGCGAAGTCGGCGCGGCCCGACGTGGATGACGTGCTGCTGTGGAACGCGCGCGGCGAGGTGACAGAGAGTACTGTGGCCAATGTGGCCGTGGAACTGGATGGCCGCTGGGTGACACCGCCAGTGGCGTCCGGGCTACTGGCAGGCACTCTGCGCCAGCATTTGCTGGACGCAGGCAAACTGCAGGAAGCCATCGTCTTGAAAGAAGACCTACCGCGCGCGACGGCTCTGGCTCTATTCAATTCCGTGCGCCAATGGATGCCGGTTACCTTGACAAAATAGTTCAATTTGCTCTTCAGTTCCACGTCTTTAGTAGGCCAGAAATTTCCTTGACACAATTCACCCTTATCTATATATTAATAGTAGCAAGTATGGGTGCCATGGAAGTGCAGGCGGACACGTCCTATCCTGGGGACAGGAATGATGGGAGCCGAAACACTGGGGTTATCGGCACATTTTGGGGCGAGGTACCGGCTGCGAGGAGGAAGTAACGTGGCTGAAATGCGGTTTGAAGGCAAAGTAAAGTGGTTCAGCGATCAGAAGGGGTACGGATTTATTGACCGGGGTGAACAAGGTGACGTGTTCGTTCATCATTCGGCCATCCAAATGCAGGGCTTCAGGACCCTCAAAGAAGGCGACGACGTCATGTACGAGTTGCTTGAGAGTCCCAAGGGGCTTCAGGCGGTGAACGTAACTCCCGTCCAGGCTTAAGTTTCCAAATCTGACATACGGTTGTCAGGTTTCATGGGGTGTGGGGGCGCAGGATTCTTGTTGATAAAAGTATTCGCGCTGGCCGGGATTTCTCTGCCAGCGCGAAATCTTTTCAACAGGTTTATTTCTGCTTACGTTGCTTGAGCAGCCACTCGATTGACTCAGGATCATCATAGGCCGGATCCCAGGAGCTGTGGTCGATACCGGGATATTCGGTGTATTTGATGTTTCCGCCGGCGGCCTTGACGGCCTCGACCATCTCGCGCGATTTCTGTGGCGGAACTACGCCATCGTCGGCGCCGTGGAAGGCCCAAATCGGGATCTTGGCGAGCTTTTCAGCGTCTTCGACATTGCCGCCACCACAAATGGGCATCATCGCGGCATACAGGTCGGTGTTTTGCGCGCCATAGGTCCAGGTCGCGAACCCGCCCATGGACAGACCCGTCAGATAGATGCGGCTGTCATCGATACGGTATTGCTCGCGCACGTCGGCCAGCGACACCTCGATATCGCCACGCGAATCGTCCCACCAGCCCTTTTCCGAGCACTGCGGCATTAACACCAGGCAGGGAAAGCGGTCGACATGGCGGCGGATGGCGGTGCCGATGCCGACTTCGGTCTGCAAGAGCCCATCGTCGCCGCGCTCGCCCATCCCGTGCAGGAACACGATCAACGGCCATTCCTTCTTCGGCGTATAGTCTTTTGGCACATATAGGGTGTATGTGCGTTTGTCACCATTTACCAGCGCCGTCTTCGTAAGGAAGCCCGTGCAGGCGCCGGCGGCACACTCCTTCGCTTTCATACATTCTCCTTTGACATCCGCGGACACAATCACACATCCACTGAAACTGAGTAACATCACTGCAACCGTGACCAGATTCACAATACGCCGCATATATTTCTGTCTCCTTCCATAGTCTGAAAAGCCCTTACTAGCGTGATTCTAAATCACGGTGTGATACCAAGGCAAAACACCGGTGCCACATGGCCACGGCGGTGAATTTTGCCCGAAAACTCTTGACGTTCCTTGTCGACTGTGCCTATACTGATGTCACTGGAGATTGTGGCTCTGTCTTACTGCGTTTAGGAGGGAATATGTCGGCTGACGAGATCCGCCCTGGGTTTTATAAGGACAAATATGGCCGCTGGCAAGTGGACCGCCGTGCGGGAGGCGATCGCCGGGCGGCTGCCCATAAGCCACACTCCTACGATCATGACCGGCGCAAGCTCTACCGGCGCAAAGCCGACCGCGAACTGCTGGAACTCGACCACCGACAGATGATCGAGGACGCCCTCGAAGACTTCGCCGAGGAACACGGCGGCAAGTAGCCAGCCTCTTTTCACACTCCTGAGGCGGCTATGTTTGCCTCGCGGCCCAGGATGATGTCGTTTCTCTTATAGGGGCGAGGATTGCCTCCATCCGGCTCGCTGAAGAGGAGTGGAACGGGCTTATTGTAAGGTGAGAACAAATCAGCCTCCGTCATGGCCTGAATATGCAGGTGCGGTTGCGAGGTGTTCCCGGAATTGCCACACGCACCCAGCCGCTGCCCGGGATGCACCACATCGTTCACCTCTACCTCGACACTGCCTTTCTGCAGGTGGGCCAAGAGTATGTATTGGCCGGACTCACAACGGATAACGACGTAATTGCCCGCCAGATGCTGTACGTCCATTGAACCGATGGGCTGATCGTCCGCTTCCGTCTCGACGGCGGCTATGACGCCTTCCACAGGCGACAAGATCGGTTGGCCAAAAGATCGGTACGATTCCAGGCTCTCGTTAGGTTCTGTGGATGCAGGAACATCTTCCGGCACCATTAAGTCAAAAGCCCAGCGCTGAGATGCATAAAAATGGTGAGGATTATTCAGGGGACTGTTTCCGCCATTAAAGACGTACCACTGGCCCTGAAATGGCGGTGCCGCGACCACCGCGTCCGCACCGCCGTACGACATATAGACCCGGCACAATTCGAACGCGCAGTACACAACAGTCAGCCCATAGATCGTGTTCGTCGTGGCACCGATTTTGATGCGGGGAATGAACTCAATAATGCAGAGCACGCCCGTGACGACCCACAGTGTCCAGACGATACTCTTCCATTCCCCGGCTGAGAACTGGCTCGGCACGACCGCGACTCGCACGCAGGCAGCTAGAACAAGCCAGAAAAGAATACGGAAGGCCGCCTGCAACAGGTACGGGCGAGAGGCCGGATCAAACGGCTTTCGCCAGAGGTCCCAGTAGACCTTCTTTTTGAAGGCAGACACACACCGCGAGACAGACTTCACGCAGAGCGAGGCGAGCATAAAGACAAACAGAAAATTCATGAGCATCCCAAACCCGGTCGCTGTTGCAAGAAGCAGCAGGAAGAGCAGGCCGACGGCAATCTGCAGCGCTATGAGCACGCATCGCTTCATTCTATGGTCCTTTGTTTCAAATTTGATTTTGTTAAACCGTTATGCAAATGTAACACAGTCAGTTCATGTTATCAATGAGCTTCCGTCGTTCCCGACTCTGCTTCACTGAACTTTGCCACTCCTGCACAAAAATGGCGGCGTCATGCATGGTACAAGAAAAAGGCCACCTATAGTTGGGGACAATTTGAAACCTCACGAACTCAAGACACTGCAGCGATTCTACCGGAGCCACCGCCAGGGGCTGCTCAGCTACGCCTTGTCCCTCACAGGAAATCGGGACTCTGCCGAAGACGCCATCCATACGGCATTCGCCAAACTGTTGCACAGTGAGGCATGGCCGCGTGAATTGAGCCCTTATATGTACCGGGCCGTCAGGAATGAAGCCCTGCAGGAACGGCGCCACGCCAATCGTGAGCCAGCCACTGTGGCCATTTTTGATGGCACCCACAATGGCCGCGATCACGAAAGCGAAGACTTGCTCAATGAGGCACTGAAGGCCCTGCGCGATGAAGAGCGGGAATCGGTCGTCCTGAAAGGGCTGAACGGGCTGACCCTGCAGGAAGTGGCGGAGGTCCACAGTGTCTCCATCAACACCGCCGCTTCCTGGTACCGCCGGGGCATGACTAAGCTGCGCGAACGACTTGAGGAGCTTGAACGCCATGAGTAGAGACATCGAACGCCGGATGAGACGCTCGCGGCTTATCCGACCTTCAGACAATCTGGAGCGGCGCATGGAATCGCTTCTTTGCCATCACGCGCCGCGCGCGCGCTGGTGGCGTTATGCAATTGCGGCCACAGCCTCTTGTGCAGTGGCCATCATTGTGGGCTTAACGTGGCCCAAACAGGACGCAATAACAGCCTCTCTTTCGCCGCAGGCCCGCATTGTGATTCGTCAGGATCAACTGCCAAAGGCTTTTTGGAAAGGGGCTGCGCCTGCGTCCAACTGGGATTCGTGGAAGGTGGAAGTTTTTGTGGATACAGAAAAGGAGAACGTGAAATGCGATGGATGATGTTGGTTACACTCTTGTCGTTGAATGCCGCCAATGCAGCGTACTCCGCTGACGAGGCTGTCCAAGTCAGCACGTGTATCGGCACCATAAACAGTCTGCCGCGCACGAACAGCGACGAGCCTGGTGTTAGCGTCTGGGATGGTTCCGGCATTTCTCCCGAGGGGTTTTCGCTTGACAATGGAGCACCTTCGTACAAAGGCAGTGCCAGTTTCACCCACTTGTCAAGCCCACGACTCGTCACACTGTTCGGTCAAAAGGCCAATATCGTCATTGGCGCTGATTCAACCACGTACCTGGAACCCGTGCAGGATCAGCCCGACCTGTATAGAGCCATTCAAATGAACGAGGCACCCACAGTATCTTTCGCCTGCACTGTGAATCCTGAAAAAGATGAAGCCGTAACCATTCAATACAAGCTCCAAACAAACGTCCTGGTCAGGCGCGAGCGAATCGCGGGACTGAATCTTGAGGCTGGACGTCCCGTTTTCCAGAAGACAACCGTTGAAAACAAATCCGTGTTGCGCTTCGGAGAATGGCTGATTCAACGAGTCTATCCATCCAGCGACAACGATGAATGCATGGTTATTTTGCTGAAGATAGAGCCGTTCGATCCCAGCAAGCAGCCCGGCTCGCAACAATAGTGGCACTACTGCCGCGACAGGACGGCATCAGCTTTTTGTTTGAGTTCTGATGCCGCCTGTTTGGCGGGTTTTAGGCCGGTCAGGATCTCGGTCTCGGCATTTTCCACCAGCGTGCGCACTTCCTGCCAACCTGAAAGGTTCGGCTCAGACTTCGCATAGGGCAGGCAATCGAATGCCGCTCGGTTATACGGCCACTCGGCCCAGAAGGCCTGCATCTGGGGATCTTCCTCGGCGGATTTCCGGATGGGCAGGTAGCCCGTCCCGAGCGCCCACCGCGTGGACACGTCCTTTGACGTGAAGAACTTGATGAAGTCCCAGCCGGCCTGCTGCTGCTCGGGCGTGGTGTTGAAGATACAGATGTTGGGTCCATACAGCACGGTGGCCGGGTTGGCCGGGTCCGCCTGCGGGATCATGGCCATCCCCCATTCGTCCTGCCGCCCTTCCATTAGCAGCACGACATTGGTGCGGCCGGCGCTCGTGCGCAGTGAGAAGGCCACCTCGCCCTGCGTCAACGCCGTCTCGTCGTCATAGGTCCCGGGCGTGATCTGATACGCGAGGCCCTCTTGAATCATTGTCTCCAACAGCTCAAACGTCCGCAGCGCCGCGGGCGAATCGAACAGGGTCTCCTTGCCGGACACGACCTCGCCGCCCATGCTGAAGATCATCCCGGCAATCGTGGAGCAGTCCGCATTGACCGCGTACGCCTTTTTGCCGAGCTTGGCCTTGATCTGGCGCGATTGATCGAGAAACTCGTCCCACGTCTTTGGTGGCTCCGAAAACCCGGCGTCGGCCAGCACGCGCTTATTGAAATACAGCATCAAGACGCTCTTGCAGAACGGAAACGAATACAGCTTGTTGCCGTGGTCCGGATAGCGGTTGGTTTCGAGCATGGCCGGAAAGAAGTCGTTGAGATCATCCTGGCTCAGCCCGCGCTGCGGGTCATCCATAAACGGCTCGAGCGCCACCACGGCGTTCGCCTGGAGATACTCCGCCGTCATGCTTTGATATCCAACGGCGATACTGGGCAAACTGCCCGCCTGAATGCTGGCGGACACCTTCTTGAAGATATCAGTGTAGTTGCCGGTGTGCTCAACCTTGATCGGCAACGCGTCTCCCCGCGTGGCGTTGAACTCTTCCGCCAGTTGCCGCATCAGCTCCGCCGACTCCGTGATCTGCCGGTCCCAAAACACGGCCGCGCTGGAATTCACAGGCTGATACCGGGCCGCTGTTTGCTGCGCGCTTTGGCCGCCGCAACCGGCAAAGAACAAAGCCAACACCATCGAAGCCAAGAGTGAACGCATTAAGATCATCCTTATTGTTCGTGTATGGACTTCATGAACTCCATGGACGACATGGACATGTCCGTTTTTCTTTGCTTCTTTCTTTTTACGCAAAAAGAAAGAAGAAGCGTTAACGTCAGCCTTTTATCCCCGCCGCCAATGAGCCTTCCAGAAAATATTTCTGTGCGGCAAAGTATAAGGCCACCGTTGGCAGGATGACAATGGTCGAGGCGCACATGAGCAGTTGCAGACGCACGCCTTCGGCCCCGGAGAATACCGTCAGGCCCACCTGCACCACGCGCATGCTGTCCTCGCTGGTCACCACCAGCGGCCAAATCAGGGAATTGTAGCTGCCCAGAAACGCGAACAATCCCACCGTCACAATGGCTGGCTTCACCAGGGGGGCGGCGATCCGCATCAGAAACCGTAGATGGCCGCAGCCGTCGACTTTCGCTGCGTCGAAGTAATCGTTGGGCAAACCCATGAAGGCCTGGCGCATCAGGAAGATCGAAAACGCGCTCGCGCACCAAGGCACGATGAGCGCCGCATACGTGTTGTACCAGCCCAATTTTCGGATCAGGACGAAGTTCGGGATCAACGTCACCTCGAACGGCACCATCATCGTGGCGAGAATGACGGCAAACGCCACCGCCTTTCCAGGAAACTGCAGGCGCGCGAAGGCGTACCCCGCCATCAGCGACGTGACAATCACCGCGCCGGTGACAGTGAGTCCCACCAAAAACGAGTTAAAAAAGTAGCGGCCGAAGGGCGCCGCGCGAAACACGTCGGCAAAATTCGCCCACTGCCACTGCTCGGGAAACAGGCGCAGCGACATCGAGGTGGCCTCCGGCAGCGTCTTCAGCGCCGTCATCACCATCCAGACGAACGGAAACATGGTCGCCGCGGCGCCGAGCGCCAACACTGCATATAACGCCACGCGTGCCTTCATTCGTAGTGCACCTTGCGCCCGACGTAACGCCACTGCACCAAGGTCAGCCCCACGATGGCCACGCACAACAATGCCGCCACCGCCGCGCCGTATCCCCAGCGTTGTGATTCATAGAAGCTGGAGTAGATGTAGACCGTCATGTTCTGCGTCGTGTCCACGGGCCCGCGTCCGTTGCCGGTTAGGGCGTAGAAGCTGTTGAAAGCCTGGAATGATTTGATGCCGCTGACTATTGCCAGAAAGAAGATCGTCGGCGACAGCAACGGGATCACCACGCGTTGCATCACCTGCCAGGTGCCCGCACCATCGATGCGCGCCGCCTCCTCCAGTTCGCGCGGGATGGTCGAGAGGCCGGCCAGAAAGACTACGATCATAAAGCCGCTGGCGTGCCAGATGTCGAACGCGATCACGCAGCACAACGCCAGGCTTGGCCCCACGCTCGTGCCCACCCAGCCGCCCGTCAGCAGATGCAGCACCGAACGCGGTTCGAGCAGCCACGCCTGCGGCGTCAGCCCCAGCCATTCAAACACCCCATTGGCCACGCCGAACTGAGGATTGAGGATGGTGCGCCAGATCATGGCCGCGGCCACCGCGGACGTCACGTAGGGGAGGAAGTAGAACGTTCGAAGAACGCCGCGGCCGCGCATGATGTGAAAGAGGCCGTAGGCAATGAGGAAGCTGATGGCCATCGTCACGGGAATGGTCCCGACGGCGTAATAGAGGGTTATCAGCAGGCTGTTCCAGAAGTCGCGGGAGTGCAGCGCCTCGACATAGTTGGCCATGCCGATAAAGGGTCCCATGCCATACTTGCCGCCGAACAGACTCAGATACATGGCAAAAAAGAGCGGAAAGATGCCGAAGACCAGCAATATGGCAAAGGGCGGCGCTAGGAGCAGGGCCGCCGTGGGAGCTTCGTGGAAAGAGCGCGTCTTGGCTCGATCCAATAGATCATCGAGCCAGCCAACACATCCATCAATCCAAGAATAGACCCCATCGAACATAACAACGACTTTCACATAATGTTATAACGTCTATGATGTCGTTTTCGGCAGGACAGTTTCCAGCAGGTCCAACGTTCGCTCAACAGCGCCGCGGTTTGCTTCGACAGCCTGTTGTGCATGCTTGCCCATGGCGCGTCTTGCGTCGCTGTCTGAAAGCAACCTCCGCAACGTATCCGTCAATTCCGCCGGCTCCACCTGACACGCGCCCCCATGCCGGACCAGTTCCCGCGCCGGATCAGCGAAGTTGCGCATGTGCGGTCCAAAAACCGTCGTGACCCCCAGCCCGGCCGGTTCCAGCGGGTTGTGCCCATTTACGCCCGGATAAAAGCTGCCGCCAACGACGGCCACGGTGGCCAGACCGTAGAACGCCGCCAACTCGCCGACCGTGTCCAGCACCAGCACGCGCTCACCCGTGAGCCGCCGTCCTGCCTGAGTAACTGTTCGCAACAGGATTTGCTCGCCACTAAACGGCGCCAGCGCCTCTGACAGCCGCTCGAGGTGGCGCGGCGCGATGACGAGCAGCAGATCAGGAAATTCATCTCGCAGCATCTGCCAGCAAGCCGCCGCCAACGCTTCATCCCCCGGCCGCGTGCTGCCAAATAAAAGCACGGGCTTATCCTCGGGGATGCCAACTTGATTGCGCAGCGCGCGCAGCACGTCCGGTTCGATCGCGGTGCGGACATTGTCGAACTTGATGTTGCCGGTCACTCGCACACGGCTCGCTTCCACGCCCAGTGAGATCAGCCGCGCGGCGTACTCGTCATTTTGCATGCCGGCCGCGCTCAGCTGTTCGAGCACCGGCCGAAGCACGGACCTCAACTTGACGTATTGCGGATAGTGTTTGTCGCTCAAGCGCCCGCTGACCAGAAGCACCGGCGCCCCGCTGCGTCGCGTCTCGCGGTACAGATTGGGCCAGAGCTCGGTCTCGATGACCAGCAATGCCCGCGGATTGATGGCTTTGATAAACTTCCGAACGCACCACACCTGATCAAACGGGCACCACGTCACCGGGACCCCCGCCCCTTGCGCCAGTTCATAGCCGGAACGTGTTGATACGGTCAATAACACCGGCACACCCAGCCACCGCTGCTGGAGTGCAGTTAGCAGTTCGCGTGCCGTGTTAACTTCCCCCACGCTGCATGCATGTACCCAGAAGGGCTTCCCACCCAGCGCCGGGATGTTGGGGTCGAATCGTTCGAGTAACGGACGGTGCCGTGCCTGGCTCGCGAGCCAGGCCGCACCCAGCGGAGCCGCCAGCGATGTGGCTATGTTATAGATGCAGTAGGTCATCGTCTACAAAACAGGCGGCCCGTTCTTCACAGGCCGCCTCGTCGAAGGTATCTTAAATATCTGGATCTTATCAGGAATCGCTCGGCAATACCGGGGCCGACTCTGGAACGATCTTCTGGGGCGCAACGCCGCCATCCAGGGGCTCAGCTTCAAAGAACTGATTTTGCGTTTCGGCCGGCGCCATTTCCGTATCAATGACCGGGGCTGCCGCCGGGCGCGGGGCCTTTACCGGCGCCATATTGGCTTCGAAGAAACGCGCCCCCGTCGTATCCACGATAGTCGGTGTCACGAAAATCAGCAGGCTCTGCTGAGTCACCTCACGACTCTTCCCACGGAAGAAGAAGCCCAGCACCGGAATATCGGCCAGATACGGCATCTTTTGCTGGCCTTTGACCGTCCGGTCTCTCACCAGGCCGCCGAGCACTAACGTATCACCATCATGAACGATGACGTTCGTCCATACTGACTGCATGGTTTCATTAGGCATTGTGAATCTATCAGTGATTTCCTGACCGTCAACGACGGAGCGCTGTGTGAAGACTTTCTCTGTACCTCTGGCTCGAACGGTTGGATTGAGCCACAGACGGACTTGATCGCTGCCGCTGATTTGAGGCGTCACGGACAGGTAGATACCGTATACAAAGAGCTGCGGAACGATACTCTGAGTGAATCCTATTGCCGCATTGCCGCCGAAGCCCGCCTGCGCCGTGGTGAGTTCGGTGTTCACTTGCGTGACGAAATACTCGGACTGAATATCCGCAATGACAGCCGGTTTGCGGTTCATGGTCGTTACGCGCGGCGCGCTCAACAGTTCACTTTCGCTGAGCGAATTGAGGTAATCGAATACAACGCTGAGCCGGTCGCCATCAGAGTTATCCGCGATAATTCCAGACAACGAAAAGCCACCGGGCGTATTGGGCGCAATCTCGCCAGCGCTGGCAAAGGCGCTCATTAGCGCGCTGGAGATGGTATTGCGGATGACGTTCGAGCCATCGGGCCGACTGTAGAAGGGAATATCTTCGGTAACGCCGTCGCCGTTGATATCGTATGCGTAGGTTTCGCCTTCCTCATCCCCAACGCCCGCGATCTCCGGAATCTGTCGTTCGCGATTGTCCAGATCAGATCTGGAGACATCCCACCTGAACCCAATTTCTTTGAAATCGTCCGCACTCACGGTAAGGAACTTGGCCTCAATGCTGACCTGTTTGGGTGTGATGTCAATCTGAGCCAACTGCCGTTCCAGTTCAGCCAGATTGGTCGGCGTGTTGCGCACGATCAACTGGTTGTTGTGCGGCACGTAGATCATTTCCGAGATGGGTGGCTCACCTTGTTCGCGCGCCCCCGGTTCATAGACATCCGGGATCAGGCGGCGAAGCAGTACCACAATCTCCGGCT
>Ga0116193_1002940_pt1 | contig 12566 bp, 14 predicted proteins | sample AD_UKC115_MetaG_FD_89892 | JGI IMG/M metagenome (GOLD analysis project Ga0116193, IMG submission 89892) | Active sludge microbial communities of municipal wastewater-treating anaerobic digesters from Hong Kong - AD_UKC115_MetaG | ecosystem: Engineered > Bioreactor > Anaerobic > Digestate... | reverse complement strand
GGATCGAACCCTCTTTTTAGATGGGTATATCGCTGAGGACAGCTGGTTCGAGGACGATATTACCCCCAAGCAGTTTAAAAACGAGCTCTATGCTGAGGATGGGGATGTGGTGGTGATGCTCAACTCTCCAGGCGGAGATGTATTTGCCGCCAGTCAAATCTACACCATGTTAAGAGAATATCCTGGACATATCACCGTCAAGATCGAAGGGCTTGCTGCCAGTGCGGCTTCAGTAATCGCCATGGCAGCGGACGAGGTTCACATGTCTCCGGTAGCCATGATGATGATCCATAACCCCGCCACCGTCATATTCGGGGAAATATCTGACCTTAAAAGCGGTATTGCCATGCTGTCCGAGGTTAAAGAAAGCATTATCAATGCCTACGAGCAGAAAACCGGTTTATCAAGAGCCAAAATCTCGCACATGATGGATGCCGAAAGCTGGTTTAACGCCTGGAAAGCAGTGGAGCTGGGCTTTGCCGACAAAGTCCTATACACAACCGAAGAACACCTAACCGAGCCGCCCAGCGCGGCTTATCTTTTTGACAAAATGACGGTCACCAACGCGCTAGTGAAAAAGTTTCCGCTGCCCCAGGTTAATAACCCTAAACCGCCGACCGGCACCCCGCTTAGCTACCTGGAAAAGCGGCTCAGCCTATTAAAACATTAGAATGGGAGGAATAACCATGAGCAAAATCTTAGAACTGCGTGAGAAAAGAGCCAAAGCCTGGGATGCCGCTAAAGCCTTTCTGGACAGCAAGCGCGGCACTGACGGGCTCCTTTCCGCCGAGGACGTTGCCACCTATGAAAAGATGGAAGCCGATGTGGTGAATCTCGGCAAAGAAATCGATCGGCTGGAGCGTCAGCAGGCATTGGACGCGGAGCTTAATAAGCCCGTCAATACACCTATTACTGGCAAGCCCGGCCAGCCCAACCCTGAGAATAAAACCGGCCGGGCCAGTGACGAGTACAAACGAGCCTTCTGGAACGCCATGCGCAGCAAGGCAGCGGGCTACGAAGTCCTGAACGCGCTGCAGGTGGGAACCGATTCCGAAGGTGGCTATCTGGTTCCGGACGAGTTCGAGCGTACCCTGGTCGAAGCCCTGGAAGAAGAAAACATCTTTCGCACCATGGCCAAGATCATCCAAACCGCCAGCGGTGATCGCAAAATACCGGTGGTAGCCTCCAAGGGCACCGCCTCCTGGGTGGATGAAGAAGGCGCTATCCCGGAATCAGACGATGCCTTTGGGCAGGTTTCCATCGGAGCGTACAAGCTGGCGACCATGATCAAGGTATCCGAGGAATTGTTAAATGACAGCGTCTTTAATCTGGAGTCATATATCGCCCGGGAATTTGCCCGCAGAATCGGTGCCAAGGAAGAGGAATCCTTCTTCATCGGTAACGGAACCGGCAAGCCAACCGGGATTTTCAATGCTACCGGCGGAGCGGAACTGGGTGTAACTGCCTCCTCGGCAACGGCTATTACGGTGGATGAGATAATGGATCTGTTCTACAGCCTTAAGTCCCCTTACCGCAAAAACGCCGTATTTGTAATGAACGACTCCACGGTAAAAGCCATCAGAAAACTAAAGGACGGCAACGGCCAGTACCTGTGGCAGCCCTCCATTTCTGCCGGACAACCGGATACGATTTTAAATCGTCCGGTCAAGACTTCAGCCTATGTACCGACAATTGCGGCAGGGGCTAAAACTATTGCTTTCGGCGATTTCGGCTACTACTGGATTGCTGATCGGCAAGGCCGTTCCTTCCAAAGGCTGAACGAGCTTTATGCGGCAACCGGTCAGGTAGGATTTAAGGCAACCCAGCGGGTGGACGGGAAATTGATTCTCCCTGAGGCCATCAAGGTACTTCAGCAGAAAGCGTAGGTGAAGTTTAGATGAGCAATGTTAAAAACTACACCGGGCAAGGCGGCGAGAAAACCGTGATTGGCGGGGAGCTTGAGATCGCGGCCAGCGGCAAACTGACCTTCGCGGGCGCGGAGCTTAAACCGGCTGAGACTCAGGCGGACAGCACCGCCTCAACTATCGCCGGTCTGGCGGCTGACTTTAACGCCCTTTTGGCCAGGCTGAAAGCTGCCGGGCTAATGGCGTCCGAGTAATGAAAGGAGGTGGGCGTGTTGCTCGTTACCCTGGAGGAAGCCAAGCTCTTTCTAAAAGTTGACGGCGATGATGACAATACGCTCATCACCGATCTTATCAAAGCCGCCGAGGAACTCTGCCAGGACATCCTGCGCTTCCCCTTGAGCGAATTTACCGAGGTGCCGGAAACAGTAAAACAGGCTGTTCTTTATGCCATCGGCAATCTCTATGAACTGCGGGAGGCGGCGGACATGAAAGCCTTAATTGAGTTTATGACCAGGCTCTTGTTCGCCTACCGCCGGGAGGGGTGGTAATTGTGAGGAAGTTCGATTTAATAGGTGAGATGAGGCAGCGAATTACCTTGCAGGCCAGGACTGTCACCAGGGTGGAGGGCATCCCTGAAGAAAATTGGGCTACCGTAGCCACAGTCTGGGCAGCGGTGGCGGACCTATCGGGTAAAGAATATTTCCAGGCAGCTAGTATGCAGTCGGAGGTAACCACCCGGATTAAAATCCGCTACCGAAAAGGGATAACCCCCTCCATGCGGGTGCTGTACGGTGACCGGGTGTTTAACATTTTATCGGTAATCGATAAGGATGAGCGGCACCGCGTAATAGAGCTGCTGTGCAAAGAGGTGGTTTAATGGCGGCCAAAAGTATCGGCATTGAGCAATTGGCCGCCGCGATTACTCAAGCCATGAAAGAATACACCGAAGACGTCAGCGATGCTATCGCGGCCAAAGTGGATGAGGTGGCCGATCAGGTTTTTAATGAAGTGAAAACCAACCATCCATATATCGACCGCACCGGGAAGTATACCAGGGGGTTTGTGAAGACCCGGCAGGATTCAAACGGTAAAACCCGGCGCGTTATATGGAACAAAAAGCATTACAGCCGGGTTCATCTGTTAGAGTTCGGACACGTAAAACGAGGCGGCCAGGGGCGGATTGAGGCAAGACCGCACCTGCGGCCCGCTTACGAGAAATACGGAGCGGCCTTGCCTGATCATATTGCCCGGATTATCCGAAAAGGGGGTTGATGCGTTACGAACAGGTCCGAACTGGCTAATCTCCTGGAAACATTAGGGCTGCCGCTGGCCTATGGAGAATTTATTGAAACCACTCCCCTTCCTTATTTAATCTATAAATTTGCTTACTCATCCGATTTGATGGCTGACAACCGGAACTATGTCAAAAGGTCCAACTATCAGATAGAGCTATACACCAGTAAAAAGGATCCGGCATTGGAGGAAAGAGTTGAAGCTTTGCTTAACGCCAACCGGCTGCCCTACAGCAAAAGCGAGCAGGAATTAGGCACCGAATCCATGTGCCAGGTCGTATATTCAGTCCAGCTTATAGGAGGTTAGGAAAGATGGCGAACAAAATAAACTATGGCCTTGAGCAAGTCCATATCGCTTTTGTAACCAACGAAACCACCCCGGCCTGGGATACGCCGGTTGCCCTTCCCGGGGCGGTGAAATTCTCGCCTAAGCCTGAAGGCAACGAGGTAAAATTCTATGCTGACAATACCCTGTATTACACCAGCACCTCCAACCTGGGGTATTCCGCCGACTTGGAAGTTGCCCTCATCCCCGATGAGATTCTGGCGACCATGCTGGGATGGAGGATTGACGCCAACGGCATGCTGATTGAGGTGGCCGACGCTGCCCCCAAGCCGTTTGCCTTGATGGGCCAGATCGAAGGCGACGCCAAGGACCGCAGGTTTATCTATTATTACTGCATCGCGGCCCGGCCTTCTTCGGAAAGCTCAACCTCCAAGGATACGGTTGAGCCGCAGACCCAGACCCTTACCCTGACCATTCTTCCCATCGTGGTCGGCGGCACCAAGATCGTCCGGGGTGTAATGGAACTCGGAACGACCAACTCCACTGCTTACAACGCGTTCTTTGATGCGGTAACCCTACCGGCGGCATAGGAGGTTTTTATGAGAGAGGTACGAATTGGTGAAAAGACTATCCGGGTCAGGGCTACGGCCCTGGCTCTTCTGTATTACCGGCAGGAATTTAAGTCCGATTTTATCGGGGACTTGACCAAACTGCAGTATGCCGGGGACGACGTCAGTCAGTTTGATTCAATCGTATGCCTGCAAATAACCTGGGCCATGGCCAAAGCGGATAACTTTGGCAAACCATTCCCGCCTTTTGAAACCTGGCTGGCAGAGCTTGATTCCATTGATTTTGGGGACGAGAATTTCTTGCTGGCGGTTTTGGAGGAAGCCGGGGAAGGGTTTTTTCGCGGGTCCGCATCAGAGGCAAAACCCAAACCCAAAGGCGGACGTTCATAACAGCGAAGGCATAGAGATATTTGCCATTGTACTGGGTAAAAAGATGGGGTTCAGTCTGTCGGAGATTAACGAACTGCGCATCCAGGACCTGTTAGACTGCGCTTCAGTCTATAAAGACAACACGCTGGGCAGGAGCCGCAAGGCTACCCAATCAGACATTGACGCCTTTTATGCGGGGTGATTTAGTTGGCAGAGACAATACGCGGAATCAACGTCGTCATCGGCGCTGACACCACCGGTTTATCAAAAGCTTTGTCTGATGTCAATAAAAGGAGCAAGGATATCCAAAGCGAATTACGGCAGGTCGAAAAGCTTTTGAAGCTGGATCCCGGCAATACCGAAATGGTTTCCCAGAAGCAAAAGCTCCTGGGCGAGGCCATAAAAAACACGGCTGAAAAACTGGAAAGATTGAAACTGGTTCAGAAAGAGGTCAACCAGCAGCTCAAAGCCGGCACGATTACTGAAGGCCAGTACCGCGCTTTCCAGAGAGAAATACAGCAGACGGAAATTGACCTGAAGCGCTTGAACACTGCCTTAAAAATGACCGCCAAAGCGGAACTTGCCGCGGGTAAAGCAGCGGCTTCTATGGGAAAAGAAGCGGAAACGGCCGGGATAAAGTCAAAATTATCTCTGGCGGCGATAAGCTCCGGCGCTGAAAAAGCGGCGGGCAAGATATTAAGCATCAAGAACGCCCTAATCGGCGTCGGCATGGCAATGGCATCCGGAGTGGGGCTTTTTGCTATAGCCAAGACCGCCATCGACGCCGGGGAAGCTGTCTACAAGCTATCGCAAAAGCTTCATGTGGGGGCGGCCGAAGCCTCTCAGGTTAACAGAATACTACAGCTGACAGACACGCAGGCAAAGCCCTTCATCAGCACCATCACCAGGTTGGACAAGGCCATTGAGACCGCGGGTGAAAAAGGCAGCCAGCAGACCGAGGCTTTGAAGAAATACGGTATAGCGCTGACTGACGCGCATGGCAGGCTGCTGCCGATACCGGAGCAGCTCGACGCTTTGGCGGCAGCCTACCAGCGGGCCGCGGACGCCGGGGACGAAGAAGCCTTTGTAGCGGAGGTTTTAGGAGCACGGGGCGCGGAGTTAATTCCCCTGTTGCAGGACTATGCCGAAGCCAAGGAGGTAGCCGGCAAGGTGACCGGGATCGGTATCGACCCGCAGGCCGCGCACGAGTCAGAGGTGGCTCTGAAGGCCATGAACATGCAGGTCAAGCAGGTCAACATGGCCTTCGCCTCGGCGTTAATGCCTATTGTGCAGGAGTTCGCTCCCTCGGTCATGTCGGCTTTTCAGAAACTGGCCCAGAATATCAAGAACCACAGCGCCGACATCAAGGAGGCCATAAGCAAGGTAATCGAAATCGTTAAAGGTGTGGGGAACGAGGCCTTGCCGGTCATCAAGGAATTCATGGGGTTTATCCTGGACCACGGGGAGGCAACCAAAAATATTATCCTGGGAATTGCCGCTGCCTTTGTGGCCTTGAAATCCGCCGCCATGATAACCGGAGCGGTGGCGGGAGTAAAAGGCTTTATCGAAGCCCTTATCGGTATCGGCAGTGTGATCGGTTCGGTTATTGCCTGGTGCTCAGGAGTCGGCTCAGCCATCGCGGAAGCTATAGCCCTGGTTTCCGGCGGGGCGGCCACAGTTGGCGAGGCCGTTGGTCTTTTGGTGGGCGAGATGACGCCGGTGGGCTGGGTAATAACGATAATCGCGGCATTGATCGCCATAGGCGTTCTTCTGTATAAGAACTGGGACTCTATCAAGAAGTTATGCGGCGAGGTGTGGGGAGCCGTGGCTAATTTGTTCACTACCACCATTCCGAACGCGTTTAAGGCCATGAGTACCGCTATTTCTGAAGAGTGGAGTAAGATTAAGACCAGGACGGGCGAGGTTTGGAACAGCGTGGCCAGGTTCTTCACCAACACTATATCGAATGCTTTTAATATGGCGGCAGAGTTCGCTTCACAGCTTCCCGGCAAAATCGGCGCTTTCTTTGATCAGCTTCCCGGGAAGATCGGTTATGCCTTGGGATATGCCTTAGGAACCATTGCTAAATGGGGTGTTGACACCTTTAACTGGGTAACCTCCGAAGTTCCTAAAATCATTAACAGTGTTATCACCTGGTTTGCAGCCCTGCCCGGCAGAATTGCCGCATGGCTTACCAACGCTTTAGTTGCGATCGGCAATTGGGGCATAAGTCTGTATAACTGGGCGGCCAATGCCATCCCTCAGCTTATCGACGCCATCAGTACCTGGTTTTCCGGTGTGGTAACGGGAATATGCCAGTGGTTTAGAGAGGCCTGGCAAGGGGTTATAAACTGGGGTGTTAACTTCTACAACTGGGCGGCGACAGAGATACCGAAAATCGTATCAGCGATCGGACAGTTCTTTTCTGAGCTGCCCGGCAAGCTGGTAGATATAGGGGTACAGCTTATTGAAGGCCTCTGGCAGGGGATCATGAATATGTCGGACTGGCTGAAGCAGAAAGTGGCCGACTTTTGCGCGGGTATAAAGAGAGGCTTTACCGACGCTTTTCAGATTCAGTCGCCATCCAAAGTATTCATGGAATACGGAGTTAATATCGCCCAGGGCCTGGTGCTTGGCGTAACCGGGCGGCAAAGCGCGGTGCGAGACGCTGTAAGCAGGCTCATAGGGATCGGCAATGATACGTCCCGGGCGCTAAGCCAGAACTGGCAGTCCATTTCAGCCCTAGGCAATCCCGAATCAATAGTTAACGTCAATCACCGGGGCGAGGTCACCCACAAGGTTCAAACCAACGACGCCAGAATCGCCGCGCAGATCATTCAAAAATACGAACAGGATTCAAGAAGGCTGCCGGACCGGGTGGCCGCGATTCCGATTTCTATATAGGAGGAGACCGGAATGGCACTGACATGGGGAGGAACGCCGCTGAAGATCGTATTTGGCAGCTTCAAGCCCAATATTTCATCGCCGCAGCTGGTTGAAGTGGCCTTGCTTCCCACTGCCGGCAATCTATCGTTCGTAACCTCGGTTTTGCTGCAGCGGGGCCGGGCCAGGAAAAGAGCCAAAGGCCAGGTGTATGTAACGAGTATTGATGATTACAACGCCCTGCTGTCAGACTACCAGAACGGAACCGGCAGAACCCTGGCGGGTTTAGGGGTAACCAGCGCGACTTACTATATTGAGTCATTGGGCGATCCGCTGTACAAAGAGCCGGCGATGATACTATTTGACATTGTTTTTGTGGAGGGATAATTGGTGATAGCGATACCGGAAGGAATGGAAGAGTTCCTGAAAGCCAAAGCCATGCTGGGCGAGCACCGGCCCATAGCAAACATACGGATAGACGGCTTGAACGCCTATACAAGCGGCCAGTGGACTGACAATTTATACCTGCGCTGCGATCCGCGGGATCTGAATTATAATAGTCCGTTTAATGATTACTGGGCGGGCGGCAGCTTTATAACCCGTAAGGACGGTAAGGTATTGCTGACTTACGTCAACGCCAGTAACCATAACGTTTATCTCTCCTTACTGGACAGCGAGTACCCTATTTTTCACGCGGAAAACCAGCCGGCGCCCAACGAATGGGTTTTTTATACGATGTACTCGCCGTTTGTCAATGTTTCGTCAGCCAATACTTTTTCCCGGCTGCAGAAGCTAAAAAACGGCGCCTTGCTCTTGTATATCGAAGAATATGGAATCAACCTGGATAGCGGGTATCCGAACAAGCTCATGGTATATAAATCCGAAAACGGTTTAGGCACGGATTTCGAGCTCATTTCCACCCCGTACACCTATACCAAACCTGCATATACAGTAAACCAGAGCGGCGGCGGGATCGGCGTACCGATTGAGCTTGATTCGGGAAGAATCCTTCTGCCCTGGAGCGGTTTTAAAACCTGGGGTTCGTATCAGGATTACTGTCTGGGTACGTCTTTTGTTTCATTCAGCGATGATTACGGCGTGACCTGGACGACCCGGACTCTACTCGATACGATTTATCAGGGTACGCTTAGCGTGCGCGGAATTGCCAATTTCAACGGAATTCTTTTCGCCGCCTGTTACAAGTATTATGCGCGGGGCAGTATGGCTTTCTGGTACTCGGCTGATAGTGGCAATTCCTGGACCAAGATGGCGGATATACCGACCGACGGGTACATTAACATCGGCGCTAACGATGCGGTTTATTGGTGCAACGACGGTTTTAATTATTGGGTCCATTATATCGGTGACAGTTCTGAAAATCCGGAAGGATGCGGTATTTACAAATTATATCGCAGAAAAGCGTCATTGGACCTGCCTTTAGACACAGCCGCCTATGACCGAATAACGACATGGGAATATGTTAGCGATTTATTGGGAGACGACGGCATGGAGGTTTTGTGGATGACCGAAGCCGGCAACCTGGCCTTTTGCGGTACTTCCTGGTATGGCGGCGGATCGGTCGTACATATTATGGGCTTGCTGCGTGATCCCATCATTCTGCCGGTAAAATCCATAAGCGTTAACAACACCAAAGGCATGGCCAGTCAGGCAACCGTGGTACTGGACAACAAGGGCGGGTTATACAGCCCGGATAACAGCGGCAGCGAATACTTCCGCGTACTGTGGCCATCGAAAGAGGTGCAGATAGAACTGGGATACGGTGACAAATCGGCTTGCGTTTTTACCGGCTTAATCGACCAGATAAAGATGCACACCTGGCCGCAGGATATCACATTGACGATACGCGACTACATGAAGCTGGCTCTCGACCAGAAGGTGAGCCAGGTCGTTGGCGACACCCGGGTGTGGAACATAGCCTACACCGGTGAGACTCCGGAGTTTATCTTCAGGGACCTGGCCCAAAAAGCCGGCTGGAGCAACGACCGTATTGAGACCGGCACGAGCGGCATGACTATCGACTATATCCAGTTCGTTCATGAAAGCTATGCCGATGCCTTCCAAAAACTAGCGGAGTTCTGCGGCTTTGAGTGGTACGCTGACAGCTTGGGCAACATTTGGTTTATGTACGCGACCGATCGGCAGCCGCAGGCGGTAAGCGACATGAAGCTGGAAGGAACGACTATGCACGTTATTCCCGGGATACCGTACGGACACCCGGCGGTGCGGCACTCGGCCATCGTAAAAAGCCTGGACGGGCTGACCACCTATACCGAGGGCACGGACTACGTTGTGGATCTGGGCGGCGAGAACAAGTGGGTCAAGATAGGCAGAACGGCTGACAGCGGCATCGGCGACGGCGACACCGTGAACGTGGCCATCGTTTTTGCCGCCTGGGTCTTCCGGGAGGGCGAGGACATCTTCTCCCTGGACTACACCATTGATGACAAGGACGTCTATCAATACGCGATAGCCCTCAGCCAGGATGCCGACGGGAACTGCGTTTGGGCCACCGCGCAAAACAACTCGGAGTTTTACATTCTGCCTCAGAAGGCGCTCTTTATCCAGGCCGACCAGGTGGCCAGCACCTCGGAACAGTGTATGGAAGTGGCGCGAAGAGCCATCAAGGTTATGAACACGAAACCACGAGAGTCCCAGTTCGTGGCGGTTGGCAACCCCTACATTCAGGTGGGCGACTGCGTTCAGGTGCGGGAAAGCAGCTCAAGGATAAGCGAGATATACCGGATTACGACCTTGCAGCACTCGATGGTTGCCTCGGAAGGAGGAGCGGGCTTGACAGAAGACCAGCCCATCTTCGCTTCAATTATAACTTGCTACCATTACGGATACGCGCCGGCTTAAAAGGGGGATGAGACCATGGCGGACAATCTGGCCCAACTAACCAAACGCCAAACGGACAAGATATTAACCGCGATGAAGCTCGACTCCAACAAGGACAGGAGTTATCACACCGATAGCAACGGCGGCGGGACCATGCCGGTCGACCCGGCGGTAAAAGTAACTGGCTTGAATGGCTTAAACGGCGCGGTAACGCTGGTTGGCGGCAGCCACGTCTCGGTTACGGTCAACGGCCAAACCATCACGATCGCAGCTAACATTCTGCAATCACTCCTGGATCTGACGGACGTACCCGATTCCTACGCCGGGATGTCGGGCAAGGCGCTGGTGGTCAAGGGCTCGGAGGACGGGGTTGAATTTGGCAACGCTCAGGCTGACTATGACGAGCGCATCGTCGACCCGTTTAAGCAGGGTACCCATAACGGCCTGACCTTCGCCTACGGCGCGGGAATGGTCAGAAGTGACAACCTGGTCACCAAAACCGATGCCGGAACCGTAACCCTGACAGATAACGCCACCAATTATATTGAGGTTAACCCTGCCTCGGGGCTGGTAACAAAGAATACCAGCGGTTATAGTTCGGGTTTGCTGCCTTTATACAAAGTGACCACGTCAAACGGCGCTATAACCGGCATTGAGGATGACCGTTGTTTTTTTAGCAATGGGGGAAATGGCGGAGCTTCGTTTTTAGGTACTGTTACCAATACTCAAAGCATAGGCCTAGCCCTTTCCCCTTCGGCCAGTGATATAACCTATCCGTCGTAAAGGAGGACTTGGAAAGTGGCAGCCTCAAAATATTCAATACCGATGGCAAGCACCTCAGCCGCTCTGGATGCGATGGAGGCGGCTTTAAACGCCAAGGGATTGATTACCTCGACCCTTTACAAATCAGCTTCCTATTTTATTTTCAGCACTCCTTTGACAAGCAAAGTTATTAGATTGTATATAGGATCAGGGTTTATTACTTTCAATTACCAGTATGGCGACTCGTGGACATCCGGCTCGTCGGTAAACAATCCCATAACACTCGGTGTCATAAATTATGGAACAGCCACAGCTGCATCGGCCATTGATGTGATTGCTGATACAGATTATTTTGCGATTATCTGGCAAACCGGGACCGGTTCTTATTATGGCATTGCCTATCTGGGAGCTTTGACAAATGGCGATGAGCTGGCGTTTGGTATGACATCTTCAACCCAGTCGGTTGATTATTCTTCCTGCCAGGGACGCAATATTACTGATGGCATAACCATATACCCGGTGTCGTTCGGCGGTCAGGGCTTCAAGGACGCGTCGGACCATTTATATACAATGCCTTTAATGTGGTCGAGCAGCACTTATTTTGCTGAGATGAATGGATCGGAACCAGCCGGCACTTTAGGGGTTAAGGTGTCACGCGCCACCAATGTGGGCGGCGGCACAATAGCAACCGGCAGCGGCTACATATTAATGCCGAGTAAGCTATATTATGCTGGTCCGCTAAACATTTCATCGTCGTTATTGCTGGAATATACAGCGTAAAGGTTTATATAACTATGGCTTTTGCCGCTCTTAAGGGGAGGCGTTTATCTGCCCTAAAAGTAACAGCTTTTATCCTCTAATGCTGACCCTGGAAGTGTCATGAGGGTCTGTGTGAAAGGAATGCTGAAATGTTATATAGAGGGTATCAACGGGAATCGGGCCGCAGGGCTCTTTTTTTATTGCCAGAATCGAGGAGGGAAGATTCATGAGAAACATCATTAATTCTGCTCAAGTAGCATTTACCGCTATCGGCGGCTGGCTGGGCTGGGTCTTGGGAGGCTGGGACGGTTTTTTGTACGCGCTGATTACCTTTGTGGTTATCGATTACCTGACGGGCGTCATGTTGGCCATACTGGAAAAACGCCTTTCCAGCGAGGTCGGTGCCAGGGGCATCTTTAAAAAGGTGCTGATTTTTGCCATGGTGGCGGTGGGGCATATTATAGACGCCCAGGTAATAACAACCGGCAGTGCTGTCCGTACCGCCGTCATCTTCTTCTATTTATCTAACGAAGGGATCAGTATTCTGGAAAACGCGGCCAGGATCGGCCTGCCTATTCCGGAAAAACTCAAGCTGGTTTTGGAGCAGCTAAACAAGGAGGAAAAGAGCGATGGCTAGATTATGTTTTGACTACGGTCATGGCGGCAGTGACCCGGGAGCGGTGTATATGGGGAGAAAAGAAGCTGATGATGTGCTGAGCCTGGGTCAGGCTGTAGCAGCAGTATTGAAACGCCATGGAATAATTGTCGATGAGACCAGAACGGCGGATGTTAGTTTAAGCCTGAAAGCTAGATGTGATTTTGAAAATAAGGGTACCTTTGATTACTTCATATCCTTTCACCGTAATGCTTTTAAACCGGAGGCGTCTGCCGGTGTGGAAACTTACACTTATTTGAATCCGGG
>Ga0116193_1002939_pt1 | contig 12566 bp, 7 predicted proteins | sample AD_UKC115_MetaG_FD_89892 | JGI IMG/M metagenome (GOLD analysis project Ga0116193, IMG submission 89892) | Active sludge microbial communities of municipal wastewater-treating anaerobic digesters from Hong Kong - AD_UKC115_MetaG | ecosystem: Engineered > Bioreactor > Anaerobic > Digestate | place... | reverse complement strand
GGCAGCTTGCCTGGAAACGGTGATGTTTTTGAGCGAAAGAGAAACAGACTGCTCCCAGAGATTCTTAAACGGCCGGTCGAAACTGTTGCGACCTCTCTTGTTGTGCATTGTAGCCAAATTGCCACACGCGTGCTTGCTGGCGAAGCGACATGGGGAGACTATGTGGGCCCTGCCGCACATGAATTTCACATGCGAAGAATCGGTGCGCTCGTCGCAGGAGCAGAGATAGCGGAAGTATCGGTGACGGTATGAATATAGCAGTTGTGATCGACGGATTGGGCGCAGAGCAAACATTTCGGGCAGTTGATAGTCTCCTAAAAAGAATCCGATAGCCTGCGCCGCGTACGCTCGGTATAGTACGAGACTGCATAGTTGCTCCAGATACACACCATGGGACTGTGGATACAGTGTATGAAGGCGCAGATAGTTATAAGGGGCATTTTGAGCTTGTGGGCGTACCAGCGAGGAGTACCCAAGTGTTCGTGGCAGACGCGCTTGAAAAGATTGAAAGTGTACTTGGGTCGGTGCGCACTATCGCATCAGGAGTGTTGCTGAGTGCTTCTGGTACGCTAATCGCTAATAATATAGAGGCCGACCGCGGTTCTACGATAAATGTTATTAGCTCTCCGGAATGCTATGATGTCGTACGGGATGATTGCAAAACACTGGAAGAACTGATCGATGCTAATAGGGTCATAGCGATGACTAGTGATGATGCAGTACAGTGTATCGAGAAGTGGCGAGACGGATATGACCAGAAGGACTATGAGGGTGGTACGGTCTCGGGCATCGTGCCGGGCAGACTTGGCCTATATGAGAATGGATAACGATGTACTCACATCGGGAGAGGTTTGCGGCAATACCCAAGCTGGGAGCAAAGTTTGCTCGGTGACTGTACATCGAAAGGGAAAAACGTGATCCTGATCGGAAAAGTGTGTGATATTTTTGATATGTACGGCGTAGACGGGGTCACCAATCGACCATGTGTTACCACCGAGGCCACCACTCGAGCATTGTCCGATGCCATTGCAACTAGAGAAGCAGATTTGGTTATTTGTAATTTCCAGCAGTTTGATTTGGCATGTCATGTCCGGGATCGCCGCGGAGCTGCTTCCAACTTATTTCAGATATGTAGTGGCATTGATGAGGCGGTTCGGTGGCTGCATCCAGAGGACAAAATGGTCATAACCGCTGACCACGGGAACGATCCGGCAGCTCCGGGAAATAGTCACACAAAAGAGAAGGTCCCGATGGCCGTACTCGGCACTATTGAGGGGCTCAGTTTGTATGGTAATGGCGGCTCGAGGGGACTTGGAATTGTGCGTGAATTATTGAAAGTGACAGGCTGAAAATCAAATGAGCAACTACATACAAGAATTACGAGGGCGGGCAGGCGATATGCTGCTTATCTTGAACTTCTCTGTCGCATGCATCTTTGATGACCAAGGACGAGTGCTTCTCCAGTGTCGTAATAGAGAAGGAACGAAGTGGGGTCTGCCGGGCGGCCTTTTGGAATATGGTGAGAGTTATGAGGAAGCGGCAATGCGAGAGGTAGAGGAAGAAACAGGACTTGCGGTACGACTTGGCAAGATGGTGGGGATGTTTGATCAATACTTTGCTTCGTATCCCAATGGCAATGCCCAAACAATATGCGCATTGTTTATTGGTACTGTTATCGGCGGAACTCTCGTGAGCGATGGTGATGAAACTCACCGACTGGGGTGGTTTACTCCCGGTAATCAGGGTACGCCCAAGTTATTCAATGAGCAGCACAGAGATATGCTGATAGCCGCAGTAAAACAAGCCGAACTTTCCTCATGAGCCTACACCGTATTGCAAGTGATGAGTAACATACTTCACTGTCCGGCACAGTTTGCGGTTATTGACTTTTTGTCATTATTAGTGGCATAATTAGATACACTAATACTGATGGTGCGAACAGCTCCCCACAAAGGATAGTAAACATGGAACGATACCGACCCAGCAAAGATCGAACACCCGAGCAACTCACAAGACCGCTCTGGAACACTGCAGACAATGCGTTTTTGGGGCGATATGGGATTGCCGCTGTCGAGTTGGCCGAAGCGGACCAAGTAGCGCCGCCGGTCCAACAAACAAAACCGTACGATGGAGTTCTTGAAACATTTGTGTATGACACTGCACTCCAAGGGCTGGAGAAACCCGTGCGGGCAAGCGCCGCTACTCTCAGCGGGGCAGTTGCTGTCGGCGCGATCGCTGCAGCAGAGAGCACCCTAGACATGCCACACGATGATCAGTTTGATATGGCGGCCGCTACTCGGCGTGCGTACACACTGGCGGCGTAAGCGTTTTGTAGACTAGTGTTTCACAGTGCTTTTCAGGGCGGAAAGTAGCTCGGCTGCGTAGAGCGAATAGATGTTGTAGCTGCATTTGACGACTAGCATGTAAAGGAGTGGTTTTTTACTGATGTGCTTGTTTCACTGTGCACTGTCGTGAAAAATTGACAAATACACTAATGAATGTAAATATATTTTAGCAATTATTTTGACTCGAGTAGCCTCCATATGCCTCTATACCCGCTCCCCATAGAATCTATTCCGGGCGACATGTTGCCCAAAGAAGCGCACGCATTGTTTGCCGAGCGATTGGCGGGCTTACTTCAGCAGGAACAGTGGCAGTATCTTTCTCGGGCTATACTGGATGACAACTGTGCGGAGTGGAGTGATGCGGCGGCCCCGCTAGCTATCACGACCGAGGAGACTACGTGGGCTCGGGGCATCATACAGAGTATGCGGCTTGAGCACGCAACCGCAGAGAGCCACCTGCCTACTACTATTGGCCGCGGTGCATTAACGACGCATGCGTATCGTAGTCAACACCCCAATACCTACGACAGGACGCACTTAGGTAATCAAGTACCATACGAGGAGGTACTGGGGCTCAATGGCTATATATCTTGGTCATTTCCCGGGTACTCGCCGATGAGCAAATATCCCGCTCGTTTAACATTGCCCGCGCTGCGCTTGCTGGAGTCTCCTGATACGCTCGTGTTCCCGTATGACGCGCCGCTAATGGGTACGATGTACTCCCTAGAAGTTGACGTGGCTCGAAACCAAGCGATGGCGCTACGCGGACCTGATTATCTCAAGTTGCTGCCCAAATATATGATTGCAGAGGAGCGGGGCTTGGATATCGCAGCGTATTATCCAGACTGGGTTAGGGTTCCTGGCGTGGGGCCTAGGACATATAGACTGGCAGAAATACGCACACTGGGGAACGTCAGCTTACGACCCGACGACCCCGACTGGAAAATCGAGGTGCCACTCACTTGGTTAGGGATAGAAAGTGTGCTCGATCAGCTAGACCCCGACGTAAGAGAGCTTCGTATCGTCGACACCTCTCCCAAGTAGCGCGGTTTGCGCCGTGAGTCTAAACGTGGAAAGATACGTAGAGAATACCCACCGAGCCCAGTAGGAACCGTGCATTTTTAGCACTCTTGACTTGAGAGTGCCAGAACAGCTATACTACAGGATACCATTGCCTCCCAAATGAATCTAACAGGGTGCAAATGTGGAAATGAGGTGAAATGAGTGTATTAGTTCCAACTGTAATCGAAAGCGAAGGCCGGTATGAGCGTGCCTATGATATCTACAGCCGGCTGCTGAAAGACCGGATCATCTTCCTCGGCACCGATGTCAACGAGGCCAGCGCCAACATCATCGTCGCGCAGCTCCTGTTCCTGCAAGCCGAAGACGCTAAAAAACCCATATATTTCTACATAAACAGTCCGGGCGGCAGTGTGTACGACGCCCTTGCCATCTACGACACAATGCAGTACATCACAAACGAGGTGCATACCGTCGGCATAGGAGTGCAGGCGAGCGCAGCGGCCTTTCTGCTGAGTAGCGGTGCCAAAGGCAAACGCTTTCTGTTGCCGCATAGCACAGTGATGATCCACCAGCCCAGCAGCGGCACACGCGGCAAAGTGACTGACCAAGAAATCGACCTGCGCGAATCCCTGCGTATCAAAAAACTGCTCGAAGAAATTATGGCCAAAAACACCGGTCAAAAACTCGATCGTATCCATGAAGACATGGAACGCGACCGGTGGATGACGGCCGAAGAATCACTCAAATACGGCCTTGTCGACAAAATCATCAACTCCCCGGTACACGTCTAGGGGGTATGCTGATCATACAGTATAATTACGGATATGTGGTTTCCTCTGGCCTCTCTGGCGCTTGCGATGTTGGTGGTACGACGGACAGTAGAAAAAAATTTGAGTAGCACGGTCGATAGCCTGGCGCTGTCGTGGCTACAGCAGGGATGCGCACTGCCATTCATTTTTGTAACACTGTTTTTCGCTCGCTTTTATTGGCCCGGGGAGCTTTCGACGAAATCTTGGCTATCGACCGCGCCATCCCTCTACAGTGCGAGCGGTCTCTATGCGTACTTCAATGCTCCGTATGATCGTTGTGTTGCACGGGGGGGGGCTGTCGCTAGCCGAAGATTCGTGATTGGTTCGGGCGGATATCCATCAACTTTCATGCCCAGGAGCGGCGTATGTTCCCAGTGTAACGGCTACGTACTAAGCGAAACTGCCGCGTCCGACCGCAGAGCATGTGAATCTATAAAAAGAGGCAAGTAGTACTGATGGCGCAGATAGGAGCATCCCTTTTTCCTGAAAAGGTCACCAGACTACAGTAGTAGGCAGCTGGAATGACAGTAGCCGGATTGCTCGCACTAGCATTCGGCTAGGTCGAGTAGAAAAGCTGTGATTTTTGTCACGAAAAACGTTGACGGGAGATGCTGCGGGCTGTATACTAGTACCCAAGAAGTAGTGTAAGTTAGGGCTTGTGCTGACGACGGCGCCAAATGTCAGTTGAGCACCAAAATCTCCCGCTTAGGTATCTTCGAGCGAACAAAAAAACACCTCATTAACCTTATATACAGGAAGGGATTGTATACGCGTATGGCTAAAGCTGCAGTTGCAAGCAAGACAAACCGCGTCTATCTAAGTGATGATAGTGGAGATAATGGTCTCACGCTACCAAACTTGGTGGACCACCAAAACAAGTCATTTCAATGGCTCATCGATGAGGGACTCGGCGAATTACTGGCCGAAATTAGCCCAGTCGATGACTATACAGGAACGAAACTGAGCTTGGTCTTCAAGCAGTACCATTTCGAAGACCCCAAGATGACAGAGGCAGAAGCTCGCGAAAACAACGTCAGCTACGAAGCGCCACTCAAGGCCACAGTAGAGCTAACCAATAAAGTGACCGGTGAAGTTAAAGAGCAAGAGATCTATCTCGGTGACTACCCGTGGATGACTCGTCGCGGTACCTTCATCATCAACGGCGCCGAACGCGTGGTGGTGAGCCAGTTAATTCGCTCGGCCGGTGTATTTTATACCGGCGAACTGCACGGCACGCGTAGCCTGTATGCGGCCAAGGTGATCCCCGGCCGCGGTGCGTGGTTGGAGTTTGAAACTTCAGCCGGTGGAGCGCTCTATGTAAAAATCGATCGCAAGCGCAAAATCCCTGTTACGACTCTCCTTCGTGCTCTCGGCATGACCGAGGCACAGATGCGCGAGGCCTTTAAGCATGTTGATCAGGCTAAGGATAGCTATTTGCAAGCAACGCTCGACAAAGATCCGAGCAAAGGTCATGCGGAAGCTCTCATAGAGGTGTATCGACGTTTGCGGCCAGGTGATCTCGCGACAGTTGACAACGCCAGAAGCCTGCTCGAAAACATGTTCTACAACTTTAAGCGTTTTGATTTTAGTCGCGTTGGGCGGTACAAGATCAACAAACGACTCGGGCTGGATGTAGCCAACACTGCTGAAAACCGGATTATGCGGCTTGAGGATCTCGTCGCTATCATCGCTGAGCTTATCCGTATGAATGTAACGCAACAACCGGGTGACGACATAGACTCCCTCAGTAACCGCCGCATCAAGATGGTCGGTGAACTCGTGCAGCGCCAGTTCCGCATCGGTTTGCTCCGCATGGTGCGCAATACGCAAGATCGCATGTCAATGAGCGAGATAGAGACTGTACAACCTGGTCAGCTCATCAATGCCCGGCCTGTGGTGGCTGCCGTACGCGAGTTTTTTGCGTCCAGCCAGCTCAGCCAGTTTATGGATCAAATCAATCCGCTTTCTGAGCTCGCACACAAACGACGTTTGAGCTCCATGGGGCCTGGCGGACTCAGCCGTGAGCGTGCTGGGTTTGAAGTGCGAGATGCGCACGCCACACATTATGGGCGTATCTGTGCTGTCGAAACACCAGAAGGGGCAAATGTCGGTTTGGTGCTTAACCTCGCGAATTATGCACGGATCAACGACTATGGATTTATCGAGACTCCGTACCGCGTGGTCAAAAACAGCAAGGTCACCGATGAAATCGTCTACCTTGATGCCGCTGACGAAGAACAGGCAGTTATCGCTGGTGCCGGTGTTGAGCTGGACAAAAACGGCAAGATCGCCGAAGAGCGCGTCAGTGCTCGTGCCGGTTTGAAATCTGCCACCGTAGACAGAGAAGACATTACGCACATTGATGCTGCTCAGAACCAAATCATTGGAAGCAGTGCTGGACTGATACCGTTCATCGAAAAAAACTACGTTTACCGAGCGCTCATGGGTTCCAACCAGCAGCGCCAAGCCGTACCACTCATTAGTCCTGAAAGCCCAATCGTTGGCACCGGACTAGAATCGGTTGCCGCTCAAAATACCGGTCAGCTCGTTGTTGCTGAGGATAGTGGTGAGGTTGTAACGGCAAATGCCGATCAAGTGGTCGTCAAGTACAAAAGTGGCAATGTCACTTACGAGGCTGAGCATTTTGTGCGCAGTAACGAAGGCACAAGCATCAACCAACATGTGGTTGTAAACACCGGCGATACGGTCAAAGCTGGCGATACTCTGATCGAAGGGATGAGCATCCAAGGCGGCGAACTGGCGCTCGGCAAAGATTTGCTCGTAGCATTTATGCCTTGGGCTGGCTATAACTTTGAGGACGCTATCATCATTAGCCAAAAGCTCGTCGAGGACGATACATTGACGAGCGTGCACATCGTGGACTACATGATTGAAGTGCGTGAAACCAAACTCGGACCCGAGATCGTGACCCGCGATATCCCAAATGTATCAGAAGACGCTCTCAGACACCTTGATGATGAGGGCATTGTCCGGATCGGGGCTGAGGTGCACCCGGGAGATATTCTCGTAGGCAAAATCACGCCCAAAGGCGAACAAGAGCTGAGCAGCGAAGAGCGCTTGCTCCGCGCTATCTTTGGTGAAAAAGCCAAAGAAGTCCGTGATACATCACAGCGTATGACCAATGGTAAACATGGTAAAGTCGTCGGCGTCAAAGTGTTTAGCCGCGAAAATGGTCACGAACTTAAAGCCGGCGTCATCATGCAGATCCAAGTTTTTGTAGCCCAAATGCGCAAGATCAGCGTGGGCGATAAATTGGGTGGTCGGCACGGTAACAAGGGCGTGATAGCACGAATCCTGCCAGTTGAGGACATGCCATTTATGGAAGATGGTACCCCGGTAGATATCGTCTTGAACCCGCTCGGTGTGCCGAGCCGCATGAATATTGGACAGTTGTTTGAAACCCACCTTGGTATGGCTGCTCGTGCTCTCGGCATGAAAGTCGCAAGCCCGAGTTTCAACGGTGTACCGATGGCAAAAGTCCAGAACATGCTCACCGAAGCCGGGTTCCCCGAGGACGGTAAGCAGCAGCTCTATGACGGTCGAACCGGGGGCGCTTACAAGGAGCGAACCACAGTCGGAAGCATGTACATGATCAAGCTCAACCACATGGTTGCGGACAAGATTCACGCGCGCTCAACCGGTCCATACACCATGGTCACGCAGCAACCGCTCGGCGGGAAAGCTCAAAACGGTGGTCAGCGATTTGGTGAGATGGAGGTCTGGGCACTCGAAGCATACGGAGCTGCCAATACCTTGCAGGAGATGCTCACAATTAAGTCAGACGATGTCTATGGACGTTCCAAAGCGTACGAGGCAATCATCAAAAAGACAGAGATCGTCGGTCCAAAAGTCCCTGAAAGCTTCAACGTGCTCGTCAAAGAGCTGCAAGGCCTCGGCCTCAAGGTTGACCTCGTTGCATCTGATCGGCTGGTTGATGCCGAAGCGGTACTCGCGACCAATATCCACGAAGAAGCAACGCACCCGACCAAGATTGAAGCCCCGACGTCCGCAATTTCCGACATAGACGTAACCGAAGAGGAAGTTATCGGTGACGGATTTGAGTTGGAGGAAAGTGACGGCGAGCCAGTTGAGACCGATTTTGACGACACGGTCATGGTTACGGCGACTACTGACGACGATACAACGACAGATGACGAATCAGAGGAGGCTTAAAGAATGAGACGATATTCCTACGGAACAAATATTGCCGATTTTGACGCGGTTCGACTCGCCGTAGCCAATGCCAGTGATATTCTCGACTGGAGCTACGGTGAAGTTTTGAAACCCGAGACTATCAATTACCGCACGCAGAAACCAGAGCGTGATGGCCTATTTTGCGAGCGAATTTTTGGACCTGTTAAGGACATCAATCCGCATGATGCAAAATACAAAGGCGTTCGCAGCCGCGAGGCCGCGGTTGACAAAAACGGCGAACTGGTCACGCGTAGCATCGTCAGGCGTGAACGAATGGGTCACATACAGTTGGCGGTGCCGGTGGCGCACATTTGGTTCCTGCGCGGGACGCCAAGCGCAATCGGCTTGCTGCTCGGTATGACCGTCAAAAGCCTTGAGCGTGTGGCGTACTTTGCGGCTTACATCGTCAAAAAAGTCGATGAAGCTCGACGTGATGCTTACCGCGCCGACAAAGAGGCTGAGTGGCAGGCCGCTCAGCAGGCGATCAAGCTGCGCTACGAAAAGGAGGCCGAAGCTGAGGGTGCTGATGTCAAAGCACTCGCAGAAGCCCAGACCAAAGAGCTTGAACAGCTCGACAAAGACTGGGAAGTGCTCCGTGGCCAGCTAGACAGTCTCGTAAAACTCGGGCTGATGAACGAAACCGATTACCGAAATCTGCCGCGTGAACTGCGCGACATGATACAAGTCGGTATGGGTGGCGCAGCCCTCCAGAATCTCTTAGAAGAGATTGATCTGGGTCAGTTGATTGCCGATCTGACAACTGAAGTAGAAGAGGCAAAGGGTCAGCGCAAAAAGAAACTCATGAAAAGACTCCGTTTGCTCGAAAGCATGGAGCGGGCCGGTATTCAACCTCACAGCATGTGTATTTCTGTACTGCCGGTTATCCCACCGGACCTTCGCCCGATGGTGCAGCTGACGGGTGGTCGGTTTGCGACGAGTGACCTCAACGACCTCTACCGGCGTGTCATCAACCGAAATAACCGTCTCAAAAAACTCATGGAGCTCAATGCACCTGAGGTTATCCGCCGTAACGAACAGCGAATGCTGCAGGAAGCAGTTGATGCACTCATCGACAACAACAATGCTCGCTCCGGTCGTGCCGTGGCGGCTACCGGGCAACGTCGCAGGCTGAAGAGCCTCAGCGATATGCTCAAAGGTAAGCAGGGCCGATTCCGACAGAACTTGCTCGGTAAGCGGGTCGACTATTCTGGTCGCTCGGTGATTGTGGCTGGTCCAGAGCTCAAAATCAACCAGTGTGGCTTGCCAAAAATGATGGCGCTTGAGCTATTTAAGCCATTTGTCATTGGCGAGCTTATCGCTCGTGAACAGGCCCACAATATCCGCTCGGCAACGCGCATGATCGAGACGGGAGAAATAGAAGTGTGGGATGCTCTGGATGAAGTCATCCAAGGGAAATACGTTCTTTTGAACCGCGCACCATCACTGCACCGTTTGAGTATCCAAGCTTTTCAGCCGGTACTGATCGAAGGTCGTGCCGTACAGCTTCATCCGCTCGTTTGTAAAGGCTTCAATGCTGACTTTGACGGCGACCAGATGGCTGTTCACCTGCCTCTCAGCGATGCGGCTCAGGCAGAAGCTCGCGATATCATGTCGGCCAATCGAAACCTCTTGAAGCCCGCAGATGGTTCACCAATTTTGCACATCGAGCAGGATATCGTGCTTGGGTGCTATTACCTGACGTACGATGTACACAACAATATTGGTATGAAAGCGTACTCAAGCCTAAACGAAGCTTCGATGGCATTTGATGCAGGCATCATTACGCTCCAGAGCCGTGTCCAGCTGCCGTTCCGCGGTGAAATGCGAGAAACGACTCTCGGGCGACTGTATTTCAACGAAATTTTCCCAGAAGATTTTGCGTACCAAGATGAGGCGATGACCAAAAAGCGCCTCCAAAAGGTGATGGCAGCAGTGTACAAGCAGTACGGTCAGGAAAAAACCGCTGAGATCGCCGATAACTTGAAAGATCTCGGTTTCCGTTACGCTACCATGTCCGGCCTCTCTATGGGTATGGGTGACTTTGAGCCCATCACCGGCCTCGCCGATGTCCTCAAAGAGGGTGAGACGAAAAGCGCTGGCATATCTGACCAGTACGAACAAGGATTCATAACTGATGACGAGCGACATCGCTTGACTATCGAAAACTGGACAAAGATCGATACCCGTGTCCAAGATCTCCTCGCCGAACAAATGAAAGACCAAGACGGCTCCATGGCGATTGCTATCACTTCTGGCGCTCGCGGTAACATCTCCCAGATGAAAATGTCGGTTGGCATGCTCGGTGTCTTCCAAGATGCTGCCGGCAATGTCATCGAGCTGCCTGTCAAAGCGGGCTACATGCAGGGTCTTACCCCACTCGAGTACTTTACGGGTACTCGCGGTACGCGAAAGGCTGTGATTGATATCGCCCTGAAAACCGCTGACGCTGGGTATTTGACGCGTCGTCTTGTCGATGTTTCTCAGGACGTGTTCACGATCGATGACGACAGTGATGATGCGGCAGATCCAGGCTTCGCACTCCTCAGAACTGATGCTGCTGCAATTGGTGTGAGCTACGCCTCCCGGCTCGAAGGCCGTTTTGCTGCCGAGGATGTCGCGGATCATATCAAGGCTGGAGAAGTGTTCACGAAAGAAATCGCTGAAGCGATAGATGCTGATCAGAAACTTGACGGCGTGAAAATCCGGAGTGCGCTCAGTGCTACTTCCGTACACGGCGTACCACAGAAAAGTTACGGTATTGATCCGGCAACTGGACAACTCGTGACAAGCCACAATCCGATCGGTGTCATTGCCGCGCAGAGTATTGGTGAACCTGGCACTCAGCTAAGCCTCGACTCCAAACACCGTGCCGGTGCCGTTGTGGCAGACGATACGGCGCAAGGTCTTTCCCGTGTAGAGGAGCTTTTTGAGGCGCGTTCTCCGCGAGGACAGGCATATCTTGCCGATATCAGCGGTACGGTAAATGCATGGGAAGAGGGCGAACGCTATATTGTTCAGGTGACTGCCAATGACCGCGAAGTGCTAGAGCTTGCGCTTGATGGCCGCACTCCAAAAATAGCGAGTGGTAGCGATGTTGCTATCGGCGATGTGCTTGCGAGCGATGCCGAAGGTGCAAATCCGCTCGTCTCACCAATGGCGGGCAAAGCGGAGCTGACTGACAAGTCGGTGATCGTTACGCCAACGAGCAAAAGCGTCGTACGTTACGAAATCCCAGGATTTAAACAGCTGCTCGTTACTGACGGTGATGCCGTTGTCTCTGGCCAGCGTCTCACAAATGGTTCCGTGAATCTTCATGACCTGATGCGACTGCAAGGTGTTGAATCTACGCAGCGCTACATCATGAACGAAATTCTCGGTATTTTTGCCGGGCAAGGACAGAACATCTCTGACAAGCACCTTGAAATCATTGTGCGGCAAATGTTCAGTCGCGTTCAGATAGAAGATGCGGGCGACAGTGAATTTGTGACTGGCGATATTGTCAGTAAACTCGCTGTCGTCGAAGCCAATGACGCACTGACCGCAGAAGGTAAGCAGCCAGCGAAATTCAACCAGTTGCTGCTCGGCATCACCAAAGCGAGCTTGAGCACCGACTCATTCCTCAGCGCTGCAAGCTTCCAAGATACGACCCGAGTTCTCATCGGTGCTGCGACGAGTGGCCGCGTCGACAAACTCTTTGGCCTGAAGGAAAATGTCATTTTGGGTCGTAAGATACCTGTCGGAACTGGCTATGGTGCTTCCAATGCGCTTGATGAGGGCGATGAGCCTGAAGCGGTCGTAGAGTACCAGAACGACCAGATTTTCCGCGCGGAGGGTTAGGCATATGGAGAGCTCAGCGAGGTACGCTGAGCTCTCCATGTCAGCCTTCGTGATTGAGCCGAAGATTGCAGGTGCAATTTGATCTGAAAATCAGACCATGGTTTGCTGCAGTAAGGCCTACCCTGACCGTTGGGTCCTGAGAGATGTATTTACGGGCGATCAAACGCTCAGATGCAATATCTAGTCATGAGATATGTCTTTTCTACCACAACTGCGAGCTACGGGCAAAACCACCACGTTTTTGCCCGTAGCTCGATTACGCGTATCTGAGGCGTAGGGAGATTTTCTCTTCTCAATCAGCCGTAGAAGCGGCTCGTTGATATCTATGCCAGTCACG
>Ga0116193_1002937_pt1 | contig 12573 bp, 11 predicted proteins | sample AD_UKC115_MetaG_FD_89892 | JGI IMG/M metagenome (GOLD analysis project Ga0116193, IMG submission 89892) | Active sludge microbial communities of municipal wastewater-treating anaerobic digesters from Hong Kong - AD_UKC115_MetaG | ecosystem: Engineered > Bioreactor > Anaerobic > Digestate... | reverse complement strand
TATTGTCATAGTCAATCCATTCAATGTCGTACAGTTTTCCGTCTAATTTACACTGGAATTTGGCATCCTTCAAATCATATTGTTTGCCGGCAATGCGTAGATAATTACGGCTCAAAACAATAATGTCGTCCATGTTATAGGCAACATTGTCTTTTAGAATTTGTACCTTTTCCGGATCATAGTAACTGTTGTTAATCATCACCTTGCCGGTTATGGAACCTTCCTTACAATAGAAAACAAACTTCCCTTTAACAATTTGAACATAGTTTATATCATACTCCATTCCTTCCGCGATCATCTGCACCTGGTTGGCAGGGTAGGTGGCATTATTGACGATAAAGTTGCCCGAACCATCCAGGCGGACCTGCATCATCCGGTAGCGCTCGCCTTTGATTATGAAATCAATGGTGCGAATACGATTAAGGTCCAAGGAATTATTTCCGGCGAAGATGGCGGATATATTAGCCATGGAGAGCTCGCCTATCACCACTGCGTCGGTTTTGGTCAACTGCAGACGGGTTTCTTTGCGGTCAAAGTCAATCCGGGAAATGTCATAGAAATCACGGCCCAGTTCAATGGTAACTTTGTCCCGGCTCAGGTCGTACTTGTCCCTATCCAGGATTACAGTGTATTCATCAATAATGTTGAGCTCGGAAAGATAACGCTTGTCGTCCATATAGTTCACGTAGAGGTTTACATAATAGGGATCGTATTTGCGGGAACCCATGGTTATACTGGTTACTTTACGATACTCGGGATAGACCACCAGTCGGTCTCCGCTTACGGTCATTTCCCGGATGCCGATGTAGTGGCTGAATACCTTCATAGCCAATTTTTCCGGGTATTCCAGATCAAAACGATACTGGTTGTTAACTAGAAGCTCACCCTGGGAGGCAGATAGTGAAGTTACTTTAACCTCCCGGTTATCGGCAACCAGAGTAATACCGTCACTTAACGGATAAATTTCTTCCTCTACGGCCACGGAAGTAATCGAACCCGTCGTTGGTACACCCGGATTTACTGGGCCGGGAATAGTACTGTCGGTTTTCTCCAGGAAGCCGGTCATAACCTTGGACATCTGTGCCCGGGTTACTTCCTGAAAGGGCTGGAAACTTCCGTCCGGAAAACCGCTGAGCAGGCCCAGATTATAGGCAGTTTTTACGTAGCCACGGTACATGGAGCGATTAACCGTTTCTTTGTCGGTAAAAGGCAGGGTGCTGTAATCTGGTTGTTCCCCCAGGGCTCTGACCAACATGGCTGCGCACTCACTGCGTTTTATCCCCCCGTCCGGTGACAAGCCAGTGGGGTATTCTTCCGGAATAAGGATGCCCAGGGCTACCGCCTGAGCTATGTACCCTTTGGCCCAGTGGCGGGAGGTATCGGCAAAGCCGCTGCTGCCGGTACCGGGAGAACTGCCCATACACTGAACCAGTACGGTGACAAACTCGGCCCGGGACACTACTTTATCCGGTTTGAAGGTGCCATCCGGGTAGCCGCTGATATAGCCGGCATTGGCCAAAGAAATTATGTATTCCTCGGCCCAGTGTCCGGTAGTGTCGGGAAAACTTGCCGCCATCCCCACCGCAGGAAAGGCAACACTTGCCATAAAGAAGGCAAGAACCAGGTAAAGAGGGAATATTTTTTTCATGATCCTGACCTCCCCAAAATTTCGCCGCCCCAAGTTCCGGTAGACGATAATCCAGCTGGGCCTACCGAGACGGGCCAGTTTACTGAAATATCCGGTGCAAGGGATTCTATTGTAAGATACTACGCCAACTTTTCCAGCTACTTGCACCTGTTTCCTTATTTAACTATTGGCCAAACAGTAACAATTTCCTGCTTTTACAGGCAGCAATTTGGACAAGACCCGTTTTCTATTCATCAGGAGCCGTCTCTTTATCCGTATCATCTTTCCTTTTGCGGCGTATCCGGATCCCTGCTTTCTGGACTTGCGCAGTGGGATGGTAGAGGGAAAAGTAATTGATTTTGCCGGGTTTTTTTTCTTCCATATAGCACACCTCCTTTCCTGCTTATAGATTAGCCCTAAACCGGCCAAAACATTAGCACTATCCGGAGAAAAGGCTTGTGACCGGATGAAGAAAGGCGGTGAAAAAGGAACCCGCCCCAGGGGACGGGTATTGGTGGAAGATGGTTATACCAATTTCAATTCTACTGCGAAAACTCGAACAGATGATATTGACCATGTCGAGGCTCGGCAATCGAGTATTTATAGCTTTTTGCAGTGGAATTAATTTTATACTACTGTACGAGCCTGCCTTATGAGCTCTCTTAGGGCTTGAACTTCCCGGGTAATATTGCGGGACCCCAGTATTTCGGTAACAATACCGATACATCCGGCGCCACTGCGTTTCACTTCCACGATGTTATGTTTTTTAATTCCGCCGATGGTCACAAAGGGGATGTTGACATGGTTTACTGCCCAGCGCAGGTAGTCAAGACCGACCGGGTTGCACACATCTTTTTTTGTGAATGTCTTAAAAATCGGTCCAACTCCGATATAATCCGCTCCCCCGGCAATGGCTTCCTGGGCCTGCTGCGGAGAGTGGGTGGAAATGCCAATAATCATGCTGTCACCGACCAGCTTGCGCGCCTGCTCAACCGGCAGATCGTCCTGCCCCAGGTGGACCCCGTCCGCCCCCACCAGACGGGCAATCTCTATATCATCATTGATAATGAAGGTTACCCCGGCAGGAGCGGTAATCTTTCGGATTTCCTGGCATTCCTGGTACTTGACCCGCTGCTTTTTATCCTTTTCCCGGTACTGAATTATTTTCACCCCGGCCTGGACCAGCTCCCGGGCCACTTTCAGATTGTCCCGGCCGGTGGAATACTCCTCGGTGAGAAAGCAGTAAAGGTCAGTATTCAGGATGTTGGGCTTACTCCCCTGGTCACTAGGGGAGGCGGGTTTGGCGATATTGTTATCATAATGCATGCTGATTTTTCTCTCCTTCCTCCGTGTAGTGCAGGAAATAATCCAGAATTATGTCGGCCTGTTTGGCAGCGGTCAGGTTGGTGCGAGGTGAAAGGGGAGGATGGTACGGATCTATCTGTGAGTAAAGGTCTCCCACCAGGAAAAAGCGTTCCCCGATGCGATGGATCCGAATGTCATCGCTGTTGCCACACCCAGCCATACCGGAAGCTGCCACCAGTAATACGGGCCGGCCAGCGAAATGTTCCACCAGCATTTTTTTGGCTGCTGGCTCATCGAAAGCCTCTACAATAACATCACAGCCCGCGAAAAGTCGATCGATGTTTTCGGGGACAACCCTTTCTTCAAAGATACGGATATTAAGGTCAGGGTTAATTGCCAGCAGGTTTTCCTGTAGTGCTAAAACTTTAGTGCGTCCCGCCTGATGATAAAAATAGAATTGCCGGTTCAGGTTGCTATAATCGACCCGGTCGAAATCCACCAGAACCAGATGCTTAAACCCGCTGCGTACCAGGTTGAAAGCACAGTTGGAACCGAGCCCTCCGGCGCCGGCAATCCCCACCCGTACTTGCTGAATTCGGGACCAGGCCTCGTTGCCCAGGCAGGCAGCCAGTTCCTCCTCCAGATAGTTTAAAGGCACAGATTATCCCCTCTTTCGATGATATTTAGCAGGCTGGTGATAAAGTAGTCTTATCACCAGCCGTTAAGACTCCGTTTTCTAACCGCCTGACCTCTGCAGTAAGATTTACAGTGGATGCCAGTCTTTGAAGACCGGCTGGTAGCCTAGTTCACGAATGGACTGGACCATTTCCGTAACATTGCGCTGATCAGAAATTTCAAACTGAGGGGACTTTTCCTGTAGTGTCCTTCCTCCTACTGCGGTATTGGAGCCTGCTGACATGCGGGTTACACCCAGTCGGATAATGTGGTCGCGGAACGGTGCACTTTCCCGGGTGGACATGGTAAGCCCGGCCCGGGGCATGAAGAGGCGAAAAGCGGTCATGAATTGTACCATATCCCGGTCGTCAACCGGATAAGCAGGTTGGTAACCGTCGCCCAGGTGGGGGCGCATCCGAGGCATGGAAATGGCCACTTCCACTTCCGGGTAGCGATTTTGCAGATAATTGGCATGCAGCCCGGTGAAAAAGGCTTCCTGGCGCCATTTGTCCAGACCCAATAGAGCCCCGACGTTTACTGCCCGCATTCCCGCCTGGCAGCCTGCCTCGGGCGCATCCAGGCGGAAGCGATAGTCACGCTTGGGGCCACTGGGGTGCAGCTCGGCGTAAAGGGTTGGGTTGTAGGTCTCCTGGTAGATGGTCAAAGAATCTACCCCGGCCTCTACCAGACGCGCATACTCCTGTGCATTCAAGGCATAAATCTCTATGCCGATGGAAGTGAAGTAGGGGCGAATGGCTCTGACGCACTTTTCTACGTATTCCAGGGTAGCAATTTTTCTGGCCCCGCCTGTGAGTATCAATATGTGTTTGAGACCGCTGGCGGCGATTAATCGAGCCTCCTGCTCTACTTCTCCAATAGTCAGTTGTTTGCGGACAAAATGATTGCGAACACTGAACCCGCAATACAGACACTGGTTGTTGCAATAATTGGAGAGATACAGGGGCGTATAGAGAACAATGGTCCGACCAAAATTGCGCAAGGTTACCTGATGGGCTTTCTGCGCCATACCTTCCAAATGTTCCCCGGCCAGCGGGGAGAGCAAAGCGAGGAAGTCCAACGGCCGGACCTGATCCTGCTGCAAAATCCTTTCCACCTGATAATGATCTACCGTGGAAAAGTAATGATCAAAGTCGAAATCCCGGTAGCGGCAATAAAGGTCATAGAAACTCATCTGCCAACCTTCTTCCCTTGAGTATGTCACATTAATTGGCATTTTCTTCATAAAGAAAACCGGTCAACGGTGATGATGCCCGGGCTGTTCCCTGACTGGCTCCAGGGCCGGCCAAAAAGGCTTGGCGTCCGGCAGCCACGGCCTGGGCGAAGGCCCGGGCCATATTAACCGGATGGGCCGCACTGGCAATTCCAGTGTTGACCAGGCAGGCACTCGCGCCTAATTCCATGGCTTCACAGGCATGGGAAGGACGCCCCAGGCCGGCATCGACAATAACCGGCAGGGGAATCTCCTCAATAATAATCTTCAAAAGTTCGCGTGTCTTCAATCCACGATTACTGCCGATAGGTGCGCCCAGTGGCATTACGGCGGCTGCACCTGCTTCTACTAGCTTTCTGGCTACCATCAAATCAGGGCTGATGTAGGGCAATACAACAAAACCTTCTCCGGCCAGGGTTTCGGTGGCTTTTATAGTTTCATATCCATCAGGCAGAAGGTATTTGTTATCCGAAATAACCTCAATTTTGATCCAGTTTCCGCAGCCCATGGCCCGGGCCAGGCGGGCTATCCGCACCGCTTCCTGGGCATTGCGGGCTCCGGAGGTGTTGGGTAATAGTTGGATTCCCTCAGGGATATGATACATTACGTTATCCACGGTGGCCTCAAAGTCCACTCGACGCAGGGCCACTGTAATTATTTCCGCACCCGAACTGGCCAGGATGTCTGGAATGAGTTCGTCACAGGCATACTTGCCCGTGCCGATGAGAAGACGGGTGGAAAACTCTTGGTTGGAAATTTTTAGTTTATCAGACATAGTATCAACCTCCCCCGACAAACCTTAAGATTTCAAGGTTGTCGTTTTCTTGCAGTATGATTTTTTCCCATCCCTGCTCCGGAAGGATTTGGAAGTTATACTCCACTACGATCACAGACGGGTCCAGCCCCTGGGACTTGATATAAGCAGGAAGGGAAGTGCCTTCAGTCAGTTCCTGAAAACGTCCGTTTACTGTAACGTGCATGTAATCACCTCCCGAGGTTTTACACTGCTGTTTCGGAACAGTGTGAATCATTGAGGTATTCTTCTACCAGCCGTACGGCACAGAACTCACCACACATGGAACAGGCCACCTCTTCGGGAAGATTGCGCTTATTGCGTTTTTCTTCGGCTTTAACCGGGTCCAGGGCCAGGTCCATCTGTCGCTTCCAGTCCAAGGATTTACGGGCACGGGCCATATCGCGATCCCATTCCCAGGCCCCGGGAACCCCTTTGGCCAGATCAGCGGCATGACCGGCAATACGGGCGGCGATTACTCCTTCGCGTACATCCTCCAGTGTGGGGAGTCCCAGGTGCTCGGCCGGGGTTACATAGCATATAAAATCTGCTCCGGTAGCGGCGGCAATGGCCCCGCCGATGGCTGAGGTGATGTGATCATAGCCCGGGGCCACATCTGTCACCAGAGGACCAAGTACATAAAAGGGAGCTTCGTGGCAGAGGCGTTTTTGCAACTGGATATTGGCCTGGATCTGATGAATGGGTACATGGCCGGGTCCTTCCACCATGGCCTGGACACCGGCTTCCCGGGCCCGGTCCACCAGTTCACCCAGAATAAGGAGCTCCTGAATCTGGGCGCGATCGGTGGCGTCAGCCAGACAGCCTGGACGCAGGCCGTCTCCCAGGCTCAAAGTGACATCGTAACACTGGGCAATTTCTAGCAGGCGGTCATATTGCTCATAAAACGGGTTTTCCTGTTGATTGTGCAACATCCATCCCGTAAGGAAGGAACCGCCGCGGCTGACGATGTCCATCAGGCGTCCTTCCCGGCGCAGGCGCTCGACTACCTCCAGGGTTACTCCACAGTGCACAGTTATGAAGTCCACACCGTCCTCAGCCTGGTTTTGCACCACCCGAAACAGGTCGTCGGCGTTTAAATCAACCAGCTTGAGTTTTTGCTGCTGGGCAGCAACGATGGCCTGGTAAATGGGGACGGTACCTACCGGTACCGGCGAATGAGCTACCACTTGCCGGCGGCACAGGTTGATGTCTCCGCCGGTGCTGAGGTCCATAACGGCGTCGGCTCCGGCATCCAGGGCAGCCCTAAGTTTCTGCAGTTCTGGTTCAATGTCCGGGTAAGTAGTGGATGTTCCCAGATTGGCATTTACCTTGGTGCGTAAGCCTTTGCCAACTCCACAGGGTTGCAGGTTATGGTGGTTTTTATTGGCGGGGATGACAACTCGCCCACTGGCTATTTCCGTCATTAGTTGGTCCAGGGGCATTTGTTCCTGCGTTGCCACCATCTGCATGGCCGGAGTGACTCTTCCTTCACGGGCGGCTTGCAACTGTGTTCCTTTCATGTATAGCAATCCTCCTTGTGTATATTTAAAAAAGCACCTGTGGGTGAACAGGTGCTTTTTTTTAGCAATGTACCCCACATTCCTACGCTGGTATAATCCAGATCAGGTTCCAAGGGTTGGTTTCAAACCTCTCAGCCCATGCCAGGCACCCCTGGGGGTTATATTCAATTACCGGGGGAAAGACTCTAAAATATCTATTGATTCCACTACAAAAGTTATTATGTCCAGCTGGGGATGCATAAATATTCCAGCACCGGGACCAGTGTATATTTATGCGTACCAACAGGGTTGGCCGTAGAATCAGCCATTAAATCAAAAAAGCGTCTGTGGAAAACACAGACGCTGAACCTTCAACGGTCTCCCACTTCCTACGCTGGTATTAGCCAGGTCAGGTTCCAAGGGTTGGTGTGGTTACACCTCTCAGCCCGGACGGCACCCCCAGGGAATATATTATTATCTATCAAACCAATTCGACAATAATCGAAATAATCCTCTTTTATTTTAAAATATTAAATAAATTATTAATAGGAATCTGCCTCTCAATGGGGGAAGGTTATAATCAGTGTTTATTTAATTTAGAGCCAGGCGGAAGAGGTTATGAATGATGTGGCAATAGGTAATAAGGCATAACCAGGATGGGATACTGACTTGGCAAATCGGACTGCAAATAAAACAGGTTGTTAAATTTTTTCCAGGGAGTGATCGTTAATTGCTGATAGATACCCGGGGAGAAGAGAAAGTGGTTATTGTTACTGTAATACCTGCCGGAACTGGATCCGGGCAGGAAGAAATGATGCAGGAAGAAATGAAGGGATTGGTAGAGGCCGCCGGTGGGATAGTACTGTTACAGGTTTGCCAACAGCTTTCCCGGCCCAGGGGGGCAACCTACATCGGCACCGGAAAACTGGAGGAACTAAAGATGGTGATTAGTGAACTCCAACCGGACCGAATTGTGTTTGGTGGTGAACTTACCCCGGTTCAAGTCAGAAACCTGGAAAAGGAATTGGGGATGCCAGTGGTAGATCGCACTATGCTGGTGCTGGATATTTTCAAACGGCGTGCTCACACCCGGGAAGCAATGCTGCAGGTGGAGCTGGCTCGGCTGGAATACCTGCTGCCCCGGTTAACGGGAAAAGGAAAGGAGCTAAGCCGCACCGGGGCGGGCATTGGAACCCGAGGGAGCGGGGAGCAGGTGTTGGAATTGGACCGACGCCGGGTAAGAAAGCGCATTCAAGAAATCCGCCGGCAACTGGAAAATATAGAGAAAACCCGGCTTTTGCATCGGCAGCGTCGCTCCCGGGTTGGCTTCAAGGTGGTTTCCCTGGTGGGATACACCAACGCCGGAAAGTCCAGCCTCTTTAATAGTCTATGCCAGGCGGCACACAGTACTGGAAGTTCCCAGGTCGAGGCGGACAGCCGACTGTTTCAGACGCTGGATACAACTACCCGCAAGCTCCGTTATGCGGGCCATGAATTTCTCGTGACGGATACAGTAGGGTTTATCCAAAGTCTTCCCCATCACCTGGTAGCCGCTTTTCGCTCTACATTGGCCGAAGCTATCGAGGCCGACCTGCTTTTACACGTAGTGGATGTTGCAGATCCTGCCTATCTGGAAAAGATCGCCGTAGTTGAACAGGTACTGGAAGAGCTGGGGGTAGAGCGGGAGAAAATCCTCACGGTTTTCAATAAAACTGACTTATGTTTGCCTAATGCTATCAAAGCCGGCCAGGGAATAGCTGTTTCAGCGCAGACCGGAAAGGGAATTGAAGACCTTTTAACCCGGCTGGTTGACCGCCTGTTCTAATATGTGCGGCTAAAAAATGATCGAAGACCCGAATAGTTTTGGAATTAATAGTGCTCTCACCGGAGAGTAATGTTTTGTTAACGATGCGAAGTCTTGGCGACGGAAGTATTTACCCATCCAAACCGGGATATTATTTACCTTGGGCAGTGTTCTCACATTTGCAAACAATCCACATTAAATCTCGGAAATCCGTGTTATCTGTGTCTATCGTCGCCTAACCCGGACATCCCAGCGGATTACTGATCTGTAAGACAGGGGGACGGATAGCGTATTAAATGGGAAGAGGAGTTAACCATGTATTCATGGACAGACAGATAGCTGCCTGCTAAAATAAGTTGGATTTATTTAATCTTCTCAGTGGGAAAGAGGCGTACAGGATTGAGAGTAGCTCGTTTTAAAGCGGTGGGGGGACTTATTGCCGTCTTTTTACTTACCTTCGGAGTAGGGGCACTAATTGGCAAGTATCTGGAAATAGGGGTTTTTCGCCCCAGTATTGAAGAAAAGGCAGAAACGGGAAAACCGGTCAATATTCTTTTTATGGGTATTGATGCACGTGTGGCGGGGGAGAAGGCTCGCAGCGATACCATGATTTTGGCCAGCATTGATAAAAAGGAACATCGTGTAGCACTGGTATGGATACCAAGGGATACCAGGGTGGAGGTGCGAGGACAAGACCGTAAAATCAACAGCATTAATGCTACCGATGGACCCGAAGCGGCTACCGCCGCAGTAGGAAAACTGCTTGGCGTCAGGGTCCATCACTATGCGGTGACTAATTTCGATGGTTTTGCCCGTATTATTGATATTTTGGGTGGCGTGACCATTGATGTAGAGCCTGATATGACGCATGCTGATCCCGACCCGAAGCTGCGCATTAACTTGCCGCCGGGTGTGCAAAGGCTTAACGGTGAGGATGCTCTGGGCTATGTCCGCTATCGGGGAGGTCCAACTGCGGATATAGGGAGAACTCAAAGGCAGCAAAAGTTCATAAAGGCTTTAACTCAAGAGATGCTCAAGCCGGCTAATATTCTCAAGCTGCCTCAGCTTATACCGGAAATTGCCAGGAATGTCGATACCAACATTCCCATTAGTGATATGGGCTATATGGTCAAAGCAGCCCGGGAATTTAGCGCTGGAAACATTGTTACTCAAACGCTTCCCGGATACTCCTATACCGATCCATCCACTGGCGCCAGTTACTGGGAAGCTGATGCGGATATTGCCCGGGGGATAGTCGATAGACTTTTTGCCGGGCAGAAGTTTAATGTGGCGCAGGATCCGCCTGATTGGGTTAAAAAGCGTTATGTAGTAACTCCGGTGCAGGAAATCGAAGCAGAAACCGAGGAAGTGGCTGAGGAACAGGAGGGCCTGGAGGCCGAGGAGGGGACCACACCTGAAACAGGCGGCGGGCCGGATGGAACAGTGCCGCAAAACGGCGAAACGGGTGACTCGTCCCCGGTGATATCTCCAGGGCAGGCTGCCGATCCGCAAACGGGAACGGGGGATATGGAGGAGAATTCTCCAGTGGCAGAACCGGAGCCAGAATTGACCCCGCCGATTTCGGCCCCGCTCAACGGGGAATCTCCCCCGGTTCCGGGAACTGGCAGTGAAGGTTACTGAAATAACTCGACAGAAAGAGAAAGGGGGGCTAAATGCCCCCCTTTCTACTGAAGAAATGCGCCAGCGAATAACTCTAAGCGGTTCTAGCCGTTTGCCTGGATTGCATAGGTATTAGAGCAGAATTGGCAGGGAGAGGCTGGCGGTTATGAGCAAGTTTCGCCAATCGAGAATGGTTTTTTTAATCCTGTTTAGCCTGACCTTGCTGGGGACTCAGGCGGACCGGCTTTATACTCCCTCCTTACGGGCGCAACTGGAAAGCGGGAAAACGGTGCATATTCTTTTGCTGGGTGTTGATGCGCGCCCCGGAGAAATAGCGTCGCGCAGTGATACCATGGTGCTGGTTTCCATAAACCGAAAGATAAAGAAGCTGGTTTTAATTTCTATTCCGCGCGATACCAGAGTGCATTCTGCCCGGGGGAGCGGCAAGCTTAACATGGTTAACCAGTTTGAGGGTCCCGAGGCCGTATGTAAAGCGGTCGCCAACTTGCTGGAAGTGCCGGTTCATTATTACGCTTTGACAAATTTTGCGGGTTTTGAACGGCTTATTGATGCTATGGGTGGGGTGTATATGGAAGTGGACGTCGACCTGAAAAGTTATTCTTCGGGGGGATCTCTGCGTAAAGGTTACCAGCACCTAAATGGGAAACAAGCTCTAAAATATGCGCGTTATCGCAGCCCTCAGGAAGGGGATATCGGGCGAACCAGGCGACAGCAGATTCTTTTAAAAGCAATCGGTGAGAGCCTGACTCGTAAAGAGAACCTTCCCAGGTTACCGGCTCTCATTAATCAGGTTAGAGAAAATATCGACACCAACGTAAGCCCTGCTGATATGCTTTACCTGGCTACTCTGGCTCCCGGCTTCAGGGGAGAGGATGTAATAATGCAGACCCTGCCTGGTTATCATTACATGGATCCCTACAGCGGGGCTAGTTATTGGGAGGTGGACCGGGCCATAAGCAGAAGCCTGATTGACTCCCTGTTTTCCGGGCACCGTTTCGAGGTTAACCTGCCGCCTCCCCCGGGGGGGAAACGGTGGTAGGCGGTTACATATTGGCAGGTTAACCGACGCTGTCATTATAATAGGAGGAAAGGATTTCCCCAAAATAGAGCACATGAAAGTCCCCTTGTGGGTAAAATTTTTCAATCAACTCGGACGGTAATTCATCCGCATTCAAAGGCTGGCGATAAAGCACCCGGCACTCATAATGTAAATGGCATCCAGAAATTATAGGACTGCTTACGGTTTTACCGGGCTGGGCCATCAGTTCAAATTCGGAAAACTTATCCACATCCCGTCCGGACCGACTGCCTGCCAGGGCCAGGGATTTCCTGAATTCCTTGGCAGCGGGGACACTTACTGTGAACTCCCGTTCTTTCTCCAGGAGATTATAGGTGTAGCGCGTGGGGCGAACCGCCACTATCAAGGCAGGACGTTGCCATATGTATCCTATAAACCCCCACCCGATGGTCATGGTGTTTATCTCCCCGGCGTGCTGAACCGATAAAAAGGCTCCGTAGGGAAGCTGACCCAGAAATTCCGGGGCAAGCTCACTGAATTGCATATCACGCATATTTTCTCATCCTTTCCGCTTTTCCCTTTACTCCCAGTGTATCTTTTCTTAACCGATTTATGCAAAAAAGCCCGGGCGGGTTCTTATTGCTTTATTCAATAGACATTATCATGGCTCTTTAGGTAAAAAAAGAGCCGCTCTCAAGAGAACGGCTCTTGTACTTCATTAATTAGCGAATACCCAGCTTATCGATTTTCCGATAGAGTGTATTGCGGGCCACCCCCAGAGCACTGGCGGTTTTGGATATATTGCCGTTATATTGTTCCAGAGTCTTTATAATTAAAGCCTTTTCATAGTTCTTCAGGTCCCCTCCAGTGTGCAGGTTCAGTGGCCGATATTCAGATAAATAAGGAGGAAGGATTTCCGGGGTAATGGTATCATCCTCACAGAAAACCACCGAATGCTCAATAATGTTACTTAATTCCCG